>Ga0114955_1001019_pt1 | contig 12811 bp, 15 predicted proteins | sample Porto_5metaG_FD_87302 | JGI IMG/M metagenome (GOLD analysis project Ga0114955, IMG submission 87302) | Marine algal microbial communities from Porto, Portugal - Porto_5 metaG | ecosystem: Host-associated > Algae > Red algae > Unclassified | place: Portugal: Porto | collected 2015-02-02 | reverse complement strand
GTGCCATATCAAGGTCCATTTCAAGGAACTCCATTTGCTTATCCATCTTGCGGATGAACTTCATAAGAGAAATTTCATTTCCTTCGCCAAGACGGCTGTTCAATGCAGAACGCAAGAAGTCAGCATTCGTTACACCGCTGATTTCGCTAGGATATTGCATCGCAAGGAAAAGACCAGCGCGTGCTCTTTCATCAACTTCCATTTCCAGAACATCTTCGCCATCAAGCGTAATTGTTCCATTTGTTACTTCATACTTAGGGTGTCCCATGATAGAAGAAGACAAAGTGGATTTACCAGTACCGTTTGGTCCCATGATCGCATGGATTTCTCCACCCTTAACTTCAATATCCACACCTTTTAATATCTGCTTGCCTTCAATCTCAACTTGAAGGTCCTTAATTGATAATACAGATCCTGCCATAATATTACCTCCGTCAATATAGAAAAGATTTTAAGCCGACTCTAGCCGTCAAAAGCTCTATTCTCATTTTATTCTCATTACAATCTTATAACAAATAGAAAGTGTTAGCAACACTTTAGAAGTGGAAAGAAATACAACGAACCCTGCAGATTATTGTCAAACCCCCATTGATTTTTGGCTCATGCCGAGTGGGAAGGAAACGACCGAGCAAACACATTTGCTCGCAGCGTTTCATTTCGACTCGGCAGCTTTTCAGCCGAGGCTGAAAAGCCAGTGAAGCGTTAGCTTCATGAAGTGAGCCAAAAATCAGCAGGAATTCCGATTTACATTTATATCTGCAGATCGATTTTCTTGTCTTCTTTACACTTCCCCCACCCCGCCATTCAGCTCGCTGAATGGCGACATGCGACGACAAAACACAATCTCATTTTAACAGAACAAGCACTTTAAAGTCGGGATATCCGCCCATAGCTTGTACATCATTTTATTTTTCACCTTCTATTATAAAAAAATGTACTAGATGGGCTAAGCAATGTAGGATCCTGCTGGATTAATTACGGAGGCTTGGAAATATGCGAAGTTAGACCGACTTCGGACAGGTTTTCCTCTTTTGTCATCAAACCTGTCTGAAGTTACCCTTTCTTCGGACAGCTTCTCCCCTTTTGGCACCAAACCTGTCTGAAGTTACCTCTACTTCGGACAACTTTTCCTCCTTTGGCACCAAACCTGTCTGAAGTCACCTCTACTTCGGACAGCTTCTCCCCTTTTGGCACCAAACCTGTCTGAAGTCACCTCTACTTCGGACAGCTTCTCCCCTTTTGGCACCAAACCTGTCTGAAGTTACCTCTACTTCGGACAACTTTTCCTCCTTTGGTACCAAACCTGTCTGAAGTCACCTCTACTTCGGACAGCTTCTCCCCTTTTGGCACCAAACCTGTCTGAAGTGACCTCTACTTCGGACAACTTTTCCTCCTTTGGCACCAAACCTGTCTGAAGTTACCCTTTCTTCGGACAGCTTCTCCCCTTTTGGCACCAAACCTGTCTGAAGTCACCTCTACTTCGGACAACTTTTCCTCCTTTGGCACCAAACCTGTCTGAAGTTGCTCCTTCTTCTGACAGCTTTTCGTCTTTACACCTCAAACCTGTCACAATAACAGCCTTTTCTTGACAGCTTTTCGCTCTTACAAGTCAAACCTGTCACAATAATGGCCTTTTCTTGACAGCTTTTCGCCCTAACACCTCGAACCTGTCACAATAACGGTCTTTTCTTGACAGCTTTTCGTCCTAACACCTCGAACCTGTCACAATAACGGCTTTTTCTTGACAGCTTTTCGCTCTAACACCTCAAACCTGTCACAATAACGGTCTTTTCTTGACAGCTTTTCGTCCCAACACCTCGAACCTGTCACAATAACAGCCTTTTCTTGACAGCTTTTCGCATTAACACCTCGAACCTGTCATAATAACGGCCTTTTCTTGACAGCTTTTCGCCCTAACACCTCGAACCTGTCACAATAACAGCATAATCTTGACAGCTTTCCGGACTACAAATCCGAACCTGTCACAATACGGCTCGAAAAAGGCAACTCTAAAGAAACAATCTCCCTCATGTGCATTCAAAACCATCTTCATGTTGACCTCGAAACATAATAAAGAAACCAGTGCATAAATCACACTGGTTCCAAGACATTGCTTCTATTATATATTCTATCGCTTACGAGTGAACTTTTCTGTCCAGGTCTGCGACCATCCGTTGGCTTTTGATATAGTCTCTTTCGCGTTTTCTTTCGACTTCCATTCTTGCGTCATGGTTCATGCTGTATACCTCGTAACTAATTCCATGAGCTCCATGCATCGCTTTCTCCATTTCACTTGTGTAGTTCAGTTTTAGCTGACTAATAGTGAATCATCCCTTCGGTTTTTCGCTTTATTAAGCGTTTTTTTGATATTGCAATCTTAACACCTTTTATTTACCACTATCAAAGCGGTTAAAACCGTTAATTTTTGGATGTGATGGAATATGGGGTCCTGACGCGACTTCAACTCTGCCATTCTTAGAATACTGGCAATATCCTCCCAAATGAAGCCTTTCCTGTTATTTAACAGCCAGGTAAGCTATATAAAACAGCTTTTATTGCTTCAAAGTATTCAGTTCGGCCATTGCTTCCTGGACGAGTGTCACGGCCTGGCTCATTGCCGCGCCGCCGCCAAATGCAGCTGTAACTCCTACAGCTTCCAAAATTTGCTCCTCGGACGCCCCCTGATCTAGGCAGCCTTTCACATGATAAATGATGCAATATTCATCTTGTGAATACAAAGAAATTCCGAGGGCAATTAATTGTTTTTCTTTTTGCGTTAAGGTTCCTTCCTGAAAACATACTTCCGTGAATGCATTATAGTGGCTTGCAAGCTCCGGCATTTTTTGCGTGAAAACGCCCAGTCCTTGCTTATATTCATGAAGAGCTGCTTCGGTTGAATTCCGGGGTTCATAGTGATGCTCCATTGTTTCCACTCCATTCTGCTTTTTTCTCGGTTAGTATGTTAATTTTCCTGGCCTGTTATGCGGCAAAAAGAAAAAGCAGGCTGCCCGCCTGCTTTTTCTAGGAGTTATTCTTTTACCGGTACTACTGCACCTTCATATTTTTCAAGGATGAAGTCCTGGATTTCTTTTGAACGAAGCACTTCAACCAGCGCCTTGATTGCCGGTTTGTCAGCATCCCCTTCACGAACAGCAATTACGTTCACATATGGAGAATCGCTTTCCTCAATCGCGATTGAGTCCTTCAATGGGTTCAAACCAGCATCAATTGCATAGTTAGAGTTGATCAACACTGCGTCGCCTTCACCATTGTTGAAGATCTGTGGAAGCAATGCTGCTTCGTATTCAGTATCAAACTTCAATTCTTTAGGGTTTTCAGCGATATCATCAATTGTAGCTTTAACTTTTTCCACGCCTTCTTTAAGAGTAATCAATCCCTCTTTTTCAAGCATTGTCAAAATACGGCCATGGTCTGCTACCGAGCTGCTCATAATGATTTGTGCACCCTTTGGCAGATCATCAAGTGTAGTATAATCCTGAGAATATACACCGATAGGCTCGATGTGGATGCCGCCAGCATTTTCAAACTTATAACCATTGTCAGCCATTTGTGACTCAAGATAAGGAATGTGCTGGAAGTAGTTAGCATCTAGCTCGCCTGAATCAAGTGCCTGGTTTGGCACAACATAGTCATTGAATGTCTTGATTTCCATCTCATAGCCTTTTTCTTCATATAACGCTTTTGCTTCTTCCAGAATTTCTGCATGAGGTACGTTTGAAGCACCTACAACGATTTTCTTGCTTTCTTCCTTGCCACCTTCTCCAGATGTGTTATTCTCGGAAGTTCCGCAAGCTGCAAGTCCTGCTGTTAAAACTAATGCTAATAAAGCTAATAACCATTTTTTCAATTCAATCTCTCCTTTATCTCTTATCTAATTTTCTAGTGAAGAAATCACCAACAAACTGGATTAAAAACACGATAATTAAAATAATGATGGTTGCCACCAAGGTGACATCGTTCCGGCTTCGCTGGAAGCCTTCCATATAGGCTAGGTTTCCAAGGCCGCCTGCGCCGATGACTCCAGCCATCGCTGTGTAACTGACCAACGCAATTGCCGTCACTGTGATACCGGAAACCAATGCTGGCATCGATTCCGGCAACAGCACCTTCCAGATGATCGTCGTCGTCTTGGCACCCATAGACTTTGCTGCTTCAATGACTCCTTTATCAATCTCACGCAAGCCAATTTCAACCATCCTTGCGTAAAATGGAGCCGATCCAATGATCAGTGCAGGCAATGCAGCGTTTTCCCCGATCATCGAGCCCACGATGAACTTTGTAAAAGGAATCAATAGGACGATTAAAATAATGAATGGGATCGACCTGAAAATATTAACGATTGCGCTCAATACTAAATTGACCGGCCTGTTTTCCCATATATTGCCCTTAGAGGTCAAAAAGAGCAGCAGCCCGAGGATTGCTCCAAGGATGAAAGTAGCCACAACGGAAATGGCACTCATGTATAGTGTCTCAACTGTCGCTTCCCACATTCGGTCCCAGTTGACATTCGGAAACAAGGTCTCAGCCATTCGAAATCACCTCCACGCCGACTTCATGCTGGCCAATATACTCTATTGCCCGGACCACTTCGCCCTCTTCACCATCAAGATGGATGAACAAGGTTCCATACGAACCACTTTGTGTCTGCGATATTTTACCCTGGACAATATTGACCGTTATTGAAAACTCACGGATCAAGTTGGTGATCAGCGGCTGTTCGGTCCCCTCACCTACGAATGTCAGCTGTACAACGCGACCATGCGGATAGCGCTCAAGTAAATGATCAACTGTTTCTTTTGTTTCTTCAGGTTCTGTCACCTGCTGGACAAACCTTTTCGTAATCGGCTGCTGAGGATTTTTAAACACTTCCAGTACAGGTCCTGTTTCAACAATCTTTCCGCCTTCCATTACGGCGACACGGTGACAGATTTTCCTGATAACATGCATTTCGTGAGTGATCAGGACGATCGTAAGACCGAGCCTTTTATTGATATCAACAAGAAGATCAAGAATCTGGTCAGTCGTCTGCGGGTCGAGCGCTGAAGTTGCTTCATCCCCAAGAAGTACCTTAGGATTATTGGCAAGCGCCCTGGCGATTCCAACCCTTTGCTTTTGTCCGCCACTCAACTGGGATGGGTAGGCATCACCCCGGCCCTCAAGGCCTACAAGTGCGATCAATTCTTTTACCCGTTTCTCTCTCTCAGCGCTTGAAACTCCAGCAATTTCAAGTGGGAACGCGATATTTTCTGCCACTGTTCTTGACCAGAGAAGGTTGAAATGCTGGAAAATCATGCTGATTTCCTGGCGAGCCTTGCGCAGTTCCGCTCCCTTAATCCTGGAAACTTCCCTGCCGGCTACCACTACAGAACCTGATGTCGGGATCTCCAGCCCATTCAGCATCCGGATCAAAGTACTTTTGCCGGCACCACTATAACCGATGACTCCATAGATTTCGCCTTCCTTGACTTCAAGGTTGACATCATCGACTGCCTTGACCTCCCCTTTGTTGGAAGGATAAATCTTTCTAGCATTCTTTATCGTAATCAATTGACTCCCCCTCTTTGCAACCAAGTATTCCACACTTATTAAAACCGTTAAATTTCCCCTAAAGATTAAGAAGGTTATCAATCTAGTTTCCCATTCCCAAACCAAAAAAATTCAAATTCAGGAAAATTGGGCAATGGGCTCTTTTCCTAAACGGGAAAATTGTGCTCTTGGGATAAGATCTTTTCGGACAAGCTTTTTGGCTATAACTTTTTAAAGCAATTAGTTCGAAAAGAACAAAATAAAAGCCTTCCTGCAAGTGAGCAGAAAGGCATAATAATAGTGGATTCCTTTCTCTCATCTGCCAAAGCGATCCGCTTTGTGTGAATTGGCACCATTTCAGCAAGCAATGCTTGCTGACGGTTGCCGGGCTTCATAGGGCACTTCCCTCCACCTCTCTTGATAAGAGCACGCTATTAAATTATCTAATCGGTTTTAAGTTACGAGTGTGATTGTAGCACGGAGTAAAAAAGAGTGTCAACAAAATTATCTTCAAATATTTTCTGGAAGGTTATGGATTTCAAAATCCGGCCGGGACTCCAGGTACTCCGGTCGCTTTTTCGATCGCCTGCTCCAGGTCTTCAATGATATCCTCCACATTTTCAATCCCGACAGAAAGGCGGATTAAATCCTCAGGAACTCCAGCTGCTTTAAGGCCTTCCGAATCCAACTGCTGATGGGTTGTGCTTGCAGGATGGATGATCAGGCTTTTAGCATCTCCGACATTCGCGACATGGGACCATAATTCTAATGAGTTGATCAGCTTGGCTCCGGCTTCCCTGCCACCTTCAATTCCAAAAATGACTACTGCACCGGCTCCCTTTGGAAGGTACCGATCTGCCAGTTCTTTGTCGGGATGTGACTCATGACCAGGATAGCTGACCCATGTAACACCAGGATGCGATTCAAGGTAATCAACGATTTTTTGCGTATTGGCGATATGCTCCTTCATGCGGACATGCAAAGTTTCTATGCCGAGATTGAATTGGAACGCACTCTGCGGACTGATTGCCGGTCCAAGGTCACGCAAAAGCTGTACTCTTGCCTTTACGATAAAGGCGGCAGCTCCGATTGCTTCACTGTAGACAATGTTATGGTAGCTGGAGTCCGGCTCATTGAAGCCTGGGAATTTAGGAGACTTCCAATCGAAGTTTCCTCCATCCACAACAATCCCGCCCATGACTGTACCATTTCCTAATAGCCACTTGGTTGCCGAGTGAACGACGATATCTGCGCCATGTTCAATTGGTCGGCATAGATATGGTGTTGCAAATGTGTTATCGATGATCAGCGGAACACCTGCTTCGTGAGCAACTTCTGCCACAGCTTCAATATCCAAAACCCTGAGACTTGGATTGCCGATGGTTTCTGCATAGACTGCTTTTGTTTTTGGAGTGATGGCCTTTCGGAAATTTTCAGGATCACCAGAATCAACTAAGTGAACTTTTATTCCATACTTCGGAAGGGTGACAGCAAATAGATTGTAGGTGCCACCATATAGATTAGCAGCAGCGACAATTTCATCACCCGCATGCGCAATATTCAGGATGGCCATCGTGATGGCAGACATCCCGCTTGATAAAGCGAGCGCACCTACACCGCCTTCAAGCAAAGCCACTTTTTCTTCCAAAGCAGTAACAGTCGGATTATGTATCCTTGAGTAAATATAACCCGGTTCTTTAAGTGCAAATAAATCTGCTGCATGTTCTGTGTTTTCAAATTGGAATGCATTGCTCGAATAAATCGGTACTGCCCTTGCTCCGGTCACCGGGTCTGGTGACTGGCCGCCGTGTACCCCCAGCGTTTCTATCCTGTAACTTTTTTGTTCATTTGTCATCTCCATCTCTCCAATCTAAATAATTTATCTAAAAAAAACAAAAACCCTCTTCCTAAGAAGAGGGTCATTTATCATCTCTCCTTATCTTTTCAGAGCAAAAACTCTGCTGGAATTAGCACCGTGTTTCACAACCGGTTGCCGGGCTTCATGGGGCCAGTCCCTCCGCCTCTCTGGATAAGAATATTCAATTTCGTTTTTACTGCGTTAAAGTGATAATATCACGTCACAATTTACCAGTCAATATATTTAGACTATTCAGATATAAATTTATACAGGAAGTGGTCTTGTAAGATAAAATAACGATTCTAGAACCAATTGGGCGCGAAAAGGACAATCCGTTGTAAAATAATTCATCTTTATCCCCTGCAGCAGTTTAAGATTCCCATCAAATAAATGCTCAAAATACGCAACCCTGCCAGAGATCGTTGCAGTATTTCCCATATCAATACAGGGATCACAGCAGGCAACCCTGCCATCGTTAAAAGACACGCAGTATGTGTTATTCTCTGCTTCTATTTTTAAGATTAAATCTAGTTTTTTTACTAGTTGCAGAATATGCTCTTTGTTGGGAATCTCATTCACAAACCTGTCTATTCGTTCTTGCATTCCGATCAACTCCCTCATACTAGATATTCCTTGTAATAAGGGAAAAACCTGTTGGAATCCTTCGACAAATAATTCGATGTAAATTGAATTTACATCGTGATTAAAGTAAAAAAAGACAATACCGTGTGATATTTCGGCATCGTCTTTCATTTCCCGAGAAATAAATCCAAAGAAATACAGTAATCAAGCTGTTTTTGTATTCACTATGCCGGATTTTGGCTTATCCATCGTTTTGAAGACTACGAAGAAATAAGTGGATCCAACTAAATACAGACCAGCAGTGATAGTAAATACTGTTGCATATCCCCAATAGGAACCGTATTTCAAGACGATTCCAGTCGATACCGGCCCCATAACAGCCCACCCGAGATTAAACACCATTTGATTCACAGAGTTGGCCAAACCCTTCATGGAATCATCAACCTTCGACATCATTAACGACATTTGGATTGGATTACCTGCATTCATTAGTGCCTGACGGAATAAAAAGCCTAGAGCTGCCAGCCAAAAATTCTGGGTGTACGCTGTCAGCAGCAAAAACGGCAAAGAAAGCATCTGTAAAACAACTACCGCTCTTACTTCCCCAAGTCTGCGAACGACCATAGGCCCGATGATCATCGCTACAGCAGTTGCTCCTTGCCCCAGTGAAATGACCAGGCCAATCAATGAATTGGAAGCCATGAACCGATCCGCAAAATAGAGGTTCAAATATGGAATGACCAATCCAGCTCCAAAACCTATCATCAATTGAGCTACTGCAAACAGCAGTATGATTTTAAAGCTGGCCTTATGAGGGATGGTTTTAGATTTTTCTTTTATATCGCCTGCCGATATGCGGGCTGGCCGATTTTCATTCAGCCTCATAATCGGAAGCAGGGCAGCCATAAACAAGAACGAACCAATCATCAATGTATATCTGATACTTTCAAGTCCTGGTACCATCATGCTGAATAAGTCTGTGAGGATTCCACCCAAAAGACTTCCTATTACGTTGGCACCCGTCATCACCGCAAAGTGAATACTGAATAAATGTACGCGTTGTTCAGGTTTCGAATTCTCCGCCAGCCATGGAATAATGGACACCTGGATAAATGCGGAAGCAAGGCCTGTTCCAAACGCAAAAAGAATTAATAAGGACTGACTTTCTACAATACTCCGGCTGAATAAGATCAGCCCTGTCGCGATGGCTCCATACAGCATCAATTTTTTTCTGCCTGCTTTATCACTGAGAATGCCTGCAGGGATAAGAATAAGAGCAGTTGCCAGCGAGGTCATGGCTATGACCTTGCCGTTTACAAGCTCATTATAGCCTAATTCCCTGATGTAAAAATTATAGATGACCATAAAAATACCAAGGCCAATCTGGGTCAATATGTTTGCAATGAAGGTAAGTCGTATGTTTCGATTATAGGTTTTAATTTGTGCCGACCATTCCTGGTATAGAGCCATTTTATTTCGCCCCTCAATTATTTCGCTAATCTAAATATAATATTTATGGAACGATATGTAAATCTCTTTTGAAGATTCATTTTAATTAGGAAAGTATCTATCCAACGGGGAAGTCTCTTTTCTATCCGGGAATATATATCATCTTTTATAGGTAAAAATAAAACCCATAGCTAAAATGGGCAAAAAAAAACGGCAAAGCCGCTTTTTACATCAATTTAATCCTTTAAGTTTTTCATAAAGATAAGGAACAGATTGAAAGGCGTAAATCTTTTCTAGCACCTCTCCCTTGTTCAACACAATCAGACACGGGACACTTTCAATCTCAAATCGTTCCGCCATCTCAGGCAGATAATTCAAGTCTGCTTTGCCTGAAGGAATTTCCGGCAGCAGCTGATCGATGACAGTGAGCATCTTTCCTGCTACCTGGCAGGTGCCACACATTGGTGTGTAAAAATATAGGTAACCTGTTCTTTTTTCCTCCAGGAAGGTTTCCATCTCTGATTTAGTCCATTCTTCCATCTACAGTCATCCTTTTTCTAAATACTCTGCATGAACATCGATATTTGCTCCAATTAAAACTGTAGCAAGGTGATTTTCCGGGGCAGTGGCCACTTCCCTGTACATCCTGTCAATATACAAATGGTTGGCCTCAGGAAATTCCCTTTTAAATTGCTTCCTCAACTTTTCCCCTGACGCATCCGCATCCACGAGGATATATACATCTTTATCAAAAAGGGAATCAATCAGTTCATCAAGCTTTGAAACACCGATAGTTCCATTTGTACAAATAATTTCGACCGGTTCATTTAGCACGGTTTGAACTTTCTTTTTGTCTGACGAACCCTCTACTATGATCACCTTGTGATTTTCGTCCATCGCCATAACCACCTATGCACCAGAGATAATTAACTTACAATATTATAAACATGAATATTGAATTTGTGCTGTTATGTTCATATTTCTATTGTCACTGTTTTTAAAGGGGATTGCAAAAATTTAGACTAGCCAGTTGTACGGCATTTTCGGGGTATTGACTCTTCATATGTGACCTTTTTCATGAGCCAGCCTCATTTTAGGCTTATAGAATCATTCTATGTAACCTTTTTTATGATTTAGACTCGTTTTGGGCTTATAGGATCATTCAATATACCCTTTTTCGTTACCATCACCCATTTTGGGCTTATAGAAACTTTCTATGTGACCTTTTTCGATGCCATCCCTAATTTTGGGCTTATAGAATCTTTCTATAGGCCCTTTTCACAAATGAGCCTGACCGTTTAGGGCTTATAGAATTTCTATCTGACCTTTCCCGATGCATTGCCGATATTTGGTGCACATAGAGAAAAACAGCGGCATGGTGGCCGCTGTTCTGATTTGACTAACACCAGCCGCCTTCATCACAATCAGTATACCGAGGTTCTGATTGATCCGGCACTGATACATGCTGGTAAATCTTATTCTGTTCTGCCTCATAGTGATGCTCCAACTTCATCTGCATTCCTTCTGGAAGCTCTATGGATCCAATGTGTTCGTTTTCCAGGTAAAGCTGTACCTGTCCGTTTTCAAGCTTTCCTGTCACTCTGTCCGTGATATCAAGCTTTTGTTTGTTCAATGTCATGAGTATCACCCTTCTTCGATAGTTGATTAGTTTTAGCTTGTCCGAATTCAGGCAATGAATTGATGGAAAAATGAAGGAGATAAAAGGGGGCGGAAATAGGAAAACGCCTTGAATCAACAAGGCGTCAGTTTAATTTATTCTTTGATCATGTTTTCGTATTGTTCAGCTGTCATAAGCTTTTCGACTTCGCTGTTGTTAGATAGCTCGACAGTAATCATCCATGCTTTCTCATATGGAGATTCGTTAACGAATTCAGGGCTGTCGTTAAGCTCTTCGTTAATTTCGACTACCTTGCCGCTTACTGGTGCATAAAGCTCTGATACCGTTTTTACGGATTCTACACTTCCGAATGGCTGGTCAACAGTGATTTCGTCACCCACTTCTGGCAGTTCGACGAATACGATGTCGCCAAGTTCAGATTGCGCGAAATCCGTGATTCCGATGCGAACCTTTTCTCCTTCTACTTTTACCCATTCGTGTTCTTCAGAATAACGCAACTCTTTCGGTGCATTCATTGACTATCCCTCCAATTGTATATCTCTATCGATTAATATCGATGGGACCAAAATTACAGCCAGGCCTTTTCAAATTCTTCCTCTTTGAAGCCTACAGTTACTTTTTCCCCGTCTGTCATCAGCGGGCGTTTGATGAGCATGCCGTCAGATGCAAGCAGTTCCAGCAGCTCACTTTTTGATGCTGTCTTGATTTTGTCTTTCATCCCCAGTTCCCGGTATTTCTGGCCGCTCGTATTGAAAAATTTCTTGATATCGAGGCTGCTTTTTTCCAGCATTTCTTCAAGCTGGGATTGGGAAGGCGGGTTTTCGACAATATGTATTTCATTATAGTTTACTTCATGCTGGTCCAACCATTTCTTGGCGTTCCTGCATGTGCCGCATTTAGGGTACCAATAAAACGTCTTTGCCATATTTTTCACCACCCTTTGCTAGTATCCCAATAATAAAACCCTCTAATCGGATAGTAACATAATAAGGCTGAAAAATACTAACATTCCGTGTTTAAATTCCCCGATATTTTAGGCATCCATTACTTTATTCTACATAATTCGAAAAATTCCTTCATGAATTAAAAAGCAGTCCAAAAAAGTAAACACTCCTCCCGGCAAACAGGAGAAGTGTTCAAAAATATCAGATTAAACGATGAATCGCTCTGCTTCGATCAGCTTTTCAGATGCTTCACGTTTCTTCGCAATGACATTGATTGGAGTATGTCTTGTGAACTTGCGCAATGCAGAAGTCAACATGCGAAGCGCGTCGCCTTCTTCTGTTGCAACAAGAGTTTCTTTTGCGTCACGCTCGATTTCATTGAATGCTTCCTGGCAGAAGATTTGCGTGTAAAGAAGCTTTTGCTTGCTCTTTTCCACTCCATCTTTTTCGATTGCCTTTTCAGTACGAAGAACAGCAGATTCCATTGAATACGCATTAGAGATGATATCCGCAATATTAACAAGGATCTCCTGCTCTTTTTCCAATGCTTTGCCGAACTTTTGTGCTGCTAATCCAGCTGCAAGCAAGCCGATTTTCTTCGCGTTTTTAACAAGGTATTTCTCCTGTGCCAATGGCTCATCGCCTGGCTCTTCAGGCATAAGCATCATGAGCTCTTCCTGCAGCTGTTGAGCTTTTTGCAATAATGGAAGTTCGCCCTTCATAGCTTTGCGCAGGAATGTTCCTGGTACCAGCAGGCGGTTGATTTCGTTTGTACCTTCGAAAATACGGTTG
>Ga0114955_1001018_pt1 | contig 12812 bp, 9 predicted proteins | sample Porto_5metaG_FD_87302 | JGI IMG/M metagenome (GOLD analysis project Ga0114955, IMG submission 87302) | Marine algal microbial communities from Porto, Portugal - Porto_5 metaG | ecosystem: Host-associated > Algae > Red algae > Unclassified | place: Portugal: Porto | collected 2015-02-02 | reverse complement strand
GATCCGAAACTCTAAATATTTATATTCAGGTGAGCCCAAATTAATGTCCAATATATCCTTAAGGCTTAGTACAATTCCATCTATGGACTTATCTTTTAGATCTTCAACATCAGTATGCTTTACAGGATTATCCTCAAAAAGGTACAGTTTAGCAAATTCTTTTCCTTCGCTCTTTGTATCTTGAATCATCTGTGGAATTCTTTTAAGTTCTTGCCTATCAACTTTGGTAAGGCTAAAAATTATTATTGCAGTTATTGCTATTAATGCTAAAAAGTGGGCAAACTTATAAGAAATCATAGGGGTCATATCTAATCGAATAACAACTTAAATTACTTTCCATACTTAAATAAAATCTACTTCTCCTTCATCATCGCAACGAATACTTCCATGGTTGCGCGTGTATCAGCGAGTGCGGTGTGAGCCCGTTCGTTCACTACGCCATACAATTCACACAAGGCCTTGAGCGAAAGATTCTTGAGATCGGGATCCCTGTTGAGCTTTGCGAAAGCAATACTCAGGGTGTCGAACTTCTGATAATGCATTGAATTCTCGACTCCCGTTACCTCATATGCGCGATTGATAAATCCATAATCAAATGAAATATTATGTGCCACCATTGCGCACCCTTTTGCCTTTTGAGAAAGCTCTTTCATTGCCTCTTCTAGCGAATGTGCGAACATCCACTCTTTCTCATTGTATCCGTTAACACGCAATGCACCCGGATCAGCATCTTCAATACGCTCTGGCTTTACCTTAATATCGAGCTCATGAATAACACGCAGGTCACGATATGATCCCTGTGGCTCAGCAACAACTGCGCCGAGCTCGACTATCTCGTGCTTGGTAGGATTAAAACCCGTCGTTTCAACATCAATGAATACTAATTTTTTTAGAGGGAGTGCCATAATGATATATATGAAATCTTGCTACTGTAAATACAAACGCTTGTTCTCATTATGCTCTGCTAGGTTTTGCCCAAAATGAACGCCCCCCTCTGGGTCATGTAAATAGAAGAGATATGGTGAATCCGCTGGAAAAAGAGCTGCGTCCAGTGCAATGCGCCCTGGGTTACCCAAAGGACCAGGTGGAAGGCCCGTATATTTATACGTATTGTATGGTGAATCATACGCCAGGTCACTGAGAGTTACCTCCTTACTCTCTTTATCAAACAAGTAAGCGAATGACGCATCGACCTGTAATGGCATACCAATTTCGATGCGCTTCCACAATACTCCTGAAATAAGATATGCATCATCCTTGCCCGCTGCTTCGCGTTCGATAATTGATGCCATGATCACACGATCACGCAATTCTTCTGGAGAATAATCGCTTACCGTATCAAGCGCAATCTCTGCTAAGACACCGGCGAAAGTATCGCCCATTCTATCTATGAGATCCTGCTCACTCGTTTCAGGATCAAGGAAATAGGTACTAGGGAAAAGATATCCATTACGCACAATTGCCATATTTACGAATACGTCTGCATCAAATTTATTTAATAACGCTTCGGCAGTTTCGCCTATATATTCTAGAGACGAACCTTCGGGGATAGTGAGTACTACATGATTATCCTGAGTAGCACCATCTGCAACAAGGCGTAGTATCTCGAGCGAAGATAAGGGTTTCTCGAAAGAGTAATTACCGGCCTTTAGTTCGCTGGAGGTGCCCGTTGCAATAGCAAGTAATTGAAAAAATTGCTTAGAGCGAATAGCTTTTTCATCTTTTAAATATTGAGAAATATCTTTTAGGGTACTCCCTGATTCTATTGCATAGTTTTTTTCTACATCAAAACCTGGTGGTGGAGTAAGGCTTATGCCAAAAATGATTACTCCTAAAGCAACCACTGAAGCCACTAATGTTTTCACAACATTAAATTCCCTTTTTTCACGGCGTGTCATACCTATCTCGCGGAGAGACATCTCATGTCGTTTTTGGAGAAACTGATCAATTTTCATATCGTAGCTAGTCTAGAGTAAGGAATAAAGTAAAGGGTTCAAATATTATTTAGCGCACTAACTATGCATTGTAATATTTTTTAATTTATACGCAATAAAGATCTTCCCCATATCAAAAATGATACATAAAAAATTATATTGGTAAATTCGTAGGTGGCTCGGCGCGCTTGGAATCAATACGTTCGAACGCCTGCGTCTCAACCGTAGCACTTGGTAAGTGAAAAAGTGTTGCGAGCTCCTCTGTTGTTAAAATAAATGACTTGCGAGGGTGCGGCCAATAAAATCCTGAGCGCTGACGGTACGCTTCAAATACTTCCTTCTTACGTTTTTCAATACGGTAACCGCGAATATCTTCCCAATCATGGTCAAAATCAGTTGCAAAGTCCCCGTCAATACTCAGTGAATTAAATGGATCTGTACTCATGTGTTTCCACATATTTATCATTCCTATGAATGCCTCAGGTCTAAAATGATCTTTTTTGGCATAGTATACAGTCCTCATACACACCTCGAAGCCCTTCTTGGTCGTACTACGCTCTAGTGCAGTAATAAGCTTCTTCTGTTCATCAGTGAAACTTGCCAATGGTGCAGCTTGCTGATTCTCGTCACCAACAACACTTTGAACGAGCGCGAGATTAGATTTGAACGTTTTTGTTTTCAAATCATTAATAACAGACTGGGCCTCTTCACGCCAATCACGGTACGTGAACTGCCACCATTTTCGATTCGGGTCACTATACTTTCTCGTTGCAGCGCGTATGAGGAATTGTACGTATATATGCTCTGTTTGACGCATAGTCGACATGTATTCCAGAACAGGTGCGAGTGGATCAAGCCGCTGCTCTTCGTCCATTCCCAAGTCTTGATCCATACCAAAATCAACATAAGTCATCAATGGGTACGCATCAGGCTTTGCAAGAGTTCGCTCGAATCCAAATAATTCCCAATCATTATCTGGATGGTACGGCGGAACGTATTTGATATAATCATCAACTTCACGAATTTCAGCACCTGGATACTGTGAATAGAGATATGATGAGAAATAATCAACATAACCCCGGACCACACGTACAAAAAAATATATCCTCCCTTCTATGGATACAATTTCGAGTGATGACCAGTAGCGGACGCGCCCAAGCCACCACCGCTTGTACCACGATCCTGTGCGACTCGTGTCGTAGAGTGATTGCAAAACAATTTCCATTGCCTGAGGGGATTTACTCACGTCACGAGGAATACGAATCTCCAAAAGTGCCCAGTCAATATCCTGAATATATTCACGACGAATAGTGCGCAGCCACAAGTGCCCGAAAATATACAAAAGAAGTAACGGCAACCAAACGATTGCTGAATTCAAAAGTAATGTGCTTAACTCATACCAAAAATCTTCGTACATAGACATGTTATATTATTACCCTCCCAGTATACCAACAAGTGAGATATTTTTCTTACATTTTTATACGACGCCACAATATTCACACAAGAAAAAAGCCTCTAGATGAGGCTTTTTTTTGTTTATTCTTCTGTAACGAGAGTATAGAGGCCGTCTTTATTACGCTTAAAATATTTTGCGTTTTGGAGATTTACAAGAATAGTATTTTTCTTCAAATGACGCTCGCGCATGACTCGCTCAATGATTTCTTCACGTGACATAGGTCGGTCTTCTTCGCGAAGAATATGCTCGACGACTTCACGTGCTGTTCCCGCACGATACCCCCATTCCATCAATGCATATAATCCACGACCAATAAGCACAAAACGATCATCTTTGATCAACTCATTGTGGCATGTTGCCGTATGAACCTTACGACCGAATGTCTCGGCGATTGCATCTGCAACCTCACGGAAGTGCATTGGCGATCCATGATCACGCATAACGAGATAGGCTAGATCGCGAATTCCTCGTGTCTTGATATTAGGAGACGAGGCATGACCCCAGTGACCAAGCGGATTCTTGCCGAGCACCTTAGAAATAGCTAGCCATCGCATTGCAGAAAGAGTTTCTTTATACTCTTCTGGTAGGTCTGCTGCATGATTATGATCAAGGAAACGAGAAACAATATCACTTTCTTCGAGAAGTTCATGATAATCAATGATCTCATGAAGTTCCTCGAGAATTGTGTGCACCTTATCTGTAAGAGGCTGGTCAACACCCCAGCGCTTCTTGAATTGATTATTCTCTTTATGATGTGTGAATTCATCACCGAGAACGAGATATAGATGTATGTGATTTTGAGTCACAGGATCAGTTGCAAGTGAATTTAACAGATTGCGCTCTTCGACAAGACCACCGAGACCGAGTAATACATTACGTAGCTCATCCCAAATATGACGAGCCTCTTCAAAAGATTGTGACTTGCGGATTGCGGCGATGGCTGCATTCTCGATCTGGCGAACTCGCTCACGAGTAATTCCATAGGTGTCACCGATAGCTTGGAGTGTGTGGCGATCTTCAGCATCTAGCCCATACCGACGCACGAGAACGTCACGCGCACGCTCTTTAAGTTCTTTGAGAAACTTTTTTGTCGCTTGTTTTGGCTTAAATGAAAGTTTGGTTGAAGTTCGTGTCATATAAAAAGTGGTCTAAATAATAAATGTAATAACTAAACAATACGTAGTTTATTAAAAATGTCAAGAATAGGTTAAATCATCCCCCTTACCTATTTGAGTATACCTAAAAGTCTGAACGTAATCCATTATAGCAATAGTATTGACAATAAGTCAAGTACACAGATGTGTATAAATTTTTATTCTTCTTTCTTTTCAAAATTTATAAAATGGGACTTTCTCAAAAGTTATTTTGCCAGCGCAAGATAATTCTTTTTTCATTTCTCTACTACTTCAGATCTATCGCTTATACTTTTTTCAACTACCAGTATTCTCCAGCATTACCCCCTCTCTCAAAAGTAATCTCACCTGCGCAAGATAAATCTATTTTCATTTTTTCTAGGCTTGGCTTAAGTTCCTGAAGATTATTAATATAATTTTCTACATACCCCTCATCACAGCTATATAAAAAATCTTTAAAATTATTCAAGCGATCAAATACCACATCAGTAGACTTCCAATTCCAATGAGAAGTCACACCAACGACCCCGACCTCGCCTGATCCACCAGGGAAAACAAGCCTAACCCCATCACGTACCAATAGATTATTAAGGCCGCCATTTCGGAGATATCCTGCTAAGATATTTGATAATTCTGAAACTTTTTGAGGGCTGTTTTTGTAATTGTTTTTAATCCATTCTTGATTTAGTACATCCAGGTAGGTAGATTTCCGAAAATTTATAACATTATCATATTGACCAATAGGCGCACGTAAAGATGCAGCTCTACGATATGATATCTCAGGTATTTGCAACCCACCAATCACTTCTGCAGGAAAACAATGATTCATTACAATATGATCTCTCACATCCCATAAATCAAGACTATGGAATCTTGAATAGTGCATATCTAAAATATCATCAATGTCATTGCTACCAAATTCTTCTAGCGTATCATAATAATATTCATAACAAGAGGTCTCTTCTTGGCTTTTTTTACCCAATGTTAACCTCAAATATTCTCTACCATCTTCATTCATTGCACTAAATGTAACGCTCTGTGGATTCTTATCTACTATGTTGAATTCTTCTGGCCTATCTATTTGAAAATTATTGAGGTATACAACATCATCCTTAACCTTAATCTCAATAGAAGCACCAACAGTCCCATATTCATTTTGCGCAATATTATCTCTAAAACCAGTCTGGATAACTTGTTCAAGATTATCTAAATTAGAAAACTGCTTAGCTCTAAGTTCTTGCATTAACCTATCTTGCCTTAGCTCGTTTAATATATTCTGCGATTTAATTTTCTTATAACGTAGGAATAAAAGCGCAATTACAATTAATATAACAATACCCATGACCTTGGGTATCTTCTTTTTATAAAGTTTCATATGTGTTTAATTATAACAGATAAATAAAAAATCAAGACCTCTTACTCTTCTTCAAAACCTTCTTCAGATACTGGCCGGTGAATGAACCTTTCGTATTGGCGACTTCCTCTGGTGTTCCTTTAGCGACGATCGTTCCCCCACCTGATCCGCCTTCTGGGCCAAAGTCAATAATATGATCAGCACACTTGATAATATCCATATTGTGCTCGATCAAGATTACTGAATTCCCTCTATCTATTAATTTATTCAAAATCTCTAACAACTTCGCCACATCATGAAAATGCAATCCCACCGTTGGCTCATCGAGTAGATAGATCGTGCGTTGCGTCATCGGGCGATATAATTCTGATGCAATCTTCACACGCTGTGACTCACCGCCCGAGAGCGTATTGGCAGGTTGTCCCAGGTGTAAATATCCGAGCCCCGTATCAACCAGTGCCTGCATGCGATCATGTACCGCTGGAACATCTGCAAAAAATTTTACGGCTTCTTCGACAGTCATCTGAAGGACTTCATATACATTCTTATGCTTGAACTTCACGGTTAATGTCTCTTTCTCAAATCTTTTCCCATGACATACATCACACTCAACATACACGGTTGGGAGAAAGTGCATTTCAACGGCGATTTCACCTCGACCCTGACAGGTCTCGCACCGCCCTCCTTTTACATTGAACGAGAATCTTCCTGGCTTCCATCCACGAATACGGGCCTCCTCAGTCTGTGCGAAGAGGTCACGGATGTGTGTCCATGCACCTGTATAGGTTGCAGGATTCGAACGTGGCGTACGCCCAATAGGCGACTGATCAACCAAGATTACGCGCGAAATACTCTCATCCCGCACAAAGTCAGCACAATGATACTTTTGATTACTTCGATGTTTTCGATCATAGCTCGCCAAAAGATTCTTGTGCAGTACGTTGTACATGAATGAGGACTTTCCTGACCCCGAGACTCCCGTAATCGCTACCATTTTTCCTAATGGGATATCTAATGAAACATTGATGATATTATTGATTTTTGCGCCGACTACTTTCAACTTTCCCTTCTCACGTTCACGGCGGATATCTGGCAATGCAATAGATTCGTCGCCTCGTAGATAATCAATCGTGAGCGATGTACCAATCTTTTGCTTTTCTAAAAGCTCATCCTTAAATCCCATCGCCATAACTTCGCCACCATGGCGGCCCGCACCAGGACCAATATCAATCAAATAGTCTGATGCTTGAATAACTTCCTCATCATGTTCAACAATAATTACCGTGTTCCCGATATCGCGTAGCTGCGTGAGCGTCTTGATCAATCGATCATTGTCACGTTCATGTAATCCAATGGTTGGCTCATCGAGTACATACAATGCGCCAACGAGCTTGGAGCCCAATTGACTCGCGAGACGAATACGCTGTGCCTCTCCTCCAGAAATAGTATTCGCACGACGATTCAGACTCAGGTAGTCGAGACCCACATTTAGCATGAACTGTAATCGTGATTCGATCTCATTGAGGAGTACTTCAGCAATCTCCATGTCTTTATCTGATAGTGACAAATGCATGATAAAATCGTGCGCGTCCTCGATCGATAATTGAACAAATTCATAGATATTAAATCCACGACGGACGAAGGCATTTTTTCCTTTTTCTTTTATTATTTTTTTTCCATTTTTATCTTCTAAAAAAGCATCGGCGTGTACCGAGGTGAGGTTATTCGTTATCTTGTCTGTATACTTTTTTGCCAAATCTCCATCACCAATCAGTACGAATCCTGCCTCGGTACGTAGTCGTGAGCTCCAACAAGCATCACACATATCGTCGTGCTCATTGCCAAAGAGATGCCGCGTACCCAATCCCTTACATTCCTCACATGCACCATACGGACTATTGAATGAGAACATTCGTGGTTCTATCTCAGGGAATGAAAATCCGTCCTCAGGACAAATGAGCTTGGCAGACATAAGGAACTCCTCAGGGGCATTATTATTCGTAGGCACCGCCTCCCCAGCCGCAGCAGTATTCACTACCACTCGCACGAGACCATCGGATTCATCGATAGCTCGCTCGATTGCCTCTGCGAGTCTCATCGAAAAGTCCTCGGGATTATCCTGCATCTCGTGCACCGAGAATTCATCAACTATCAAATCAATATCATGTTTTTTATGTTTTGAAAGCACTACCTGCTCGCGTAGATTTTTCACCTTTCCATCAACACGCGCAAAAAGAAATCCCTCGCTCAATTTGTCGTATAACATTTGGTAATATTCCCCTTTCCGCCCGCGCACAACCGGTGCCATAATCTGCACTTTTGCCTCATCCCATGAGACACCCATAATATCGCGACGCGTATCTGACTTTTTCTTTTTATTATCTTTGGTGAGCTTGTTAATCTTTTCTGTGACAAAGCCAATAATTTCGTCATTCGACATTTTCTTGATCTCTTTTCCAGATATTGGACTGTAGGCGCGACCAATACGCGCATACAGTACCCGCAAATAATCATAAATCTCGGTCATCGTCGCAACCGTTGATCGCGGATTACGACTTCCAGACTTTTGGTCAATGGAAATAGCCGGCGAGAGCCCGGTAATCTCATCCACATCCGGCTTGGGCATCTGCGCCAAGAATTGACGCGCATAGGCCGAAAGGCTCTCGATATACCTGCGCTGCCCCTCCGCAAAGATTGTCTGAAATGCCAGAGATGACTTACCCGAACCAGAGAGACCCGAAATAACCGTCATGGTATTGCGCGGGATCAGCACATCGATATTTTTCAGATTATGGGTGCGTGCGCCCTTTACCGTGATCACGTCAGTACCCCGAGAGTCTATTTCTGTCTGGAGTGTATTTTTTTGAAAAGACTTGGTGTCTTTTTTCTTTTTTGTTTGTGGTGATTTTTTAATTGCCATATATATCTAAGTGCATTCATTTTTTTGTATTGGAACCAAGTGTACACAAAACAAGCCCTCGAGGCAAAGCATTCGAGAGCTCAAGTAATGTTTTTCATGACTCTTATTTTACTGCAGAACTCCTAAATTCTTCGATAGTTGGGCAGAATATATTCTCTAGCACAATAGGCTGATCTATCCCTGATTGAACATGAACATCGCCATTACTGTCAATTACCTCTAGGGTGTATTTCAGCCTGAGGTGTTGATCGACATTACAGACCCTCTCGGTAACAAGAACTCCCAGAGCACCAGTGAAAGTGTCCCCGCTAGACATAGACTCATCCCATTCCCAAGTAAAAGCATCATCACCATACACAATGAATCCTTCATCATTAGGGTTCGTACCTGAGAGAGATATCCCCTCGACTGCATCTGCGGTCTGCATAGTGTCTTCTACATAGAGAACGAATCCCTGGATATCATCAGTAGCAGTAAATGACATGTGAGTTACCTGCTGTGACACATAGCTCGCATCAGTTAATGGTGAACTAATACTGTGCATTCCAGGGCCAAATCCCATAGTAAAGAAAAAAGGTGCTGCCAATAGTATAAGTGCTTTCATATAAAATTAAAGAATATTAAGTGCTAATATAATTATATTCTAGCATACTGAACCATGTGCGTCATGCTGAGATCATAATCTGAATTACACCGATGTGTCTTTACAAAATAATATTATATTGCTTTATCGTATATTTCTGTTACCGTGAGGATTGAGTAATGGTGCTCATTCACAAAAAAAATAATGCAGTTATGATTAAAAAAATGCTCATAATCATCCTTGCTGCATTCAATAAATTTGGAGTGGCAGGCTGGGGCGTCATGCTCTTTGGAATATTTTCGGATATGCATCCTCTCTTGGTTCTTTTGTCACTTATTATCGGCGGCATGCTGAGTGTATTGAGTTGCATTCTGGGGACCAAGATACTCATAAGGCTATGTAGCTGGCTCTATAGAAAGATAAAAGCCCTTAGGTACATTGTCTCTTTTTGCAAAGACATTACACTAGGCATCACTTTTATTTTTTCTAAAAATGTATCAGATGAGGAAAATAGGGGGCGAATGACGGATAAGTTATCGAACAAATGGCTCATTCGAGGCATCGGGCTCTTCTCACCGACAGTAGTAGTTCCCCTTCTATTATTGAGAGGAATGAAACCGATTGAGGCTTTTATAAGGTGTTCAATAGCGGCAATCGGGTGGAGTGCCTTCTTTTTATCAAGAAGGATTACTGAGCCTATAATGGAATGGGTTGGGTTATATGAACTGATCAAGATGTTCGCTGATGATACCTATTTCTATGGATCACTCTTTATCCTAATAGGATGGATGCCATTGGTGATAATAATTTTATACTTTGCCAGTAAAAATAAAAATTAAGCCTCGATACTCTTTGTGTGTCGAGGATTTCTTATTTACAAAACAATCACAATACATACTTGTCAAACATTGTATTTCATGTACAGTAATTAAGATAAAAAAATTTTCACTCTTTTGCATACAAACTTTTTAATCATGTTTGAACCTTTATATAAGAAAGTAACCGGAACAGGTGAAGCAAATTTCGATGGTTTCCCGCAAAGACCGCAAGAAACCGACCTCGCCCCTTACACTCAAGGGGTACCAGGTCCAGGAGTAAGACTAGGCGGCATGTCATTCATTGAAATAATGGCTAGCGTAGCTTTAGCTCTCATAATTGTCATGGTTGGCTTGAATCTCTTTACCCCTAATACAACGACAACTAATCTATCCCAAGAAAATGTCGCGCTGGAGTTAGAATTAGGAGGTGGAACCAATGATTTCCCACTTAACCAAAAACTCCTGAAGGATTCAATTTTTAGGAAAATTCCTTATGATAAGGGACTAGGTAGGTACGAAGTATTCCACTTAATCAATTATACAAAATTGATGAGCTCGGAACTTGGCACTGATTTTTCTGGAAAGTTTCTAGAAAATCTAAAAAGAAGTATGGCACTTCACAATTTCCAAAATGACACCAAAATCATCAGGGACGTAAGGAATGCCATAAAATACAAGGGCAAGCGACAAAAAAATAAGAAAAGAGATGAATTGAAGCCTTTTTATAGATACTACGAATGGATCAATGCAGAAGGTACGTCGGTTCAACTAACCAAACCCCGGTTAGATTTCTTAAAGCGTCTTGTCATTGTTCTGGAGACAGCGTATGGGCAAGAGTTACTCTTGAGTGAGATACCACAACTCAAAGAAACCAAAATACAATACTTTGCCGGGAAACATACAAGCCTGATTACGTTGCTGGAAATTGAAAAATTTCTTAAAGCGGAATTAGCTAATGGGAGATACCCCCTCGACTGCATAAAAGACATGTCGAGAGTGGGCGAAATATCAAAGAAACTTACCCCAATTCACATACAAACCTGGTATCTCAAAGATAAACCCCTTCAATATCAGCTTTATGAAATCCTAGAGCTTGTAGATAAGGGCGTCAAAATTAGGAATTTTGGCGCCGAATCCATAAAATTTGCCAACTGTATCATTGAGGCAATGCAGGGAGGTAAATTTAATGAAATGGTACTAGATCCAGATGATGGAACGAAGCAGTAGCCTAAAATAACCTTGGTATAGCTGATACAAATAAGTTAAATTATTTGTATCAGCTATTTTTATTTCCCCAATTCCCTACTACCTCTTACTTTTCTTCTTTCCCTTCTTCCCTTTCCCCGACTTCTCATCACGCACATCTTCAATCAACTTCATCTCATCACGAATGATCGCGGCGGTTTCGAAGTCTAACTTCTCGACTGCACGCTCCATCTGCTCGGCCTTATGCGTGAGGAGCTTTTTATAATCATTATTGTACGCTGCGAGATCACGCTCGAGTTCACCAATGACCATCTTGTTATGATCTGATCGCAATTGCTCGGTGATATCTTTGATACTCTTTATGATTGTCTGCGGTGTGATATTGTGTTCTTTATTATACGCTAATTGGATTTTTCTACGCCTGTCGGTCTCTTCCATTGCGCGCTGCATGGATCCAGTAATCCGATCAGCATAGAGATGAACATGACCATCGACATTACGCGCTGCACGGCCAATGGTCTGAATCATACTCGTCTCGGATCTGAGGAAGCCTTCTTTGTCAGCATCGAGAATTGCTACCAATGTTACCTCGGGGAGATCGAGTCCTTCACGCAGGAGGTTCACCCCGACCAAGCAATCAATCTCTCCTTTTCTGAGGCTCGTTAGAATACGAATGCGGTCGATCGTCTTGACGTCACTATGGAGATATTCTGTCTTGATCTTTTTATCTTTTAAATAACTCGAGAGGTCCTCGGCCATCTTTTTAGTCAGTGTTGTTACGAGTATTCGGCCACCCAATGCTGTTGCCTCAACAACATGATCAATAAGGTGTTGAATTTGACCAGGATATGATTCATCAACACTGGGATCATATGTGTAAATCGTCTCGTTCCCTTCGCGATCGAGGAGGGTCTGCGCGGGTAGCTTTTCACTATAGGGCGTCACTGGGAAGAGCAGCACCTCGGGATCTACCAATCCGGTCGGCCGAATGATTTGCTCGACTGTCTGATCAGACATATCTGCCTCACGAGCCCCCGGTGTTGCCGATACGAAGATCGTTTGATCGATACGATCCCAGAATTCCTCAGACTGGAGTGGTCGATTATCGCGCGCACTCGGGAGGCGAAATCCGAAATCAACCAAATTCTGTTTGCGTGAACGGTCAGCATTGTACATACCACCCAATTGCGGGACCGTTACGTGCGATTCATCAATGACGAGGAGGAAATCTGGGTTGCCGTCTTTATCATGGGGGAAATATGAAAGGAGTGTCTCCGGCGCTTCGCCTTCAGCCTTTCCAGAGAGATGCCGTGAATAATTCTCGATACCACGACAATAGCCGACCTCACGCAGCATCGCCAGGTCGTAGGTTGTTCGTCGTCTGATGCGCTCTTCTTCGAGGAGCTTT
>Ga0114955_1001016_pt1 | contig 12824 bp, 17 predicted proteins | sample Porto_5metaG_FD_87302 | JGI IMG/M metagenome (GOLD analysis project Ga0114955, IMG submission 87302) | Marine algal microbial communities from Porto, Portugal - Porto_5 metaG | ecosystem: Host-associated > Algae > Red algae > Unclassified | place: Portugal: Porto | collected 2015-02-02 | reverse complement strand
TTCCGCTGCCGCCGCCACCGCCGCCACTTCCGCCGCTGCCGCCCACCGCCGCGCCACAGCGGGTGATGGGCACCGACGGCCGCGTCGTGTCCACTGCCACAAGCCTTTCACACAATTCGTCGACGCACACGCCGAGCGTCTGGCGCGTCGCCGCGACCAGCTCGTACGGTCCGCCCATCCGCACAACGCTGCCGCCGAGTGAGTGGCGGAAGAGGGAGAGGAGTCCGAGCGACAGGGCCTAGGCGGTCACTCGCCGCCTCTGAGACGCGGTAGCGGTGTCGGTGGCCACGCGGAAGAACACGGGGTGGTTGAGCCGGTACGCAGGGCCTTCCGCCAGGCGGACGCCCTCGGGACAATCAGGTTCGGGCGCTTCGTGGCCCGCCAACGAGCCGTAAGACACATCAGAAGCCTTCCGCCGGCGGCCGACGACGCCGTCTCGGTCGGCCAGCAGGAAAACCTTTTCGGACAATGACGCACTCGGCCCCATGTCTCCAGTGAACAAGGAATGAAAAGTGGCAACGTGGCCGAGACACACATCCGCGCCAATGGCTTAGGGCACGCCCAGGACGGTGCGGGTGGTGTTGACGCCAGGAAGAATGCAAGTGAACAAGCGCCTTCGGGTTGGTCGGCGGCCGCCGGGAAGGCCGCGACGGATGCGGTGACGGCGGCGGCGCCCATGGGCTCGGCGGCCGCCACCACAACAGCTGCCAGCACAACAGTCGCGGACACCGCCGCCATTGTGACCGCCGTCCACGCGGCTACTGCTGCGGTGGCTGCGGGCCTCCCGTCACGCCAGCCGTTGTGACGGGCGGCCACGGTGCACCCTGTCGTTCATGGGCAGACGACCCAGGGGAGTGCGCCGGGGTGCTGTTGAGCTTCACTGCGGTGGCGCGCCCCGACCAGAGGCAGGGGTCAGCGCTGATCGCGCCTTGATTACAGAGGCACGAGAAGAAAGACACACCGTGCCAAGGAGCACCCGCGCCTCCATGACGGTTTCAGAGGCTGTAGTGTGCCTACTCGCGAGGAGCTTAACACTGGCCATCCAAAGGCCCATGCACACAATGCCTGCGCTTTCGCCGGCGACGGAACAACCTGGACCCAACGATCACGTCAGAGGGGCCCACACGGCTTTCATAAAAGTGGGCCAGCCCAGTGGTCCATGGCGCGCGCGTGTCCTGACACCAGGCGGAGCAAGCCAACATATCCAAGAATTCCGACGGAGGATTGGTGATAAGCAACACACCCTCCGGGTCGGCACACGTCAGCAATCGGCCTCGGCCGAGCCTCTGGAAGCATGAAACCAATCTCTGATGGGGCACAGGCGCTGCAGCATCTCAACGTATCCGTCTGGAGGGTAATCTTCACCATCCGTCTGTTAATGAAGCTTCCTGCGCTTCATTTCCCACAGTGAATATGGCTGAGGTCCCTGGACTGTCTTGAACTCACTCGCATGTTCCGCTTCTCGAACAGATACGATCTCGTAGCGCTATAAATAATGCCCACAAAAGGAGGTGCGGGAAATTTTGACCATCAGATTCGTTTGCTATTCGAGGTCTTCTGGCCACACCAGGGAGATATTAGCCTCAAAAAATGGCCACAGTCGGGTGTTTTCTCGGCACACGCACAAAAGCTGCACTCGTCTTCTCCCGCGACTACAAACTGGCAACTGTCACCCCCGCCTTTCCCCACCCGTCTCTTCCCATGACACCAACACCAACATGTTTTCTATCGCTACTCGCCCTGGGACCAACAACTCGCCCGCCTACTCTCGTGGCGCAAAACTCGTACCCGTCCTTTTCCACAATCAACTCCCCTCATCCAACGGCCTGCCCGCACGATCCCTCACGAGACACAAACACCAACCTCCTCTCTTTCCAGATTATCGTCCGCTCAACCAGTCTCCTCCCATGACGTCAGCGAAATCCGCTGTAACCCTACCCGAGCTCATCTCAACGAGCGAGAGCATTGACCGGAAAAGCAGTATGACCCACGTGCTGCTTCTGGCGGCTCGCTTGGAGGCGGCGGCGCAGCTTGTCAGCACTCGGCTGCAGACGACGCAGACGTGCCTGAGCCTGCTTTACCAACTCAGCAGAGACAGCAGCCCACTGCCTGGTCCACGCCTTTCGGCGGGCCTCAAAATGCTTGGCCGCCCTCCTCTAGGCGGCGGCCGCATTCCGTGCGGTCACAGCGAGCCGCTCTTCTTCCTTTTCCGCCGCCCGCCCGGCTGTCCGCTTGTCTTGCTCCTCCTTGGCCTCAGCAGCGTCAGCAACTCTGGCCGCTCGCTCGGTCTCGAGGGTCCGCAGCGCCGCGATGATCTCGGCAGAGTTCAGCAGCTTCGCGTGACCGGCCGTCGAGAGGGCGCCTTTGACAATCGTCGCCACCTTCAACTACTATCGAACGATTGGAAGTAGAAGAAGAGTCAGTGTTGCCAGATTGACGTCAGCAGCGTGGGCGTCAGCTTCCTTGCTGAGCTCCTCGACTGACACCTTGTTCGGATCCAAAGACCACATGCCCACTCGCTTGAATGCGGACACCAATACATCACGCGTGAACGCTGCATTAGCCGCCAATGCCACGCAGTAGACCAGGTCGAGAACGCAGAACGGACGCTTCTCCTGCACACATGAGTGAGACCGGACCAGCACACAGCCCCGCAAGCCCGGTTGAAACCTCCTAAAAGCGCTGGGGCTGTTAAGCGCCTGGAGAAGGTTTGACAGGTTGGAGGGCTCCACGATGACGTGGACGCCAGCAGCCAAGAGCCGCGTCAGTCCTGTCGGGAAAATTTGTACCTTCGCTCCATCGGTAGCGAGGACCTTGCTCTCGTTGGGGAGAACTTCCATCGCGAACGAGGCAAAGTGCGCTGCAAACGGGTCAAAAATCGTCTTGACAAAGCCCGCTGGCGTCCGTTGCACAACGATGGCTCCGTCTTGCGGCCGGGAAGACAGGGGGATGCTGAACGCTGGGGAGCCGTCCGACGGTGTGACGCGAACCGCCGCGTGACCGTCCTTCCTGCCGTCAACCACGAGAAACGGCGGAGCGGTATCTCCGGACGCCGAAATCTTAAGTGCTGCGGTACAAACGGCAGCCGCAGAGCCAATTTCCGGCACAACCACCTCAGTTTTTCTCAGCCCCTTGCCCCCGATGATGGTCTCGCGAGCGTTGAGGATGATGTCTCGTGCGATCATGGCTGTCTCATCCATATACCAAACTTGACGACCAAGCACAATCCGCTCTTGCCGGTATAGCAAATTGAAAGCCGCGAACCATCGAACCACCAGATCAGGTCGTGAGGTTTTGGCTCTGCCCGTTTCCAGGGTACCCACGCGGTACATTTGAACGTCCGGCCAACGTCCAAGGAAAGACGACAGAAAGCCCTTACCTGGAGTGGCTGTGAGTCCAAAATAGGTTGCCGCTGCGGCACGGAGAGCCTCCGAGAGGGCGTCAATGTATTTTGCGTACTTTTGACGGAAAGCCAACGGCGTCAGGCCCATGCCAATCATGGCCTGCACGGGCAGGTACTTCGCCAGTAGCGCTTCCTCCTCCAAGGTGAAAAAAGGAGGACGGCCAAGGCGGTTGGGGTGCCCACCGTTGCTCAGGAAGGTACGAACTCGTGACCGAGCGAGGCCGCTCTCAGACGCGAGGCGGGCCGCTGTCCAGTGCTCAGCGAGGTACCGCGGCATGAACTCCTCCAGGCGGCTCCTCTCCAGGTCGGTCGTCCGGGCCTTCTTGGTGAGTGGTGGGGACGTGGCCCCTGCGTCAGCAGGAGGCCCTGCCATTGGCTCAGAAAATGGTTCGGGCGCCACGATCACTTGCTCAGGGAGTGGTCGGCTCAGTTTGGGCGGTAATATGAGCGGCTGGTCGCGACGACGACGCTTGGCACGGCGAAGTGTCCGCCGAGACGCCCGAAACGGCGCAAATTGATTCATTTGGGGTGTCGTTCAGGGCCCACCGTCTCTTACAGGACACTGTGCCGCACAGAGCGTGCCATTTTCTGAAAAAAACATTGTCATAGACTGCTGAAGGCGTCCCACAGATATTGGTGTAGGTTGCGTGTGAGCGGACGAGCCGGTTTTTTTTTGGTTGAAGCAGACGTTGCTGTAGCACTGGTCTAGAGGCACTGCTACAGCAGCGTCTACTATGTAAACACTGTGAGAACCGTCGACATCCAGATGGCTAAAATTACCCGCAGATGCTCAAAAATACCCGCAAGACGGATAGCGGCACCACACCCTTGTGCTTCCCCACCGGCTACCCAGGCGGCGAAATCCGCCGCCGCCGACGACGCCACTGTCCGGTCATTGTGGGGCCGCTGTCCTCTTTGGTCGAGGCCCACTCGCCCTCACCGCGGTGTCCAGGTCCGTGGCGGTCGCGCGGCCGGCGGCGGCGAACTGCGCCCGACACTACGGGAAAGACCGGGCGGAAAACCGGCAATGCCGAAAGGAAATCGGCATACTTGACTCACTATTCCGGGTTTGCGGAACCCGTTCGGCATCAACTGTCGTGCTGACCGTAATCGTCTCACGGACGCATCACTTTGCTGACAGAAAACTGGATCAGATGCGATCTGTAAAGATCACGCGGCCTGAAGCGCAATTCTTTGACTCCGCCAGTTCGCACGGGTCAGTGTCAGCACATTGCTCGTCCGATCCATCGCAAGTCGTTCAGGCGCGGGTGAGCGCTACATTGTACGACAAGGCTCTTCACGGCCATCATGGGGGTGTTGTACGAGTGCCCGTACGCGATATGCATCCATCACCCATCTGGCGGCAGGTACGTGAGCAAGAAAACGTTCTGCCGTCATCGTGGTAGCAATACGGCGCTGTGCAGAGCCAAGCGCCGCCAAACCGATGACGCTGCTGCAGACGAAGAATCAAGCGCGCTGGGTCCAGGCCATGACGGTTGTGTCGAAAAAGAGGAGGCCGGCGACGGCGCTTATGCCACCTGCGTAGATGAACAAGACGAGGAGGCGGATGGCGGCGTGCTCGAACGTACCGGCGGTGGTTCCGTCGGTGCATGGGTTGTGGACGGGTGCGGATCAGACAGTCGCGGAAATGGAGACGGCAGTGTCAAGTCCTACGGCAGAGATGCTGGCGCGCCGCCGGAGGAGGAGGATTTACCCGTGGACATGTTGCAGGACTTCCCGCTTTCTGATGTCGGTGACGACAAGAAGGAGATAATGCTGAGGACCCTGGAATTCTTCTTCAGCAGGCGCTTCAGCCACTGGATGACGCACAGCGCGGGGCTCTTAACAAGGAGCACGTCGGGCAGGTCACGCAGGCTGCTGTTGCCACTATCGCGGAGGCCTTGTCGCCAGAGACAGTCGCCGAAATGATCCAAGACTTTGTGGCGTTTAGCTTCGCGCAAGAGTACAACCAACCTCGAGATGCTTTGGCTGCCTTGCTGAAGCAGAGGACTCATAGCGGGCTCAAGAACAGGACACCGTACAAGCTGGAAAAGCCTTTCATCAACGCGGTGCGCCTCGAGTAGAAGATCGTGCATTGCTGGCGGAACGGCTGCATGGCGTACACGGCTATGCACACGCAGGCTACGTCGTGTCTCGTTTTCCAAGTAGAGCGGTACAACTCTTAAGGGCAACCAGCCGAACGACGCGGTACCGGAAGGTAGCGCCATGGATGGCCATGATGCTCGCGGACCCGGACACGGGACCCGAAATGATTGGACTGAACGAGGACGCGCTTGATGATTCCGAGAAGGCGCGAACAGTGTTCCAGGATTTCTTCCACGGCGACATCTACCGTGACCTGGTCAAGAAGGGCATCATAAAGTCGCCTATGGACATTTTCGTGAGCTTGGGGGTCGAAGGATACGAAGCCTGGAGGCAGAGCGGCTATCAAGGATGGTCTATCATGCTCACTATCATGAGAATGCCCACCTCGACGCCGTTCAAGATTGCTTCGCAGCCACTACTAACGGTCACCCTGGGTCCTCAAATGCCAAAGGATCTAGAGTCCTTTCTCCATCATGTCACGGAAGAGCTCAACCTGCTGGCGCGCGGGGTGCCCAGGTTCAAGGTCGCAGGAGTGGATGGGGCACAAGAGGTTCGAGTCCTCCTGCTCCAATTGACGTCGGACATGCTCGGTGGCAACAAGATGACGGACATGAAGGGAAGCAATGATCGACAGCCATATCGCTTCCAGGACTTCCATGGTGTCCGGGTGGGGGGATCCAACCACAATTAATTTCCAGACAAGGACCCATCGGACAAACCTGCGTCGCGTGCCAAGGTTTTTGAAAACCCTGCGTCGCGTGCCAAGGTTTTTGACATCAAGGACTACTAGTGCCCGTGGTTCGGTTAGCGCCTCGTGTGCGACATTCGGTCGCATCCAAGCAGCCTCAGTGTGGAAGGGTCCTCTCAGTAACTGTGGAAAATTAAAGTTACAATTGGAGAATGCGCTTTTTGCACTAACTGGTTTGGGCTGGAACTACCGAAAAACAGCATGCGAATCATGAAACATTATAACAAAGTAGCTAGCTAAAGATGATCCGGCCGGCACAAACACAGCATGTCTAAACAGCATCGTCGTTCAACAGTTGCGTGAACACCACATTGTCAGTTACGATGTACCCTGCGTCATCATAGTAGGCTGCAGGCGCTCCGACAATGATTTCTCGCGGATATCTAACACGGGAAGTGCCAACATACACCTGGCCATGTCCGAAAACTGGTTGCGGCAGCCATAGACCAAGGCGCTTGAGGTTCGCACCCTGCCCTTTGTTGATGGTTGCGGCGAATGAAACGCGGATGGGGAATTGCCGTCGCTTGAGCTTGATTGGTAGCCCACAGTCGCTGGTGGTCACGTCAAGTTTTGGAATGAGGATGCGCCTGTTGGTGCCAGTTTGGCGGAGCTCAATGACATTGTCGCCAAGCCGTGTAACTATGTACCGCGTTCCATTGCAGTGGCCATTTTGGGCAGCCAGGTTTCGTACGAGCATGACAGTCATGCCTACCTTGCGTACCATTGCGTGCGTGGGCACTGGGGAGTGGTCCACTGTGTTCAGAAACTCTGTCGTATAGACCTCCGCACGCTCCATGTCCTCATCGGTGACCGTATCGATGCTGTAGTAGGTCCGTGCCACACCTGGAAACTGATCGATAGCCAATTCGTTGAGGTCAAGAACGTCCTTCTTCAGAGTGGTGAGAATCATGCGCTCTCCCATGGCGTCCAACGCGGCAGCGTTCGTGGGGTTAACCGTGCTCATCTCTGGACGCACAGAATTTAGCAGCTCCTGCATCCCACTTCCTTTTGGGAGACACATGGCCCGAGGGATGCGGATCTTCGTCGTACACTGCTCCGCGGCAGTACTTCCTGGCCTCCGCGAACGGCGACGGGCACCGCTCTGTCCTGAGGCCAGAGGAAGCGCTGCTCTCAGGTCTGTTTCTAAGTCGAAGCCATGTGCAGGAGTGCCACCGGCTGACTCCTCGGCCTACAGAAACACGGCGGACCGGATCACCCCATCGCCAATGGCTAGCAGCCATTTCCCAAATGCCTCGAAAAGACTGGCCTCTTCGGCCTGACCTGCGTCTGCCCTAGTCTTCACGCGCATATTTTTCGTCAGTTGCATTCGCGTGAAGCGTGACCACATCAACGGTGACTTTCGAAGAGAAGCACGAATGATTTGTGCTATGGACCCCTTGGGTACCACTCCGGGAACCCGACGGAAGTCTCCGCACACCAGCCATGTGATTTGCGACGCAACTTCCGTCCCCATCACATCCACAATGCTGCGATCCACAGCTTCGAAGCAGTGACGATGTGCCATTGACACTTCGTCCCAGAAAATCAGTTTTGTCTTCTTCAGCATTTTTGCAACCTCAGTGCTTTGCGTGAAGCCGCAGAACGACGTCTGATTGATCTCGATGGGAATTTTGAAGCGGCTGTGCGCGCTGCGTCCAAGTGGCATGAGAGTTGCTGCAATTGCACTGGATGCAACCGCAGCCCGCTGTGACCGCTGCCTCTCGTGTAGTTCAAGGGAGTCTCCGCCAAATACGTCTTTCCAGCGCCACCAGGGGCGTCCAGAAAGAATACTTTCCCCGTGGAGCCGTCGATGCACTCGCTGACGGCAGCCCAAACGACTTTCTGGTCCAGCTGTAGTGTCGGCACACGGTGGGCGACTGCAGCGAGGAGCTCATCCTGCTTTCCCGGTAGCTGCTCTGCGAGCGCTTGCCCGCCAGCCCTCCTGGCCGTTGGAGGAGCTTCTCCGAGGACCTACAGCGCCTCCCCATCTTCTACAACTCGGGCTGCCGGAATCAGAATCTGGTGGTCTTGAAGACAGCCGTTACGCGGTCTCATATGCTTTTCGATATCGAGCAGCAGAATGCCGCGCAGGTCGTCCTCGGTAGCGTCCAGGTCCAAGCCCTGTGCCTTCTGAGCTGCCAATCTATAGTTCAGGTCCTCGGAGAGAGCGGTGTAGTGCTTTTGCAGCAAGTCGGGCACATCAGCCGGAGAATTGAGAGCCACCACGGACGCGAACAGCTCCCGCAGCGCCGCCGGCATCTTCCGCGAAGCCGCTTCCGTCAGTGTCTCATCCCAGACCGTATTGGTGGCCAGCATTTGCCTTGCTGCGCATGCATCTTTGTATGTGGGATGCACGAACCTCTCGTACGTTCGAAGATCCACAAACTATCCAGGTCCCTTTACGCGGTAAAGAAGCAGCCGCATGTAATACACGTCGCCCATGGAGGGGTGGAGGCCAGGAACTCGGCCAATAATCGCTGGCGTATCTTCAGACGATCTCTGCACACCGCGCCGGCGGTGCCGCCACTTGCACGTTTTGGTCTGCGAAATAACGTACGTGGGGATGTCCGCATATAGGAGGTCTGTCGTGGCGGGAGACTTTCCATCATCTGGGGCCTGCATCAGGGAGAAGAAGGCTGTGAGCTTTGTCTCCTCTGGTGCGGCTGCCGCAAAACCTTCCAGATCTCCAGGCGCGAAGAACACGGGCTTCTGGTTCTCCAAGTGAACGGGCATCTTCATCACCGCAGGGTCGCGAAAGATAACTGGATGGGACAGTCCCCTCCACAATGCTTCGCACTCGGAAATCCATCTGGCGTCCAGATACTCCTGTATTTCATCTCTGGGCTGCGGTCCGACCTCTTGGCCCCCTTCGCCATCCCTAGTCGCTGCTACAACCGACACCATGGCCTTATCCGGTCCCTTGTAAATATACTTGTATATGTACTTGACAACAGCGACAGAGGAAACGATCTCCAGGTTGATGTGGCCATCAAACTTCTCCAGAAGCAGCGGGGAGTAGAGCACAATCCACGAATTGTCCATCTGCGACGCGCGACTGCCACGTATGAATACCACGGACTCCCCTCCGTCCTGCGGCGAGCGCCTCCGGTAGTTTGGATAGGAGTCCTCGGTGGCTGTTGTGGCCGATGCGAGGTCCTTCGGAAACTTTTTGGAGCAGCTACCATCCATACCCATGCACGGCGAGGCCATGTTGTGGGATCCGTATGGCCCATGCACCATGTGCTTCAGCACTTTAGCACGCAGTGATGGGCTGTCGCTCTCTTTTGGGATCTCGGCGCGGATGAACTTGTCGTACGCATCTGCCGTCTGAGGCACATCTTGCCGGCGCAGGATGAACAGCCAGTGAGCGTGCGGCAGGCCACGCTTCTGGAACTCAATGGTCATCACAAATTCCAGACAATAGCCAAACACATTGTCCTTCTTGATCATTTTGATCAGCTCTTTCAGCTTCATTTTGAAAACGTGTGTGATAAAATCTGGGAGATCGTTCGGCGTCTGGTTCGGCAGCAGGGCATCCTGAATCTCTTTCCACTGAGAATTGCAGGTGAATGACCCGAAGAGGGCTGGCTTGCCAAAGGCACGTACGACAGCCATAGAGTCCGCAAAGTTCTCAGCCATGTACCTCGGGCTCGCAACATGCAATGCGTGCAAGAGGTCTCCTTTTCCGATCCGTCCCGTTGCGGCCGAGCCATCCCTGACTGCGTCTACCACGCGACTATACCTTTCACAGCATAGGCTTTTCTGGTTTAGCCGCTGCCAGAGCAGGCGGGCGTGCTCGACTTTGATGAATTGGTCGACCACATATTCACCCCAAAGCCGCTTGCAGCGCTGTAGGTAGGCGAACTAGCCCTCCCGCGTGAACAGGTGATACGCCATGAAGTCGAGCTGACTCAGTTTTCTTCCTCCCCGGGTTTTTCGAATCCCAGTATGCCATCCATCGGTGCCCAATGGGAGGAGAGCAGAGGAAACCGTGTCGGATCAAACCAAGAGTTCATAAAGCTCTCCTTGCGCAGGATACCTTGCGGAGCGGCCCCTCCAGGTGGCGCGCGAACCATGAGGACAGCACAATGGCAGCCACCTCTCCGCTGGTTCGCGCCGCATCGTTGTACACGCGGACGTGACATCCCGCTGGAACAGCATTCGTGTGCACAATGACACGAAGGCTGGGAACAGGTCTGCCGGTGGTAGATTCAATCTCCTGCACACGCTCGCGAGCCGTGAGAAACTGCTTCACCAGGTTGTTTTCCCTCAAGAGCATGCCATAAAGCATTTTAACGGCGGCAAAGAGCCCCCGCGAGGTCGTATCCAGCTCACTCACAAGGATGCGGCCAAATCCCAATTGGCCACCTCTCCCGTGCGCAACAGCACGGTACACAGCGGCCAACCGCTCGCCGTTCTGCTCAGAATCCAAAAAGTACGCTTGAAGGAAAGAGGCTTCGCGCCTTTCAGCTGCAAGGAGGGGGCCAGCGTAGTGAGTGAGCGTTCCATGCAGGCGCACGGCGGGCTCCCAGCCGCTTCCTCCAGGAAGCGGCGGGGGTGATTTTCCCTGGGAAGAAGTCAGGGCCATGGCATTGTTCAAGAGTCGAAAATGTTGTGCCAGTGTTGTGGCTTGTGCGGTCATTCCCAGTGCCCACGCCCGCAGCGGCTCGGGAGGATCAGGGAACGCCGGAAGGTCCACGGATCCGTTTCTGCAGCAAATTGAAAAAACGGGCGGCTATCGGACGAGGACTTCAGGCGCTCATCCATCCAGTGGTACGCCTTGGACTTCTGGCAGATAATGTCCATGTCACCAAAGTTAGACGTCTCTGCATCGTAGCCCTCCACTCCAGAAAAGATCTTAGACGCGCAAAGACCCGCGGCCGAGCAGTTCCTTCCACACCGGCCATCTTTTCATCGTTCTTTGAGCCCTCGCTATCTGACGAAAGGGCGTCAACGGCAACGCGGCTACGGAGCTCAGCCCGAGGTGCTGAGTCACGGGGGAGAGCTTCTGCAGAGCCAGCTGGAGACTCAGCTGGCAATCGGCGCCGCGCTGCAGCACGGGCAGCAGTATCTGCGGCTTGAGTAGACGCGGAACCTTCTGGATCAGCGTCGCGAAGACGTTTTCGGCGCATCGCCTGGATCGCTGCATCCCTCTCGCGCGTGGCGGCCGCAGCCACGGGATCCTGTGCTAGGCGCGCCCTCCGTGCCGCGTCTTGCTCGCGTCTCCGGCGTCGCTTTCGTCCCTGGCGGTGTTGAGCGCAAGTACACGATGAATTTTAATTTGTGCAGCCACCACAGCGGTGGCCCCTACTGAATCTCTTGTTTCACTTACAGGCAACTCTCTATTTGCGACAGGTCGAATTTCATCGTCGGAGTCCTCCATGTTGCACACAGTACCCTACGAAAACGACTACGAAGTGATTTCCGAGCACTTCAAATTAACGTACGAAGGATTACTATCGGCTGGTCGGGCGAGATCAGAACTGCAAGAGTTCCGCGTGATTCCGAAATCGGCTGATCTCGAGATCCGCAAGGTCCCCCCTAAACTACGAACTCAGTCCAGCTCAGGATATCGGCACGGGCAACAGAATCCAATTTTGATGACGAACGCGGAGCGCGATGGAAGCAGGGTCGGTGTTTGTTGGGACACGCGAAGCCGTCCGTCCCGCACCAATAAAACTTTGGGCAGCGCTTTGCGCAAAATCAGAACAGGGTCGTGGCGCAGTGCCAGCCGCAAAGGGTCCCCCGTTCATAAATCGAACAGGGCCTTCGTTCCTCTGTCCACCGGCAATAGTCCCTCGCGGTTACCGATTGCCGGATTTGGCCTCCCGACCGAAAGCCCGAAAGCTCACGGCCGAGACACCAGGTTGTGAGGAGGGATCCATCCTGGGAAGCATTCTTGGTGATGTGAGAACCAACCAAAAGTTGCAACCTCAAGATCGCTTGCGAATTTTTCGGGCGCCCCAAAACCCGTTATATGCCCAAAGCAATCGGCAGGGGGGCGACCGTACAAAACAGCAAACGAAAGTCCTGCCCGAATTGTGAACTCCCCCCTCCAACAGTCGATCAGTCAAACTGGTCTCGTTCTGCGGCCCGGCGCCCGACAGGGGCACCTTGCCGTCGTCGTGTCAGGCGCGCCCGCCAAGAACCAGTCGCGCTGGTGAAGGCGCGCGGGATCAAGACGGGCGCGACGACGGCGACGCCAGGAAGCCGAGCTACACGGAGCAAAGGATTTCGAGTGTGAACCGGTATCGATACTCCACATGCCAAAGATATGCTGACCTGATCTGACATTGGCACACTGGCGCGAAATAAATGTGAGCGTAACGTTTCTGCTGTGGCGCGAAAGAAGTGAAACCATTTCGGCTAGATTCTGATCCAAGCGTCCCTCGAAAGCACGGGGCCCGCCTCTACCGAATTGGCAGCGGATCGCCTCCGAGCGCGCCAAGCAAGCGTTGGCCGCTTAGTAACCTAAGAGCACACCCAACAACGTCGGTTGCGAACGATCTGCGAACCGTTTAAGAGCGCAACGTGTGCGCCTATGAGTGGCCAAAAGCGTTTCGGCAG
>Ga0114955_1001011_pt1 | contig 12867 bp, 10 predicted proteins | sample Porto_5metaG_FD_87302 | JGI IMG/M metagenome (GOLD analysis project Ga0114955, IMG submission 87302) | Marine algal microbial communities from Porto, Portugal - Porto_5 metaG | ecosystem: Host-associated > Algae > Red algae > Unclassified | place: Portugal: Porto | collected 2015-02-02 | reverse complement strand
GGGGGGGGGGCGGGGCGGGGCCGGGCGGGATACTCGATTGGGGGTGGGGACGTGGCGTCGGGCTTGCATTGCTGCCGCGCCGCGCGTGGTCGCCTTGCCTCTTTTTTTTGTAACGGACCGTGCCGGGCGGCGCCGCCGACGCGTTGGAGGGCGCGGGGTCAGCGCCGTGGTGTACAATGGTTTCCCTGTTGTTGGTGCTTGCAGCGACGCGTCGGGCCCGCCCCGAGATGTCCACGACGGCGTCGCCCGAGGCGGGCGCCCCCGTCGGGTCGCCCCCGGCCGCCGCCGCCGCCGCTGCGCCGCCCGCAGCCCCGGCGGCGGCGGCGGGCGCGGGCGTCGCCCCCGCCGCGGCAGCGGCGTGTGGTCGCGGCGGCGCGCGCAGCGCGCGCAACCCCCCGCGTCCGTGGCACCTCCCCGTCCGCGCGGCGGCGGCGGCGCCGCGCACCCCGTGGCTGCCCCGCGGCCGCGGCTGCCGCGTCGCCACCCGCGGCCGCCGCACCCGCGGTGGCGACCGCCACCCCCGCCGTTGCGGACGGTTGCCGGCGCGCGGCGGCGGCGGGGCGGCACGGGGCGCGCGGCGGCGGCGACGCCCCACGGGCGCCAGCACACCCGCCAGCACCCGCAGGGGCGCCAGCACCCACCAGCGCCCCAGGCGCGCCCGCCTCCGCGAGCACCCCCACGCACGCCCGCCCGCGCCAGCCCCACCGTCGCCACGACAGCGGCGGGCAGCGGCGGCGCCGGCGGCGGCGGTGGCGGCGGCGGCAGCGGCAGCAGCGGCGGGTGGTCCCCCCCACCCGCGACCGCAACGGGCCGACGGGCCCCCGCCGTCCGCCGCCGGCGCAGCCACGCGGCCGCCGACGGCTCGACGCCGACCCGCCGCTCGCCGCCAGCCGCAGGCCCGCGCGGTCACCACGTCCGATGGAAGCGGGGGCGGGGGGGGGGACCACCGCACACGCCGCCACCGCCGCGGAAATCAAGGATGGGCCTGGGGGACATGCGCGCAGGCAGCACCGAGGGCCAGGCCCGCCGACGCCACCGCCACATGGCCGTAGCCCCTTACCCGCCGCTACACCGCCGGCATGATGACGAGCATTGCGCACTTGTGATGGACGCATCGGACAACAGGGATACAGGACGCCCGCAGCAGGGACACTGAAGGGACACATGTTGCATAGGTCCGCATCCATGTCTTGTATGGCGCATACTCTTTGGCAGAAACGCACGCGGGTGTAGAATGACCCATGCTGCGATGAAAAGTCCCGCCCGCAATTGCCAACGCCAGAGGAGGCTGGACAGGGCAATTGCCCTATCCGCCAGAGATGACAGTGGCGAGACATACAAGCAGCAACGACACGTGTGGAAACAAAAAATAGAGGGCGAGGAAGGCAAAGCAAGTGCGAGGGTGGAGCGCAACGAGGAGTCGGACCGGGGAGCTTGGAAGAGAATGAGCAACTCGACAAAATAATGAGCAAGCAGGCAGGGACAAGGAGGAAGAAAACGGTCGTGGGAGGGACCTGAAAGCCCAAAAGGATTGACAAAGCGCGGCGCTGCCCTCGCACAAGCCGCCGCGCCAGGACCACACAATAAAAAAGAGCGCAACAAAACGACTTCATCCATAGACAACGAGGGGCAGCACGTCCGCCATTGCAGTAGCCAATCCTAACCCTTGCCTGCACTCTTCGGCGCATCAAGTCGGGGCTGACGTGGGCGCAGTGGCGTTCTCTCCTGGAACGGATCCCCTTGCGTCGCTGGGAGACGCCGACGGCGGCGCGCCCGACTGCGACGGCGCTCCTCCCGCACCGCTGCCGGTCGCAGCCGCCGATACGGCCGACGTTGGATCGAGGAACAGCATCCTTAGCACGAGCTTTTCCGCTGCCGACTGCGAGACAATATCTTGCGTCGTCCACGGGCGGCCACCAGGCGCGGTCGGCGCCGCCGGGCGACCACTACCTCCCAAGCCCGGCGGGGTGGGACCCGCTCCGGAGCCCCCGACGCCACTGAGGGACGGTGGGGGGCCGTGGCCCTCGGCCTTGCGGGCAAGCGCCAGCAGCGCATCGCGCACGGCCGCGCGTCCGCCACCGTCCAGCGCCTCCGAGGCGGCTGCCGAAAGCCGGGAGAGCGACAGGGCCAGCGCCGCGTCCCGCACTGTTGACACGCGAGCGGCTGAAAGAGAAACGGGCGGCCGACGCCGGGAGGGTGGGTGCCCCGCCGGCGCCGCCGGAGCGGGCCGCGTGGCAGCGGTGGCGGCAGCAAGGGCAGCAGCCGCTGCCGCGGGCGGAAACGGTGACCGCACCGCAACTCGTGGCCGTGGCGGGGCCGCAACGGCCATTCGCTCGGCCGCACCGTGACCAGCCTCCCAGGCGGTTCCCGCTCCGACCGTCGGCACCGTCAGGAGCACTGGAGTGCACGCAGCGGTCGGTGGCGGAGGCGGTGGCGGTGGCGGTGGAGACGCGCTGATCCCCGACGTGGCGCTGCTACCGATATCTCCGGACGTAATGGAGGAGAGCGGCTGCGGCGGGAACGGGTCAAGGACCATTGGGGTCGGCGCCGACGGATCTTCGGTCTTGAGCACTGCCGTCCGAGGTGTCGTCGCCGGTGACGCGGCCGCGGTGGACACCGCTGCTGCCGACGAGGCGGTGGGCAGTGGCGGCGGCGGCGTTGGCGGAGGTTGTCCCCGCGAGGACCCACCGGGTGACGCAGCGGCAGAGGCGGCCGCAGCGGTGGCGGCGACGGCAGCGGCTGTGGCAGCCCCGCCCGCGATTGCCGCACCGCGTGCGCGGGATCGAGCGCGGAGGCATGCTTCTCGGTGCCGCCGATAGTTAGCCCCGTTGGTCGAGATACTGCGCCCACACACGTCGCACGGAAGCGTCGCGGCACGGCCCCGCCCCGTCGGACCAGTCGATGTGGCCCCACTGGGCGACGGCCGCACAGGTGGTGGAGACGGGGCGGGCGTGTTGGGCCCCCCCGAGGGCAGGGGTGACATTGGCACCCCCGTCCTGCCAGGCCCATCGCCATCGGGACCCGGAGCAATGGGTGCAGGGGGCGTGCCCAGTGGCAGCAGCGGCACCTTGATAGTCCGCGCTCGGACACGGGGCGTGCCTACGGCGGCTGCCCTCGTGGGAGCCGTCGGCATCGGGGGGGACAACCACGGGTGCCCGGCAGCGGCGGCTGTCGTAGGTGGCTCCGCTTCAACTGCGGAAGCAGCCGTTGTCATCGTTTCTGGCACCGGTCCGGAATGCGGAGGGAGCGCTGCCGCAGCCACAGCGGCGGCAGGAGCGTTGGTGGGAGCATCCGTCGACGCAACGTCCATGTTCGGCGCACCGCTCCCTGGCACTGGAGTAGATGGAAGTGGAGAAGGCAGCCGCGCCTGTGTTGCCACGGGCGTTGGTTCCGACTTCGCAGTGCCGGGCGCGGCGGGAGGCGGCGTATCGACGGGCGGCGGTGCGAACGCCGGTGCCATCCCACTCACGTCGTACTCTAACGATGGAAGCCCTCCGTATCCGTCCAGCTCTACCCCCAGCGCTGAAAGCGAGGACCACCCCGCCGGGTCGGCCGTGTCTGCCGCCTCCGCCCCCCCCGCCACACGCGCACCAGCCGCCCCGGTGACAGACGCGCCACCTGCCTCCGCTGCGCCGCCCATCATCATAAACTGTTGCATATCATTGTCCACCCCAAAGCCGCCACTTCCCCGCCGCAACGACACGTCCGTGCCGAGTCCGACGCCGGGGCCATCACAAAAGGAGCCGAGTCCGGCAAACACCGCCGCGTCGGAGTCGCCAGACTGCTCACAGCCGCCTGCATCTGCAAGATCAGCGGCAGCGGCCTGTGGCACCTGTGCCATTCCGCTGGCGCCTCCATCGTCTCGGGTTGATGCGTCCAAGCCCCGCCCGCCAACGCCATCGCCGTCAGCGTCGCCACCATTAAGGAGCAGGTCTGCCAAGTCGCCCCCGCTCAGCGCGTCCATGTCCAGCGATGGCGGGCAGTCGTTGACGTCACGTGAAATGCTCTCCCACTGCAAGAGAACCACAGTGAAAGAGAACACGAAGTAAAAGCTTGGCGAAGCACCAGACCAGAGAGAGCGGAGAAAGGAAAGATGCGTCAGCAACGCGTCCAAGCATTGAACAAACTTCGTGGATGCATTCGCCATCTTCAGAGCGAGGTCGCCTCCTTCGGAAGTGTATCCACAACTGCTCTCCCAGCAAGTGTCCACCCGTCGAGCTGCACGCACGTATGCTTGACATAATGCCGACCGCCCGACCGAGGGTGCTAGGCTGCATGCGGTCTGCTCTCTGTGATCGCGAAAGGGCGGCAGGTCGCGCTGGAAAGACTCCTCCATCTCGCACAGCGCGCGATACACGCATAACAGGCCAGCAACCGACAGCATGCACGCCTCACCCTTCGCCGTCATGTGCGGCCCACATCGCGAGTTCTCCACCTTGCACTCCCCTGGCGCCCCTCGCCCGCAAACAAAACACGCCCGAGTCATGACAAGGGTCCAAGCACCCACCCGCCACAGCTCCCACCAAAGAAATCACCCCGACGTCGGAGACCCTTCACGTACCGGGCGCTTCACACCGGCCGTCGTCTCACCAGCCACTTCCCTCCCCCCCGTCTCAACCGCCTCGCAAATAGTCGACTCAGCCCCCCCGCGCCGGTACGGGGGCATCACACCCGCCTTCCCCCCCGGCTGCCGACGCTACCTCCGCCGGATGTGCGCGTCGGCGCCGCCCAACCCGGCAGACACCATGCGCCGACGCCAAATGCGCACCAAAGGCCACCCCCGAGACGAGGATACTCAGAAGACGGCCGGTGCCCAAGAGACACAGCCGATGAAAAATGAAAAACCAAAGAGTACGCGAGCGGGAGGGAGTCCGCTCGGTGCGTTTCGAGAGTGCGGACGCACGCGGCCGCACCGTCACCGCTGCCGTCGGTGGCGTGGCCCCAAGGGCACACGCCCTGCGCACGAGCACCGCACGGCGTCGCCCCGCACCGACGTCTCTGCCCACACAGGCAATCGACGCAGCAGTCACCACACGAGTAACGTCCGCGCGGGCGGAGACAGCAGCGGCGCGTGAGGCACCCGCGTGGGCGGCTTGAGCCCCCGTGCACGCCGGCCGCTTCCTGGCTCCCCACGCTGCAGACCTCGCTCGAGCAGCGGCACCACGAACCACACGGGCCACCGGCGTGGCCACGAGGCCCGAGGGACCCCTGCCCTCACCCACCTCCCAGCAGCCTCACCTGGCGCAACGAAGGGCCCGGCGACACTGCGGCCGACTGACGGCTTGCGGTTGGGGCTTCGAGTGGACGCGCTTGGGCCCGAGCTAGTTGCTCACACATTAATGCGAGACGGGCCGCCTGTGCGAACGTGAGGCTGAAACGAGTGGCCCGCCGTCGGCGAAGAGCCGCGGGTGTGCCAGTTGAAGAACGCCAAGAGCGTTTCACATGGAATTGTCTTCATCGGAATATTTTGTACACATCGCGTTCCCTATGTTGAGCGGTATATTCATGCTTGAAAAAGCAACAGTCGAAGACGAGCTGCTCGAACAAAAAATGTACTTTTCATGAAGAATGGTCATCCAACAAGCTGTTCGTGACCACCTGAATAGGAGAGACGTTATCGATTGGACAAACAGCTTTCCCTGACATGTGGGCCACACCTTGTGAACTGCCAGCTGTGGGGCAGGGACAGTGAAATGCGGCTGTCCATGACATCATTGTCGCACTACTACTGTGCTAGTCTTCATTGGGACGCCCCACGTCTACAGCATCTGGCGTCGCTCCTGATAGCAGCCCCTCGCTCCTGCAATGAAAACCAGAAGTCTGGGTGGCAAGTGTCGCACGACTGAGCCCATCAATGAACTGACTGTACGACAGCTCTTGTCTGAATGGATGGATCTCGACATGGGTATTCCGGTCTTCCGCAGCATCCCAGCGTTTGCTCGTCGCACTCCAATGTTTGCGGCACAGAGAGAATGACGACCAGACGTTGACTGGAGCGTCTGGACAACACGACCACGACGGTCAAGAAAAGTGCAGAAAGTCTGGCGCACTTGATTGATGAAAAGTCCATAAGGACCTAGTCTCGATCGGACCTCTGAGAAAACCTTTGCAGTCAATATGAGGTATACGGTTTCGATTATATTTACTAGGAAGCAACCAACCATATATTTGGTGCAAATAGTGCAACTGAGCGATGTGCGAGCGTTCCGCGACAACTGGTTCTGGCGAGACGGCAATCTCGAGGAGTGCAGATCGCCCGCAGCACGTGATATGAGTGGTCGTACGGTGCAGTAGGATGCTCTTAGGGCCCCGAGCGACGTTTGGTTGGTCGTTGGCGGCGGGAGAGCAAGCACGGGTGGTCGTGGCCCTCTCACGGTGAGAGGCCACTCGTGGCATACATCACTCGTGTACTGTACTTGCTTAGACACTGTTGCGATCTGTGCAAAGGGTGGCCCGCCACATCACGCTTCAGTCTGCTTACATGTTCTTGTTTTGTGAAAGTATTTGTTGTATTCCATATTCAAGCGGTGTGGTCATATTTCTTGGCCGCAGTGCCTTCCACTCTTCGTGCTGCTCGACTCACGACAGCCTCAGGCTCCGCATGGCGTCTTTTTAACTGCTCCAGCCTCCTGTCGTTCCGCGTCCCAATTGCCCCGCCTCGTCGTTTTCTGGCCCTTCATTTCCGGGCCCGTTCGAGTGGTCCGCCCCGCGAAAGGCTCGATTAGGGGTCTCTGGGGGCCCGCAGCCCTCACGCTGCTTGGCCACCGCCCTCAACGGGAACATTAAGACGCCAACACAGCGTATCTAGTGGTCCAACAGCATCTCATTGGTTCTGAGTGAGGTCGTGTGCCCTCTTGGGCTTTGGTCCGCCGCCGTTTAGGTGCCAGCAGGGCCCCGGCAAGCCGCCCGGCGCTCCCCGCAACCACCAGCTGGGACGTTTGCGGCGCCGACACCTCGCCGACCCGCCTTCAGCCCCCCACCGTCCGACCACGCCCACCGTGAACAACCTCCTTGCCGCCTCCGGGCCGCGGTACACCACCAAACGGCACGGCTCGCAGTGTCGTTGCACTCGCTGCGCGCTCGTTTGGCCGGGGAAGCGCGCGCGCGCGGACCGTCGCGACGTGCAGTCCGCTCGTTCGTTTTCCTGCGCTCCACCGTCCGCCACCGCCGGCTGCGGTCGGTGTGGTGGGGCTGTCGCGGCCCCCCTCTTCGCATCCTCTCCTTTCCTTCTTACCCCTCGACCCGCCTCCGCGCGGGATGGAATACCTGTCGACACCGGACCCATCGAGGAGGTGGTTGCCCAACGGCACGCCGGGTACCGGCACCGCTACGGGTCTCGCACCGGCGACGCGGCAGGCACACATTCGGGACTCGTTCCAGAGTCTGTTCAGCCCGTCGCTGGACGCTCCGTCTCTCGGGTCGGGCACCGTCGCACCGTCGCCGTCGTTGCTTGGGCCGCGTTTCACGGCACCGACACCGGTGCTTTCGACGGCGGTGCCGATTGTTGTTGGTGGTGGCTCGACGGCCGCATTATGTCCGCCCACTGGGGCGCTCAGCGGAGCGCCGACGGCGGTTGCCCCCGCTTCGGCCGGTGCAATGGACGTGCCGCCATCCCCCGCCCGGCCTGACGCGGTACTGTCGTCACCCTTTTTGCGACAGGCGGCGAAGGACGCGGTTGTGCGCGAGTACCAGAACACCTATTTGGGCGACCCGCCGTCTGCGGGCGGGCACATGCGGTTTGGGCTGCCCTCCCCGGCTTGGAGTGTTCTTCTGCCGTCAACTCCCGGAGTGGGGCGGCCGCCGCCGGTGCCAACGCCTGTGGCGCGTGCTTTCAATCCCGGTGTGGGTGCTTCTGCCGGGCCGCCTCCCCCCCCTCCACCAAAGCGGAAGGCCCGAACGCCCGACCCGTCGTCCGCCGTCGCGTCTTCACCCATTAAGGAGGAGGGTGCCAACGCGTCGGGGCAAACTGTGGCCAAGCCACTAGCGCCCCCCCCCGGTGCGTCGTCCGAGCAGCCCGAAGCGCCGTCGTCGGCGGAGGGCGCCGCCACCGCTGCAGTGGTTGATGGGACGCAGATGACGGTTGGCGCGACGGCGCCCCGGATACCTGGCGATGGTGCTGCGCCTGATGCGGAGGCCAAGTTAGCCGGCTCGGCGCCGCTGAGCATGGCCGTGCCTAACATGCCCAACTTGCCGGCCCCATATGCGGCCATGATGTACGGTGCGCCGGGCCTCGGCATGTACATGCCGTCGGCGTCAATGGCTGCGCAGATGCAGCAGTTCCAGCATTGGCAACAAATCTACCAGCAGTCGGCATCGGTTGGTATGTACCCGACCGTCCCCAATGCGATGGTGCCCCCGCAGCCAGGCCAGTTCTCTGCCGCCGCGTCGGCGCTGCCCGCCAAGGAGACGCAAGAGGAGCGCAAGAACCGGGAAGAGTCGGAGAAGGAGACTCTGACGCGGGAGTTCAAGAAGAAGACGCGGGAGGCTGCGCTATTGCGCTTCCGCCAGAAGCGGCGGGACCGGAAGTTTGGCAAGCTCGTCCGCTACACTGTCCGCAAGGCGTTGGCTGATGGAAGGCCACGCGTCAAGGGCCGCTTTGTCAAGATGGCAGATGACGCTCCGGGTGGTGGCTCGTCGGCATCAGTACCCATGGACTCGTCCGACTCGGGCGGCGGTTCCCCATCCATGACGTCCGCCGATGTGGGCTCCTTGGGCTTGCCAAGACGAGCGTCGGCAGGGGCGCTGGGCTCGGCGGCACCTGGGAAAGCACGGTGTGCCTCTGTGTCATCTCGTTAGTCCTGCCGGGCCTCGATCTTGGCTTTTGTTTTTTTTTGTCTCTTGAGGCTCTGGTTTCGTTTGGGTTCTCGCTTGTTTAAAGTAACTGTACAATGCGCACATGCTGGCAGTGCACTGTCGTTTTTGTCGAGTCAGAAGAGTTGCTCACGTGTGTCGTCGCATCCTGTACAAAGAGTTGGGTAATGTTGGCGCGTCCCGTCGAACACTGCCTTTCCGGCGAGATCATTGCCGTAGGTGAGGACCCCGCATCAATGTTCCCATTGTCGGCATACTCAGCACAATGCGACTCATGGTGTGACTGCGGCGACAAATGTGTACACGACGTGTGACACTCAGTTGCCACCCGCCCGCCAGCTCCGCCGTTTTTTTGTCTAGTTGACTCTGAGCTTGCCCATTCAGAGCTCGCATTCTCTGGAGGACCGCCGTGGTCGTCCCCTACCGAGACATAAGACCGACCAGTGTGGCACTGACGCCGAAGATAGTTGGACAGGACGAGTCCAACCGCGAGCACCCGTTGGTTCGTGACAGGAGGAAGACGTGTGGGTCGAGGCACATCTCTGGAAAAGAGAGAAGGCACTGACTGAAGTCCGTCTGTTGCGTTTCGCACGGGCACGCCGGAAACGCACGAAGAAAAGAAAAAAAATGACCAGACCCGCACGCCTTTGGAGAGGGACGTACACACAATCCTACAAAGCAGTCTAAGAGCGGGGCTTCTCCTTCTTCTCCAAAAAGAGCGCCAAGAGCGACACATTAGCAACCTTCACAACCTTGAACCGCACACCAGGCAGATCACCGACCGAGTGACCGGCACGCCCAAACCCAGACACCAGAACCTCGTCGTTGTCCTCCACATAGCTCAGCGACCCATCCCGGGGTACGAAAGCTGCAATCTTCTTGCCGTTCTTGATCAGCTGCACACGGACCGACTTCCGGATGGCGGAGTTCGGTTGTTTGGCCTCAATGCCGATCCGCTCCAGCACAATGCCTTTGGCGTGAGAGGCTCCGGCGAAGGGGTTGGCCTTCAGGGCCGTGGCAGAGTGCTTCCGCGCATACTTCTTGTTGTGCCAGACCTGCTCCCGGCGGTGGTTCTTAAGCTTGCGGCCAGCGCGGAGACCCGCGGGCTTCCTGCAACCGATTCAAGAGGAGGGGATGAAGACAAAAGGTTGTCACGGTCGACCAAATCGGCGTCAGCACGGTGCGTGGTGGGCGCACACCGCAGGCCCAGAAGCATCGCCCCACGATCGTACTCAACTCACAAGATGATACCACATCAAGACGCACGTCAAGCACTCAAACGCCCACTCACAAGTGCACCACGGCGACGACGCTCCACGACCGCCACGGAAGCGCCGTGACGCCACGACTCGGCCAACCAACAAACACGGCGCGTCACAAACGACTAGCGTCTCCAAACCACGCGAATAAGAAAGAAGAGCAACCAAGTCACGTACCCGGAACCCATGGTGGTGGACCGGCTTGAGACTCAGGGAGGAAGAAGTGCAAGGGGGTCAAGGGGAGAAGGAGAGATTGACGAGTGGGGATGACGGCACCCCAGACGGTGCTGGAGTGGACCACGGCGACTGCGACCGGGGCTGGTGCCCGCCGGGAACTGACGAAAATTGATCGCCGTCTGCTGCTCAAATTCCTGCCTCCAACAACTCGGCCGTACCGATCTAATCGATTGTCCCACAACCAAATGAAATTGATGGCACTCAGAGACAGCTGGTAGATCACCAAACTTGCGGGGAGAGAATTTCCACAGACGCAATTAGATACGTCAATAAGCCCCCATTCGATGCGACGTCGGAGCACCGGTGCACAACCAACAGCCAAGGCTCATGGCACGCACAGCTGTCCTGGCAGCAAACAAGCGTGTCCGACATACCAAAGAGTGGAGCATAGCGCAACGAGCACATGCGCTTATGAACTGCTCATATCAATAGAACGACAAAGCAGCTGATTGCTCGACGAGCGGATGGATTCTTGACTGGTTCACCCAAATTCAAGACATGTACCTTTTTCTTGTAGCTTGTGTGCAGCACAGGACTTGACGTCGCCTCGGTGCGCATTCGTCCTGAAAAACGTACGCTACGGCAACCGGCCGTGGCCAATGCAAGGGCGTCAAAGCCTTGTGGCTTCTGTGTACACAGATGATCGAGTTGGAGGCCGAAGAAGACGACACAGTATAGTATGAAGCTATGGTTTGGAGGTACAGCCGACAGGAGGTTGTTGAACATGAAACAAAATACTTGGAAGAGAGGGTACAGCAGTACGCGAGAGGCAGTACGACACTGCTAGTGGACGAACGCAGCTTTGCGTCATTGGTACCTTTTGGGTGAGCACAAGAATACTCGGTTTTGGCGTAGCAATTCGCAGCAAGCTTGGGCGATGCAGCAACGTCAGAAACTCATTGGCCTGGGGAGCGCTCGTGGGCCCTCTCCAGAACCTCACCGAGTTGGAGCACAGCAGGGACACCTTTATGGCAGGTGAACAGGGTGCTCAACGCTTCAATGCAGAGCCTCCGCTGTAGGAGAATACAGCGCCGCGGCACGCGTCCTGCACGGGCGCAGCGTGCTGTACTGTCCTGTACTGTACCCCCCTCCTCAGCAAACCTTCATGTGCACTGCTGACAGTACAGGACTCCAGTACTGAATTCATACATACAGCACAACAGCTGTGGATTCGCGGAGATGCACGATCTGAGCTACTTCGCCACGTGTACAACGCTGCTTGATAGTTTGGTCACGCTGTCACCGTGCCGACTGCACACGTTGGTTTTCCTGCCACGCGCGCCCCGTGGACGGGATCGTCGCCGCCTCGCACCACACGCCCGCCCCGCCACCGTCAGCCGCCGTCGTCGCCGTTGCCGCCGCCGCGGCCGCCACCACCGCCCACTGGCGCGCGGCCGCGCACGATGCCCGCCGCCACCGTGGGTGGGCGTGGTCGATATGGCCGGCGAGTGGGCGACGGTCGACGGTGAGCGGGTTCTGGCGGGGGGGAACGGCGGCGGCGGCGGCGGCGGCGGCGGCGGCAGCGGCGGCGGCGCCGCTGCCGCCGGTGCCGCCGCCGCTGCGCCGACGGCCGCCCGCGGGCGGCGGGCGGCTGAGGGGGGGGTTTCCGGCGGTGGCGCGCCGCAATCCCCCGGTGCGGTGGCGTGGGATGGGTCCCTCCCGCCGCCGGGGACGGGTGGGCCGGGCGGGGGCGTCGGCGGGCCGGGGGGTGGCGCGGCGCTGGCCGCCTCCTTCCGCCGCTTCCTGTACTACCAAGTCGGCGTTGATGGCGGCGCTGTTGGTGAGCGGGAAGAGGACGGTAGTGGTGGTAGTGGTAGTGGTGGTGGTGGTGGTGGTGGTGGTGGCGCCGCCGGTGCCGGTGGTGACGGTGGCAGCGGCAGCTTGGAGGAGGCACTCGCCGCCGCCGGCAAGCGCCGCGCCGTTTACAACTTTGTGCAGGTGCCGCTCAAGCTCGAGCGCCTCCTCGCGCTCGGCGTCCTTGTGTGCGCCGACGAGTTCCTCTCTGTCTTTACGCTCCTCCCGCTGCGGGTGGTTGCCGCCGTCTCGTCGGCGGTCGCCGCCGCCGGCCGGTGGCTCGCCCGCCGCCTGCGGTCTCTGAGGGCAACGCACCACGGCGGCTGGGCGCCCGTGCCGACGCCCCCCCCCGCGTCGGCTGCCGCGCGACGGCGGGCGGCGGCCGCCCGCACCCGCCGCGTCGTTGGCGCCGCCGTCGACATTGTGCACTTGTCGCTGCTGGTGGCGACCGCCGCCACGCTCTTTGCCATTGACATTTCGCGCGTCTACCACAGCATCCGCGGGCAGTCGGTCATCAAGTTGTACGTGGTGTTCAACGTGATGGAGATTTTTGACCGCTTGTGCTGCTCGTTTGGCGTCGACGTGCTCGACTCGCTCGGCTGGACGGCCGCGTCGGCGGTGAGCTTCCACCTCGCGGAAGCGCCCCCGCCGCCGCCGTCGGTGGCGGCGCTGCCCGGGGGGGGGGGGGGGGCGCCCCCGGGGGGGGCGCCGCCCCCCCCGGGCCCCCCCCCCCCCCCCGGGGGGGCCGCCCCCCCGGGGGGGGGCG
>Ga0114955_1001007_pt1 | contig 12893 bp, 13 predicted proteins | sample Porto_5metaG_FD_87302 | JGI IMG/M metagenome (GOLD analysis project Ga0114955, IMG submission 87302) | Marine algal microbial communities from Porto, Portugal - Porto_5 metaG | ecosystem: Host-associated > Algae > Red algae > Unclassified | place: Portugal: Porto | collected 2015-02-02 | reverse complement strand
TTAGCCAGTTCAGCCGGATCAGGAAGCGGGTGACGTCCTCCGTGCGTAGACACAGGAGAAGACAGATCTTTTTCCAGATCGAGATAGACAGCTCCTGGAATATGTCCAGCTTCATAGGCTTGTCTTCCAGCCTCCGGCTGAACGTAGGGGGCAGAAATAACCTGGATAAGTGGAGTTTTTGCCATTTCCCCCTTTGGAAAAGGGGGGTCAAATATCTGGGGATAAGAGGGATCAGAAGATGATACTGCACTTGCAGTAGACCAGTGTGATTTTTTGGAGGTTTATATAGTTTTAAAGGTTTTCCCGTAAATTATTTATACGTTCTATGAATGCGGGTGAATCATTAGATGGATATGGAATTTGTATTCTATTTAAGTCTTCTTCTCTAGAAAGGGTAGCTTCTGATTTCCTAACTATATGTTTAGGAAGTCCATACTTTTCAGCTAGATCACGTATTACTTCTTCAGTATTTATTGACGAGTATGGGGATACAACAATTTGATCAACCAATGTATGTAAGTCAACTTGTACAATTTGTCTTAATTCGACAGGCTTATTTTTATCTAACTTAAGTACTACCCTTAATTCAGATTCTGATCTGTAAACTGGATCTTTTGTGAAAAGTCTATCCAATGTTACTTGTTTAAACTCATTATCATAGGTTTTGGGTGAATAGTCTACTTTCCCCATATAACATTCTTCTTCTACTGAAGAAAGTGAATCTCTAAGTTTTCCGACAGTTGTTTTGATTGCAATTCCCAATTTCCCATTTGCATACAGATTCCAAAGTGCCAGGGATTCATGTGGTGAGCAGTACCAACACGATACCCCAAATCCTTTTAGGGTCTCTCTATCTTCTCTTAGGCTATTCAGTACCTGTTCTTCTGAGAATGAAGTGACTGCTCTCGTAATCATTGCTTTTCTTCCAGGCATTCCTTCGTTTCTATCTTCAAATTGATCCGGCCTTGCAAAATATAAATTCTTTTTGACTAAAAGATGAAGAAATTTCTCGAAATTCATAAAACGCCAGATTACAGTGTTATAATTAGGTTGTTTTCCGAAATTAAAATTAATATCCATTTGTTGTTTCCCTCCGAATGTATTCGTGATTGATTTTTTGAGCCGCTATATTGACAAGAAAGATGGTTTAACGTGAAATATGCATAACTGGATGGCTCTATCTTTTTCTAACAGGAAAGTAAGAGACTCTTAAGTTTACTATTCCAAAACAAGCTTGTATGAAAAAATTATGTAAACCTAAACCCATCAGTTACTGAATTAATTGGATTCAATATTATAGTTGAATTACAAAACATCTTAACAACATAAGCGGCTAAGGTTGGGTCTGTCAATAGATTTGTGTAAACTCGAATAAAGGGTTTAGTTGATGTAGGGTGTAATTCGTTCGCCAAAGTGAATGGATAGTTGTTGTAAGATGACTTGTCCCAACCCTGTACTCTGCCCGTCCATTTCTTCATGACATCCATGTGGATAAATAAAGCATTTTGATGAGTAATTCATCATTAGGGAGTATGCTCTTCCCTTTCGTCACCTTACGGAGCTGACGGTTATAGCTTGGATACTTCTTGCCCCACTCTGCTTCAAATTCATCAATCGCAGCTGCTGCAGCCTGCTCATTCACAGCTTTATAGATCAGCTTAAGTACAGCCGCTACAGCTTTTAGCTTTTTATAGGAGACGTGCTTAAAGGAATTGAGGAGCTGATGAACGATGCACTTTTGAACATCGGTCTGGGGATAGACTACAGTGATCGCTTCACTAAACCCGGTGAGGTTGTCTACACAGTTGATGAGGATGTCTTTAACCCCGAATGTTTCAAATCGTTAAGAATACCGAGCCAGAACATAGCCAGACTCATGCTCACTGATCCACACGCCTAGTACGTCTTTGTATCCTTCCAGATCATTGCCAAGTGAATAGCATCCATAAATGCAACCGCATAGACCTGCTGTAGCGGGCGGTTTTGCCACCAGTGGACTTGAGGGAGGATACGGTCTGTGATGTTGGAAATGAGCGTTGGGGATAGGTCTACACCATAAATATGATGGTAGTGAGCCTGGATATCTCGTGTGGACGTTCCCTTGGCATCAATCGTTTTCTCCAGACAGGCGAAGCATCGAGCATCGATCTGCTGATTATTTTAAATGTTGCATACCTGTGTAGACTAACGATAGCAAATAAGGGAAATAGTCCTGGTAATTAAGGTGCTATATCCCTATAACCTAAATAAAGGAAAGTGCCGATAAATAATATTCACACTCCAAATTTACCTTTAATTAGAGTTAGATAGGAGAAGATACAAAAAGGAGGAAGACAACTTACATGAATTTAAGAAAAAGCTTTATCGTATTACTAGTCGTTTGGTTTGTGATTGGAACCATGCTTCCGACTAGCGTTTATTCGCTTTCGGATCAATCAGGTGCCTTAATAACGACTGAAAGTAGCGCCGAGAATGTCGATGCTTCTATGGAGGATGTAGCTTTAACAGACGACGAGTATCTGGATGGTATAGATCCGGACGTCCACGAAGAACCAGAAGGTGTGGACGAAGATGAACAAAATACAGATGATGCATCGACGGTGACAGAGGATACGTATAAGGAGGATATGTTTACTCCTCAAGCCATGGCATTGGCGGGCGAAGAAGTTCTAATTATGTATCCAGGTGATTCCTATAGCTTTACCAATACTGGAACTCGTACCCGATCCTTGAGTACGGATGCTGCGACATCGAGAAGCAATTCTTATGATTATGCTGTTTATAAAGCAGATGGAAGTATTTCAACAGATAACATGAATTCACTTAGTAGCTTGTCTGTAGGAGCAGGGTATACCGCTGTCATTACTTCAAGTGGAAGCAATGCAATTACAGTGACTATACCGGTTGAATTCACCTATAGTATATCTGCGAATCCCGCCTTACATAGAGCGACCTTATCCAAAGGTGAGAGTTATCGCTTCATCAATGAAGGAACACAAACAAGAGCTGTTAGTGCCGATACCTCCACAGCCCAAGACCGGAAGTATGACTATGCCACGTACAATGAAGATGGAAGCCTTTCTAGTTCCAATTTTGAATCAACGGGGAAACCATACTTAGGGGGAGGGAACGAGATCATCTTTACGGGGGCAGGATCTCAACCTGTCACTATTGGACTCCCTTATGAAGTCTATACTGGTGAGTGGAGCGATGAACCTGCGTATACTAGAGTGACGCTGAGCCAAGGTGAGAGTTACCAATTTACCAATATCAGTGCTAAATCAGATGCACTCCAAAGTGATGGGACCACCAAAGATAAACATGATTATGTCGTTTATCTTCCAAACGGTACGGAAAGTTCTACAGGGACAAATACGTCCACTAAACCTACGGTAGCTTCGGGAAGAACCGCTGTAGTGACTTTGGTAACGGCAGCACCAGTGACGTATGGTGTGCCTTATCGGACATTTGAAGTCCAAAAGGCCGGTGGAGATGCCATTACTCGAATTACCTTATACCCCGGGGAATCTGTTATTTTTCAGAACAATGGTTCCTTAGCTAATCCTATCAAAAACAATGCGAGCAGTACCAACGGAGCCGTTTTTGACTATGTCCTGTATACATCAGAAGACGTTGTTTATTCGGATGGCTTTAACAAAAACACAAATCCGATCATTCGTTCACAAGGTTACGCAGTCGTGACCGTGGCCGGGCAAGCCCCAATTGAATTTAGTTACACGGATGATTTTTCGGTTGAGGAAAGCATGGAACCCGCATACCATCGGGTAACACTTAACCAAGGAGAAAGCGTGACATTTTGGAATCACGGTAGCGATCGGGAATACCTCGACAGTGATGCTTCCACCAGCCAAGGACGAGTATTCGATTACGTGACATATTACCCTGATGGCACAGAACGGAGTACGAGAAAAGCAACAGCGGTTGAGCCTGTTGTTTTTAATGGGAATAAAGCAGTGATTACGGGTGCATCAGCTCAACCTGTAACTATAGGTGCAATTTACACGATTTTTGATGTAGAGGATCGACCAAATGAAGCCCTTACTAAGATTACTGTCTCACCGGGCCAGTCGGTTAAATTCCACAATGGTGGTTCACTCAGTAATCCGATTCGGAGTAACGCCAAGACCATAGATGCTCTAGTTGATGTTGTGGTCTATAAGGCAGATGGCAGAGCACATAGTGACAAATTTAATAGCAATGTAAGTCTCGCTACAATTCCAGCAGGTGGTGAAGCTGTAGTCACCGTGGTAGGAAGTGCTCCTGTGTTGTTTGAATACACGGATGATTTCTCTGTGGTGGACAGTCAAGAACCGGCTTATCTACGCGTGACGCTGAACAAGGGCGAGAGTTATGCCTTCAGCAATACAAGCCCAGATTCGGAACGAATTCGAAACGATGCATCCAGCAGTGAGCAGCGGGTGTTTGATTACATCATTTATAACGCAGATGGAACGGAATCTAATCGTAAAGCAGCAACCGCAATCGAACCGACGATCTTAGGCGGTAAAGAAGTTGTAGTTACTACCATTTCAGATCAACCTGTGACGTATGGGGGCATTTATCGTGTTTTCACTGGGCAGGAAAATGGATCTAGTGAATTCGAAGTTAGTGGAATTAAGGATGCTAATGATAGTATTATAAAATACGTTAACATTGATAACTCAGAAATACCTTCGGATGGGAATCAGAATCAAATTATAGAGTCCAACTATCTATTTACATTTGATGAAGTGACTGGTGAGACAAATGTGGTAGAAGTAGGCAAAGATGTAGAAACCATAGAGACTGCTAGAGCTATGGCTCAAAAAAGCGGAGCTCAAGCTGGTACTGTACTTGTAAATTTGATTCAGATTCCTATTGAGGGCGCTTCTCAATTAGAAGTCCGCTCGAAAATCATCGCAATAACAGGTAAAAAACCAAATAAAATTGTTTTTGACTTTGACGTTTTTAGAGGAAATGCACGGGGAAGCGGAACGTTATCACATGGAGTTAAACTTACTTTGAAAGGTATCTTAGGTGTAAAGGTAGGGAAAGAAGTCTCTTATACTTTTAATATCTCAAAAACAGGATTTTATTTCACAGAACTTGAATTAAATGTTTATGATGCTTTTGGAAGAAAGTATAATGATATGGCTAACGTTGCTCAAACACGGCAAACTTTACTTAACTTAAAGGCAATGATATATCCTTATTATAAAGATCCTGTCTCACAAAAAATTATGATAGAACCATCTACAACAACGTGGGCAAAAACTCCCTCCATTGATTGGGACTCAAGTACAGATAGAAGGGACTATATAAAAAAATATAGTGAGCTTTATCCAAGGAACGGATATAATTGGGCTGGGTCAGAAATAAATATTCATCATATTAGACCTCGTGAATTTGGAGGAACAAATGAATTTAGTAACTTGATTCCTATCCCGACTAATTTTCATGTTTATGTTGTGAATGCTTGGTGGAGAGACTATATAGTACGTTTTGAATAACAAGAGCTCTAAATGTTAATTCGGTATATCCATTGTAATTGAATCTGAGGCGGCATTAGAAGATGGGGAGATAGAATGACAAATACACCCATAATAGAAACATCAGGTAATTGGCTCAATGAAAAGTGTCTGGGGAAATCGTTCGCTTGTTGAGTTATTAATTCAATTGGTGTTTATTTAATAATCATAATCAAAGGCGGACACTGGAATAATAGTGTCCGCCTATGATTATAAGGAGAGTGATTATGTTGTCGTTAGTGAAAAATACAATTAATGGTTTGAAGAAAAAGTTGGACATGTCTAATGAGTATCTTTACTTACAAGATCGTGAAGGTAATGTAGAACGATATGTCTGTAAATTCGCTCGACCAGTAGGTGATGGCGAAATCGAGAGATTTATAGCATCTATAGGACAAAAAATTCCGTTGGATTATCTTGATTTTCTGAGAGTCACTAATGGTTGTAGTTTGTTTAATCACGAAATTTACGGAGGAGAAAGTAACCTCTTTCCAATAGATCAAGTTGAATATTTATATACAAAGGTAAATCGTAGTAGGGGACATTTGGAAATAGCTTATATATCTGATGATACTATAATGATAGATTGTAATGCCTACTCTATGGGGGACAAACACTATATGTTTGTTGGGAACAGCACCTCTTCATTTGAAGATTTTAAGGATTTAGGCTGTGATTTTGAGACGTGGCTATACCGTTTTATCATTACAAATGGTTCAAAATACTGGAACTGGTAAAGACTCCTCCTTCAAATTAAAAGGTAGCGATTTATGTTGTCGTAAAAGATGGTGTACTGTATCGTTCAAGGAGGTTTGAATTTTTCTAGCTCTCAAAGCAGTCATTAGCAGCGTTTCACCATAAACGTTTAATTGCCTCAAATCTGCACCATAGTCGAGGAGAACACTGACTTCTTCGTTTTTATCAAGTTGCCAACAAAGGTGTAGCAGACTGATCCCTTCAAAGTCGCACAAATTTGGATTCAGTCCGTTGTTCAACATCAATAAAAGTGTTTGTGCATCTCCAAGAGCTACGCATTCAAAGATGAAAGGTGGCTCTTGGAGAATTTCATTTCTATAGCTACTAATGAGCATAGCACATTTTAAAATATCATTGTTTTGGCAAGCTTCAAGAAAACTTTGTTGTATTGACAACTGAATCAGTCCTTTTATTTCCATTGAAAATCGGACGAGATATCGGTGTCAATTATTTAACTGTGCGAAGAGAAATATTGTACTTTCTGATCAAGCCCTATATCCTTTTGGTCTTGTTAATTCCTTGCCATGAATAACGATAATTTGCTTGCAAGAACCACAGCGGATGCTTGTAGTTGTTCTTTTAATATGGAACACTTTGCAACCACAAAACGGGCATAAACCTTGGAATTTACCGAACAACGTAGTATGGAAAAAACAAATAGTAAGTATACTCGTCAAGATCATCCCTTTGTGTGTGATTTCAAGGCTACTTACAATAAATAATAATACAATGTAAAACACAGCTGTTTTTGCTGCGTGTGCCCAGTCCTTGCCATACATGTACTTACCTTTTCCACCTTTGATTTCATTTAAAATAAATCTCCAGTGCCTAGTATTCAATGGATCAATGCGAAGTTTCCTAAGGAGAACAAAGAAGATCAAGTAAAACACGACACCGAATAAAATATCCGATTCTTTTTGTTGTATATCTAAAAAAAATAAAGAGATTAATGACAATAAAATAAATAAAGGAAGAAAAATGAGTGTGTACTTAAAGTTGATTTTAGACAAGTACGTATCTCTACGTAAAAAACAAATTAAGGCTTGTATAGCGGAAGCCAAACCTCCAATAAGACTAAAATATAAAAGTACATACAAAAGCATCTGCCCATAATTCCTTTCTAATCTATTGAACATAACAGAATGTTGTTGTTAAAGATGAGGTAGACCTGAAATTTAGAGATTTCAGGTCCTAAAAAGTCATTTCGATAAGAGTGGGTTTACTATAGCTGGATATGAATCGCCAGAGATATTGGTGAATTCTATGTCCAACTTGAGTACGCCGTTCACAGGAATTGTGGCTGACTGAATGGGAACACCTTTTACGGCTGTGCTACTCCATAGTTCTTTGCCATCACCATAAATGACCATGGATGCGGATGAACCATCACTTGCTTTGTCAAGACTAGCATAGTTAAAGTTCAGAGATTTGTATTGTCCATTTAGGTTATAGCTTTGTTTGGTTTTGTTTCTGTAATAAATATTAACAAATAGTCCGTTTTTGTATGTTTGGTTATCGAGCTGCATTTCAGAGTTAACTATTGATTTATCAGCCACATCAACGGGAGCTTTATCCGTTAAGTAATCTCCTTCTACCACTGAGTCTCCGAACAATACCGATTTCGTTTTACTATCCCAGGCAACAGGCTTACCTATCATATCTCCAACGAGCTTAATAGGCACATATGTTGTTCCACTGTAGATGATGGAGGAGGGAACAGACGAGCCGTTATTGTTAAATTTACCACCAGAAGGAGTTTTATCAACTTTGTCCACAATAAATCTAACCGGATCAAAGCTGACTTCAATCTTGTTTGTTGCTCCCCAAGCTATTCCACTGAAAAATAAAGTACCCACTAAAAAGCCTGCTGCTCCAAATTTCCATTTACCCATTTTTCCCATTGATTGTTACCTCCGTAATTAGAATTAGTTTGAATAGGATAAACTTGTGAAATAACTTTAAAATATAAACTATAAATGTTATTATATGTTATTATAACAACTATAGTGTGTTAATATGGTGTGCCGCCTCAGTTACGCTTAGTTTGAGGTGGTTTGTGTGGAAAATTTAGTAATAAAACTAGGCGAACGTATTCGCAACATTAGAAAGCAACAAGGGATGAGTCAGGAACTCTTAGGAGAGCGTTCTGGACTACATACCAATTACATCGGACAAGTTGAGCGTGGAGAGAAGAATGTAACAGTAGAAAGTCTGGAGAAAATAGCCAAGGGGCTTAACATCTCGCTTGAACAATTATTCCGTCAGCTTGATCCAGTTCCTCCAACAGACGATATTCATAGACTTCTTCTCCTGCTTGAGGATAGACCCCCGCAAGACAAACAACTTGCTCTTCAATTACTTCAATCCGTGTTTCGCTGGGGGGACCAAAAATACTGATCTCCTATAGTAAAGGAGTTTGACAATGTACCATTCTGTAGTGGATAGTCCCTTTTTCAAAGATACAATAAGAGAAGAGGAGAGAACTTGGATAGAATCCAAGTTTCTTCTCAGACATTATCCTAAGAACCACGTACTGTACTTTCAAGATGAGCCAGGTCACATGATGTACGTTATCAAAACAGGTATTCTGAAAATATATCGTCAAGAAGATCACCAGGAGATTGTGCTGGGTCATCAGTTTCCTGGAGAAGTTATCGGTGAACTTGAACTGTTTCACCACGATAATCACAGAACGGCTTCTGTTGCCGCGTTTGATGAAGTCAGTGTGTGGGAAATCAGACGTGAACAAATGGATGAGATTGTCCGGGTCTATCCCGATCTTATGCGTAAAGTAATATACATACTTAGTGAACGTTTAATTCAGGCAGATCGTAAAATCGAATATCTTGCCTTCTTGGATGTGCGAGTGCGTGCAGCAAACTTACTGCTCGATTTGGTATCCAACTTTGGTAAAAAAACATCAAATGGAATGCTTATCGATTGGCGAATTACGCAACAACACTTTGGGAGTATGATCGGTGTAGGTAGAGAAACTGCTTCCAAGGCTCTTAATGATTTTAAAGCTGAGAAATTAATTCACATGGATCATCGCAAAGTTTACGTTATTGATCTTGAAGGTTTACAGGGTGTTGCTAATGCCAATCAAGATCCAGTTGAAAAACGTTTGTGGCATTCGACCCACAAATATCATATCCCATCTCTTTAGATGGTTCTGTATTCACGCCAACATATTTTATGTGATTCTCGCTACAAACGAATGTTCTTATGTATGCCTCTCCTAGTACAGTCATTTACTTGTCCGGCAAAATTTCTTCATGTTTCAATAGGGACAAATTTTGTAGGGGAGAGAAGTCATATAGCTAGATTTCAATTAGGTGATATTGTAGTTACTAACGGGGTGTTGGAGCAGATCAGTGAAACGGACCAACTGATTGGATTGAATCGTCATGCTCAAGGAGGCTGGGGGCGATATCCGAGAAAGACTTTCGAGCAAATCAGAATGGTTTGTTAGTAGGATCATATTTAATGTCCGTGTACTTGAGTGAACGTGGTGTTGTGTTCTGTGTGATCACGGATGCTGAACGAGTGAAGACGACACTTTCTCTACTCGCAGAGTGCTAGGTGGATTTGAACATGAGAAAAAGTGTTGTTAGCATTGAATTATATTCGTGCTCAGAGATTCTGATACAACATCGGGAATACATTGCAGTACATGGCTTTGTATTTGAAGCGGGGAGGGAGCCTGCAGATTTTGTATTGTTACTTGATCTATTTTGTGGGAATCTGATTTATATTAAATTGGAGGATCACGAGCTTTTACCAGTGATTAGGGAGAATCTATCAAGGATTAGGGTGGCGGCAAAAATGTGACTTAGTTGGGGCTCATTGCCCCAACTAAGTCACATGGAGTCTCTAACCCGGAATTACACGAAATCGAAACATGAACCCTTTGTGGTCGATTGAAAGGAAAAAAAGATATTTGCCATTTCTAGCGGGTATGGCATGGGACTCAGTGATTCTTTTGCTTGCACTCGTGTTCCAGTACATCTATCAACAGGATTTAATAATTGTAGGATACATGAGACTGATAGTCCTCATACAAGTCTATAAGTTTTTATGGCATCTTCTCATTTTCTTCAGAACTGATCTTTATTATGTTTTAATCACTATTACAAATTCTTCGAATCTGTTGGGACAAGCAGTTCTTTATTTGAAAAAAATCTATAGTAAAAGTGCTCGTATAGAATGGAGTAAATTAAAACAGAATGAACAAGCTATCTCAAGAGTATTTTCATTTATTTATTTAGTAGGGATATTTTCAGCAATATTGCTCTTTTCATTCTTTTCTATTCCAGGTTTTTTGATAGCGGTATCTAAAGCTATCACTAATCTAGCAAATAATTCTTGGCAGTCCTTATACTTTTGGGATGGGACAATTGTAATAGTTTTGGCCTTCTTCAATCTGGCTCTATGGATTGTGGGTGCTTACAACCGTTAAAAAAAGCAACTTTGACTAAAAATACATGAAAGCAGGTGTAAACATTAATACTCATGTCTTAATCTACGACGGGTTTGTAAATTTTGAAATAATGTTGGCAACTTATTTAATGAAAACCCAGGGGAAAATTATAACAGTGGGTTTAAATTCCGAAATGGTCAATTCTTATGAGGGCTTTATTGTTAAACCCCATAAAGATATAAAAGAAATTGATTGTGACGAAGTAGAAATACTGCTTATTCCAGGAGGAGATATTGGAGCAATAGAAGGGAATCATCAGCTAACATCACTTATCAAGAGACTAGACATTAACGGGAAATATATTGGTGCCATTTGCTCAGGAGTTGAACTTGTTAAACAAGCAGGGGTTTTAGAAGGAAAGGGGTTTACTGGCAATGAAATAAACAATGACGAAACATATACAGTTAGTCAGAACATAATAACTGCAAAAGCTAACGGATATGTAGATTTTGCGATTGAGCTAGGCAAAATGTTAAATATTTATTCTGACGTAGATGATTATAATGAAACAATCAGATTTTTTAAATATTTTGAGAATAATTAGTTATATGAAATGAGTTCAATCGTTGTTATCTATGAAATGACCACCCTGAATCCTGAACTCAGTTATTAATGGAGTTTCACCATGTACATTTAATTGCTGTGGGTCTACACCAAAGTAAATCTACTTCATCACTCTTATCAAGTTGCGAACAAAGGTGTAGCAGGATGATTCCTTTAAAGTCGCACCAATTTGGATTCAGACCGTTGTTTAACATTAATTGCAGTGTTTATTCAATCTCCAAGAGCAAAACATTCATAAATGAATGATGGCTCTTGGAGAATTTCGTTTCTATAGTACTAAAGAGTAAAGAGAATCGCATATTTTAGGATATAGTTGTTTTGGTAAGCTCAAGAAAACTTGTTGTATTTACACAAAAAATCAATCCTTTTATTTCCATAGAAATCGGACGACGTATCTGTGTCAATTATTTTGATGTGCTAGGAGGATGTGATCCTCGTTAAAAAATTGGAGCCGCACATAAGTGCGAGCCTCCAAAAGTATTACTTTAACATAATTTGTGCGGTGTTGTATGCTGTAGCATGTTAACTCTGTTATTTTCTGTGAACTTTCTGCTATATTGAAGGAGGCGTGTCTCCCTCTCTCTATTTTCATCACACTAACAGTGGTAGTTGAGTATCAGACTTTATAGTCTTTGTATATACTGTTGCTATTCACTACATTGTTCATAAAGCATCGTACACTTTTTTTACATACTGGTACATTTTTAGCTGGTGGTGTTACAGGTTTGTTAGAAGGGAAACGTGAACGATCTTCCATTTTTAACAATTGCCAAATTCTCGTTCAAGCTCATGTTCGACGGGGCTGTGGATGTATCTGAGATCATACAAACAAGCTCTCGATGAAGAGCTTCATGTAATAATTTTAAGAGCGTCACTATTGTTTCCTCGTTGACTTTGAACATAAAAAATACATCGCTTAAAGTATGCCCCCACATGGCTAGGTATTCCTCTTTGAGATAATGTGCACTCTCGCTACATTCTTATTGTTCCCCGGTAGCCACCGGATTCCCCTCATAACTAATCCAGTCGCTCCAGCTCCCGGAATACAGCTTCACATTCGTATATCCCGCTTCTTCCAGTGCAATCACGTTTGGGCAAGCCGACACGCCTGATCCGCAGTACACGATAATCGCACCATCCTTGTCCAGCTTACTGAAACGCTCTTCTAACACCCCAGTATCTGTCCAACGTCCATCCCAATCCAACACATCTTTCCAAAAATAATTCACCGCACCCGGAATATGTCCGGCCTTTGCATCAATGGGTTCCTCCAGACCCGCATAGCGGCGAGCATCGCGAGAGTCGATTAACACGGAGCTGCCACTTGCCGAGGCTTGTTGCACATCTTCAACACTTGCCAGCATGGCTGGCTGGATATTCACCTCAAAGGAAGATGGGATCTGAACCGGTACATCCGTGGTCACAGGGAATTTGGCGTTTTTCCAAGCGGAGAAACCTTCGTCCATGATATACACCTGTTCATGACCGATATAGCGCAGCAGCCACCAAAGACGAGATGCATTCATGCCGCCTTGATCATCATAGGCAACAATTCGACTATTGGA
>Ga0114955_1001005_pt1 | contig 12898 bp, 23 predicted proteins | sample Porto_5metaG_FD_87302 | JGI IMG/M metagenome (GOLD analysis project Ga0114955, IMG submission 87302) | Marine algal microbial communities from Porto, Portugal - Porto_5 metaG | ecosystem: Host-associated > Algae > Red algae > Unclassified | place: Portugal: Porto | collected 2015-02-02 | reverse complement strand
CGGTGGTGGTCGCGTCGTGAAAAAAGTATTCTGTCGGTAGCTTTCAGAATTGGGTCATCCGCGTCACCTGGCCGTGGCCCTGTACGGAGCTGCTCTCGAAAGTAGGTAATGTGCCCGTCAGAATCGGGCCCGGTGGCTCGCAAGCCAGACAGATGGCAGAGGTCGGGTTCGGCAGTGAGAAACCACCCACACAGTACGCTGTGCCACTCCCAGAAACAAAAGTACCCGGTCACACATTCCGGTCAAAAAGTACCTGAAAAAAGACGCTTGCTGGTCATCGGATGACACAGTACGCTTGCTTGGGGGTCTCTCTCAGGGAATACGCAGACGCTTGTCTAAGAAAATCCCAAATATGGGAACGCGAACCTAAATTGGGTACGCTTGAAGACCCCTGGTTTAGAGGCAACGAGCCCGGCGTGTTGTTTACGAAACGTCCCGTTCGCAGCAAGTCTCACAATGTCGTGGCATGGGTGGGCGTGTTGCGAGACCCGAGTCGGTTCTTTGAGTCTCGGAATGACCGCGACGCCAAAATGGCGCGCACCGGATCCGGTGGAGCAGCCACGTCGCCGTTTTCGCCAAGCCTGGCCCCACTTTTGTGGTACTCGGCAGAACACATGACACGATAGATTTTGTCGATTGAACGATGAGAATTGGGCTGGTTCGCCAACGGATCATCAGATTTGCTCTACGCGTCCAAGCACTGGATCTTAACTGGGCGTTCTTGCCGCGTCCCCAACCCTCCCCGCACCATGGTGCGGCGCGCTGCCTGGCGGGCTGTAACGCCCTCTCTCTTCCTTGTACTGTAGTCCTTCGGGACCCAGGTTTGTTAGTGCTGTATTTTCTTTTCGGACTATCTCTCATGCCAGATAAAGCAGTCGATGCGTTCATTGGATGGATGGAAAACATAAAAATTTATCGCCGAGAAGATCGATTAATCTATCGATTTTTTTATGACATGAATCCCTTTTCGACTAATCAACCATTTTGTTACATTTCATTGCCTCCTAGGTCCACCCGCCTGTTCTCTCAGAAGAGTATGATCGCCGCCGTCCTGAGCGGGGTGGGGGCGATCGCGGCGGGCGCGGGGCCCGTCGCGGCCGCCCCGGGGCCAAAGGCGGGGAACCGGCGGTTATGCCGCCGCCGGTTGAGGCGTCGCCCGCGGCCATCTCCTGGTATTAAATGAAAAACAAATGAAGTGTACCTGATGGCGGAATAACTAATCGTACATTTTATCGTAAATTAACTGAGAACATTAAAATGTGTACATTTTATGCGATCCATCCATCGTTCATTGGCAACACATCTCGCTCCACAGTACACCCCGGATATATATTTTTGCACGAGCGTATCAGAAGCTCGGAGCGATTTCGAAGTCGCTGGCCAAAGTCGCTGGCCAAACGACTTCTAATGGGACGCAGCGAAACAGACTGCTGTTCAGGCTACCTTTTGGACGCACCCGTCACAAAAAACGGGATACAGGGCACTATGCCAGCACGCAACCTGAGGCCCGTTCGCAGTTGCACGTGACGGGACGGTATACCAGTATGTACCTGCGAAAGAACTGTGCCGTACCGTTTCGGGGTAAAATTCAATTACATGAGCTTTGCAGTCGGAACACATGACTTCCGTCGCAATGGGTCGCCACAAGGAGCGACTTGCAGACCGCTACCCCGCCACCGACCGTTGTTCTCGCTTGTGACACGCGGGTGAAGCGCAACATGGACTCCTTTCCTGTCCTGCGTGCGGGTACCTTTGTTTCATCTGTAGCTGGTGCTGTAGGGGCTCGCCCGAGTGCCCTTTCTCCCCCTTCCCAATACAAACCCTTTCGTGTTTTTCTTTCTGATGTGCGCGGCCGATATGGCAACCATTTTGAGCACGCCGTGCGCATGTCCGAGGACGCCTTTCACGGTTTGATGGGGTGTTTTGCGTCCCCGCTCACCTCGCCGCGGACACACAACAGTCAGCCCAGCTTCCCAGGCACGCGAAAGGTCATGTGGGGCAGCGACGGTGGCGCGCGCCGCGGGGGGGGAGGTCGCAAAGGGGAGGCTGCGCAGTGCGGAAGGGCAGGTGGGTGAGGAGCGCTGCGACAAGCTGAACCACGCATCGTCGTGCCTCTCGTGTGGGATGTCGGTTGCGTGCAGCTCTAACTTCCGGCAGCGGCGTGTGTGGCCTCAAGCCAAAATTCTCCAGCGAAAGTTCGTCTGACTGTTGCGCGTGGGCAGTTCCGAGCTCACCAGCTGTAAAGTTCTGGACTCTGTGACGGTATGACGCGGCACATACATACGCGGGGATCCCGCGTACGTTGATACCGGTATACCGTCCCGGGACGGGTTCAGTCAATCAAATCAACGTTACGCCGGTATACCGTCCCGCGGTTTGCAACTGCGAACGGGCCTGACACGGGCGCCCGCGGCGCCAGGCCGTCCACACGGGCCCCCATACCATGCACATTCCTGAGTCATGATACCGAGAACGATTCCTGTCCAATCATTAGCAAACCGGTGCACGTGACTTTCGCTAACGATGGGCTATCGTCGCCCGTTGCTCTGCGCTCCGGACGATCACAGCCTATCGTTAGCCAAGTCACCTGCGCGCCGGACCGCTCTCAGACGCACCAAGTATTCGCTTCGGTCGCAGCATGAAATGCTTCAGGGCCCGCTTGTCGCTGCCATACATTTGCACATGAATTCCCCGATTATCGGGACGCTAAATGAGAGGTCCACAGTGTTGAAGTATACTTATATAGGCGCGAGCAAGTTCATATTCTTATATATCCGTGTATCCTGGCTCTCATATCCGGGATACGGATCAGATATAATCGCACGGTTTCTATCAGACAGGATAGATATAATCTCTCCTCTTCTTCTCATAATGCATTTAGGATATGCGTCCCCGGCACGCATCTGAAGTGGATACGAGTAAAATGCACGGATATTATCCTCAGGAATTCATCCATGACAACCCCTGGTGGTCATCCAGGCACACAGGGAAGCCATTGTTGGGACCAACAGCGCAACACCAGCGCAAAGGCCGTCGCACTGAACCAGTCAGATGAAGCTAGCGCCTTGTGGGTAGCATCGCACGGCCGCCGCCGCTCTTCTACTGGTGTCGGCGCTTGGGAAAACACAACGAAGCACACAGCAGAGAGAGGGTGGGATCCAGGGTGGAACCGTACCTCCGCGTATTATGTCTGCTCCTTCATGTGTCGACGACAGTAGGCCAAACACTGACAGGAGCGTCGATGCTGCGCCGCGTGTCAGCCAGCGCGCCTTCCGGCTTCAAAAAAAAAGCCAAGCGAAGACCCACAGAGGCTGCCACAAAATGAAGCGAGCAGTGCGGTCGAACAAGCAGCATGGTGTCAGGGCATGCATCTTAAAGCGAAGCAGGAAAGCGCCAAGACGGTGCACAGGCATCAGCTCTACCCAGACCACTTCGCTGGCACAAAATCACGTCGCGTCTCGCAGTTCGCACACACCGAAACGAAACGGCTAGGGCTCTAGCGGGAGCACAGAGGGGCTCGAGCAGCCACGTACCTCTCTCGATGACAAAAGTGGAGCCTAGGGGGGCACCCGCTTCTTGGAGCGACGGGCCCCCCGGTTCCCCTTAGTACGTAGCAGGACTGCCGGGGGGAGCACGGCAGGCGCTGCAGGCGCAGCGCAGCGCCGGCAGCTCGTCGTCTGCAGTGTGGCTCCAGGAAAAGTGGCCGTTGGAAGGTGGGGCCCAGCGATGGGTGATGGAACTTGCCACACGTCCAGCTCTGATGGCCCTCTCATCTCCATTGAGTGGCCTTCCTGGCAGCCGATCCGGGTTACTTTGGGATGCACAATTGTCAGTCGCCTGTATCTCTGGTCGGTCTATCGCACCTACAATGAGGTTTCTATAGTATTCCGTCACGTATACTCTGCAGCGGCCCTGTCATTCCGCACGCTTTAAGCATCAAATTCTGATCGTAGTATGTTCAAATTTGGTGTTCAGCTGGCGAGCCAGATATGTGTGACGACCGATTCTCGTCTTCTCCTTGTGGCCCTCATTGCCGATCCGGGCCGGCTTCATGTCACCAGCTTGGGGCTGTCGCCTGAAGGGGCCCTTCCGGAGGTCGTTCTCCCGGACCCGGACGAACGCGTTTGGCGGCTCCCTTGCAACCCGGCCAGCAACCTTTGCTGTCGTCATTGCGTCCACCACCTTTATCCACCCCGCAAGCCTCGTCTCCCCGCGCCTGCGCCGGTGCTTGCTTGTCCTAGTACTTCGCTTCCACTTCTCCTCCGTTTACTCTATTCCCCTGCACTTTACGACTCCCAGCGTCCGCACAGCCCCTCGATCTTGATGCTACCACCACTGGCTGCTGTCGACCCGCGGCCACTCCTGGCAGTCATCATCCCCCGCACCTCTGTCCTCCTCCCCACCTCGGACCATGTTGGAATTTCCCAGCAGCTGTTGGGCATGAATTCTGGGACCGTCCTGGCGTGTTGTTTGTTCGCGTCGTCTGATCGAGCCATGTGCTGAATCACAGACCCTAGCTCTATCGACGCGGTCTCGACGGGCACTCCGCAAGGAGGTTCCCGCACGGTCTCGCTGCCTCACATCTCGTCGGAATGGCTTGCCGTCATCAGACGCGGGTGTCGGACGTGTTTCGATGTGGACCAGTCGGGTGTCGGTGGCGCCCTGCAGATGCTCCTGACGTCTCGGTCGTCTCTGTGCGTCTTCGTGCGGTTCTCTGCTCCCGACCATGCGTACCAATAGCCTACGGGGCCGGCTGCCGACGCGGATGTTGAGGTGCTCACGTCCACTGCCTCGGATTGCGGGCGTACCGCGGGGCTTCCGCTACAGTCGGCCTCAGCAGACGTCGCTGGCTTTGAACCGGGCCCACTTGTGGTCGGGCTCTCCCTCCAGGGGCGGCTCCAGGGGGGCCCGCCAGGCTGACTTATCGACTTCTGCTCGCAGCGGGCAGTCGCAGCGGACGGCGACGTCGAGCTCGGGCACCGCATTTATTTTCTGCTTCACCTGCGGGTCTGAAGCGACTCCTCTGTCCGTATTGCGGGCGGCATGCGGCAGTGCGGTCCGATTCTGGACCTCTGCCTCACTGTGGCAGACCAGCTCTGCATCATCGCCTTGGCCGCAGGGGTCACGTCGTCCGCGGCCTCTCAGTGGCATCGCATCGTCCAAGCGAGGTGGCCAGGTGTCTGCTGCTGGGCGTGGAGACCGTTACGGTGATGATTGGGGTCATTTGCGTCCGTCGAGCCCCCCCAGCGCCAAGCGCGTGCTTCTTTGTGAGGGGGGTGCGCCGCCGGCTTCTCTGAACCCGGATGCTGTTTTCCCCGACGGCTCTGCGCGCAAGTCTACGTTTGAGACTGTCCGCCATATGACGGGCGAGTCTCTGGATACATGGGAGCAGGATGAAGTTGACAAGGCTCTGCGTCGCGACACTGACGTGCGAGTAGGACCTGGTGCAGCAGTCAAGGACGGGGTTGGTGCCCAGCTGGGGGACCCTGTCGTAGTCTCCGCCCGCAAGGCGGGAAACAACAGCGTTGGCGCTGGCCATGCCGCCCGGGAGATGACTGGGGACATCGCAGCGTCTTCCACAGGGACATTCTAGGACGGTGACGCTCGTCGCGACAATGGTCGGCGGGCCATGCCGGGACCGATCAGCAGAATGGCCTCCGACTGGTCCTGGACGGCGGTGTATGCGCGGCTTTTCGAGCTGTCACAGAGGACATTTATAAGCGGGGGGGCCGGTGCGGGAAAGACGTCCATCTTGGGGGGCTTTGTGTCCGTCCTGCCGCACCGGGTGCCGGTGCCCAATGCCGTCTTGGATGTGGCACCCACGGGGAGTGCTGCCAAGACGGCCATCGGGGTGACGTGCCACTTCTTCGGGGTCTTCAAGGGGTACAAGAAGCAGCTTTCCAACCTCGTCTACGGAGCGGCGCGCTTGTTGGCGCTTGAGCGCTGGAAGCCCATTTCTCTCCGGCTTGCTATGGTCTAAGTCCTGCTGGTGGAGATAAATCAGATGGTGCCCGCAGCCAGCATCGACGTCATAGATGAGCTGCTGCGGCAGTCACGGACTCGGCACGCGCCTCCGTTCTTGATCTGCGCGTTCGGGGACTTTCTGCAGCATTGCCAGACCTTCGGAAACATAAATTATCACCGCAAGATGCAGGCGGCCAGTGTTTTCGGACGCAATCCTTGAGCTGACCCATGTTTACCGCCAGGGCCAATCCAAATTCGTGGCTGCTTTGCACGACCCGCGGTTTGGGCGGTGCACGACGGCTATTAAGAAGCTGGTCGACGAGTGCAAAGTGTTGCGAGAGATATACAAGGAGCTCGAGTGCGCAATGCTCCATTTTAGTCCGCGCCGCAAGGACATGCGCGCGCACAATGCCACGTGCCCTGCACGGCTGACCCTGGGTAAGCATCCAGGTGACTTTACTGCCACCGACGGCTTCAAGTTGGACCCCAACCGGGACTGCCGCGTGCGTGGTTCGGATTTAAGGATGGTCTCATCCCACTCCCGCGACGCTGCTCCACTGGACTGCGTGGCGCCCCGAATTGTGCAGCATCGCCTCCACGCCAGGGTGATGCTGATCATCAACCACGTTTCTGGGATGGGCTTGTTTCTTGGTAACATCGGCCAGCTCGTCGCGTACGAGGAAACAGATGGATCCCCGGTCGTGCGGTTTGAGAACCACAAGTTGGTGCCCTGCATTCGGTCGTTTCGAGGTGTGCGGCTCGCTCGGACTGGATTGAGGTCATCTGCCCGCCCATTGACTTTTGAGCTCGCTTCTTCTCTCGCCCCGGTTTTCTCGCAGTGCGGCGCGAGGATCCTTTCGTGTTGGGATGGTCCAGCACCGTGCACCGGTCGCAGTGTGTGACTCTGTCGGAGGCGGTCCTTGACGTTGGTGATGCGTTCGGGGCGGGCATGGTGCTGGCCGCTATGAGCCGGGTTTCCGATAAGAGGCGCATGTATGTGCGATCGATGCGGGAATTTGTTTGTTAACCGATCGTGCGGCGCTCAAGCTGTACAGGGAGAGCTCTCGGTTGTATGAGATCCCAAAAAAGTGCCCGTTTACTTGAGTTCCACCTCAGCGAGGCTGTGACAAATATGGGAGAGGGATTGGTCTTCTACTTATCACACGTCCGCATCATAGGCGTCATCCACCGCCTCCTCTTCTTCCATCATGGCCACATCCGCGTCCGAGTCAGAGTCAAGGGGACAACCATGAGTAGGGGCAGTTTGGGAAAAAGTTGCAGGAAGCAATGGAGCCACTGATGACAGCCGCACAGCTTATAGAGACTCTGCGCTGAGCGTCGCCGCCTTCACGTCGGCGGTGACCGGTGCAGATCGGCACCCGCCGGAAATCGAGAAGGAACAACAAGCGGTCTACCCGAGCCAGATGGCTCGGCACTAACTCCACCACCACCACCTACAGAGACAGGAGTCGGAGGCGGCAATGAGAGAAAAGATACAGGCACACCAGGAGTAAAAAAACACGAGCAATTGAGCGGCACAAACATATTTCGCACCACTTCCTGTAGAATGCGTGCCGGCGAGGGTAGAGAGACTGCCTGTTCGCGGACGCCACCAGCTGGAGAAAAGGTTGCGGGATGGGAACGGGAAGTGCCGCTGTGAAGACCGGGGTCGGCACTGCCTTCACTGGGCTCATGCTCAATCCGCACTCTCCAGAGTGTACGCCCGATGCCTGCTTCAGCGCCGGCTTCTTGCAGTTAACGCTCGTGTTAAATCGAGAAACTGGGCGCTTTCTAGAGCCTTCCACGGAAAAAGAGACCGACGGGGAGTCCGGTGAGAGCCCAGTGTCAGCGGTGAAGAGATGCGCCCGCGGAATGGACAGATGCTCGCGCCGACGAACATGGACACCCTTGTACAGGGGGCACTCTCCGATTCGACGCAGGCTGCAGCCCTGTCGTTACGGAAGACCTGCCCCCCATCAGGAACCGGGTCTGGACGTGGCCACAGCCGAGGGGATCCCACAGGATTTGGATGGCGCACGCTTGAAAGACGGAGCTGTTCCAGAAGAAGGGCACTCGCTATCGAGAACACATCGAGCTCCTTCTGCCGGTACGCGAAGGAGAGGCCCATGTTGATGATACGGCTCGCATGGTCGTCCTGGTCAGCGAAGAAGCCCAACAGGTCATGAATGCGGATCCTCCGGTGGTGCGGGGCGTCCATGTGGATCTCCCCTTGGCACGTGAGGCTGATCTCAACATGCAAGAAGGCCCCGGTTGGCACCAAGTGCTCGTCCAGCTTGGCTGCAACTTCGAAAAAGCTCTGCAGAATCCGAGCCAGGTACGAAGTCTTCTGCACGTTCGTCAGGCCAAGAGCACGGAAGAACTTAGTGAACTCGTCATTGCCATTTTCAGGAAAGGCGGCGGCGGGGATCGCTGGCATAACCTGTTCCACAAGAACAGCAATAAAAAGGAAAGCAGGACCAGCACGGAGGCGTTTAGCAGTCGGAGAAAAAAGAGCACAGAGGTAGGGACGATCCACACCCGCGCCGAAAAACACTCAGTTCAACGGCAAGTAGCAACAAACAAGTGCAGAAGACCGCGCCAGCCCCACGGCCGCGCACAGCCAGACCGAGTTTGCAGTCGAAAGGAGGTCACCAACGTACGGCTTGCAACGGCGCACGGCAGCGCATAGCAGGACTGCACGGAGAGCCCCGAACGGGACAACACGCACAGCGTATTGCCCCAGCGTGGTACCCGGTCGACAGCACGCCCACACGCGCTCCTGGGACGGCCACGTCTCCCCTCGCGCACCCCGGTTCACGACACCTCCCCACACGCTCCCGCGGTCGGTAGCAGGCCCAAACGCGTCCCTTCCTTCGCTTCTGGCCCCGCACGCCGAGTGGTGGCCAACACGACCCCACACTTTCCCCGAAGGTCGCCACGTCCGGCCGCACTACCCTATTTGTGGTACGTCTGCGCATGCTGCACATCCACGGCAGGCGGTGCATTGTTCCATGGTCGTCGTGACGACGGTGGTTGCGGGTCAGGTCCATGGTGGTGGGGCTCGCGCACGTCCGTCGTGGTGGCGCATTGGGGCGGCGCGGCAGTCCACCGCGATGACAGTTTTGCCCAGCGAGACTGTTGTCCGGTCGGCGGGCGATTCTCTGCCGATCGACGCCCCTGGATACTTTAGGCCCGAAGATACGAGATATGCAATGATTGAAGGACCAGAAATCGGTGCAATCACGGGAACGAGTCTCATCACCGCCCAACGCATCCGGTCCGGCCGCCCGCCGGGCGCGAACGCGCGCAGCGCGCGGCCGCCCCCCCCCCCCCCCCCGGCGGTTTCACACGGCATCTACTCTCTTAAGGCCTGTTGTAGGCTACTTTTTTCCGTCCGTCCGCGACCACCCCGGATTTCTGATCGTTCAACAGTGTCAGCGTTCACGCCCGATTCTAGCCAGTGGGCCAGTTTTCACATGTATTTGACGATTTCATGACACGGCGTGCACATGAAGTGCAGATCGGTCGGCGTTCCAGCCCCCATGATAAAAATATGAACCCAACAATTGACGCTTTTTCAGACGAATGACATAAGAAAACCAACTACAACGAGCTACTCACTGACCTCCCAGACCGCCGGGGTGGGGCGTGTCGTATGTCATGACCGCCTCTTCATGCTTCTCTCGCTTCATAGCTGACATGCAACGCGCGCCGCCCTCATACACAAAAAAGCAGAACTGCGTGATGGGGTCATTCGGCTCCACTTCCTCGTCCCAAGAGTGATGGTTCAGCTCCCACTTCTGGTCCGCCAACATGACGATCTTGGGGGGGTTGGTGTGCAGCTCTATAAGATCGCCCAATGCCTGCTGGTCAGCAGTATCTTACGGCTCGCAAGCGTGTGCAGGAGTACGAAGCTACGACAGGCAGGCATGTTCCCAGCCTTCATGTCGTTGTGCCCACAAATGCTGATACAGCGGGATGTCACGTCCGCGTGTACAACGATGCGGCGAGTACCAACGGAGAGGTGGCCGCCATTGTGCCTCAGAGTGATTTGGATGGGCCGGCGATGCCGCAAGGTACGGGACCATGCGGGGAGCGCAATCGAGATGTTGTCCTCATGGTTCGCGCGCCACTTGAAGGGACCGCTCCGCAAGGATTCCTGCGCAAGGTGAGCTTTATGAACTCTTCATTTGATCCGACACGGCTTCCTCTGCTGTACCCGCTGGGCACTGATGGATGGCATGATGGGATTCGAAAAACCCGGGGCGGCAAGAAAGTGAGCCAACTCGACCTCATGGCGTATCACCTGTTCACTCGGGAGGGCCAGTTCACCTACCTACCGCGCTTCAAGCGGCTGTTGGGTGAATATATGGTCGACCAATTTATAGACTTCGAGCACGCCCGCCTGCTCTGGCAGCGGCTCAACCAACAATAGCCTACGGTGTGAAATGACTAGTCGCGTAGTGGGCGCTGTCAGGGATGGCTCAGCTGTAACGGGGCGGATCAGAAAAGGAGTCCTGATGCACGCATTGCATGAAGCGAGCCCGAGGTACATGGCGGAGAACTTTGCGGACTTCATGGCTGTCGTACGTGACTGTCGCAAGCCAGCCCTCTTCGGGACATTCACATGCAATCCTCAGTGGAAAGAGATTCAGGATGCACTACTGCCGCACCAGACGCCGAACGATCGCCCAGATCTGATCACACGCGTTTTCAATATGAAGCTGAAAATGCTGATCAAAATGATCAAAAAGGACAATGTGTTTGGCTATTGTCTGGAATTCGTGATGACCATTGATTTCCAAAAGCGTGGATTTCCGCACGCTCACTAGCTGGTCATCCTGCGCCGGGAAGATGTGCCTCAGACGGCCCATGCGTACGACAAGTTCATCCGCGCCGAGATCCCAAAAAAGAGCGACAGCCCGTCACTGCGTGCTAAAGTGCTGAAGCACATGGTGCATAGGCCATGCGAATCCCGCAGCGTGGCCTCTCCGGGCATGGGTATGGATAATAGCTGCTCCAAGAAGTTACCGAAAGACCTCGCATCGGCCACAACGGCCACCGAGGACTCCTATCCAAACTACCGGAGGCGCTCGCCGCAGGACGGAGGAGAGTCCGTGGCCTTCACACGTGGCAATCGCGCATCGCAGATCGATAATTCGTGGATTGTGCCCTACTCCCTGCTGCTTCTTGAGAAATCTGATTTCGACATCAACCTGGAGATCGTTTCCTTTGCCGCCGTTTTCAAGTACAAATACAGATATATTTACGAGGGACCGGATAAGGCCATGGTTTCGGTTGTAGCAGCGACTAGGGATGACGAAGGGGGCGAAGAGGTCGGACCGCAGCCCAGAGATGAAATACAGGAGTATCCGGACGCCAGATGGATTGCTGAGTGCGAAGCATTGTGGCGGGAACTGTCCAATCCAGTTTTCGTTTGTGATTCTGAGGTGATGAAGATGCCCGTTCACTTGGAGAACCAGCAGCCCGTGTTGTTCGCTCCTGGAGAGGTGGAAGGCATTTCGGCAACCGCACCAAAGAGACAAAGCTCACAGCCTTCTTCTCCCTGGTGCAGGCGCCATATGATGAAAAGCCTTCCTCCATGACAGACCTCCTATATGCGGACATCCCCAGGTACTCTACTTGGCAGACCAAAACGCGCAAGTGGCGGCGCCTCCGGCGCGGTGTGCAGAGATCGTCTGAAGATACGCCACCAATGATTGGCCGGGTTCCTGGCCTCCACCCCTCCGTAGGCGATGTGTATCATGTGCGTCTGCTTCTTTACCGCGTGAAGGGACCTGGATCGTTCGTGGTTCTTCGAGCGTGCGACGGTCTCGTGCACCCCACATACAAAGATGCTTGCGCAGTAAAGAAAATGCTGGCCACCAACGCGTTCTGGGATAAGACAATGACGGAAGCGGCTTCGTGGAAGATGCCGGCGGCTCTGCGGGAGCTTTTAGCGTCCGTGGTGGCTCTCAATTCTCCGGCTGATGCGCCCGACGTGCTGCAGACGCACTACACCGCTCTCTCGGAAGACATGACCCACAGATGTTCATCTCGGCAGGCGCAGGGCTTAGACCTGGAGGCTACCAAGGACGACCTGCGCCGCATCGTGCTGTTCGATATTGAAAAGCACATGAAAGCGCGCAACAGCTGTCATTAAGACCACCAGATACTGATTGCGGCAGCCGGAGTTCAAAAAGACGGAGAGGCGCTGGAGGTCCTCGGCGAAGCTCCTCCATCAGCCAGGAGGCCTGGCGGGCAAGCACTCGCAGAGCAGCCACATGGAAATCGGTCTGAGGTGCTCGCTGCAGTGGCCCACCGTGTGCCGACACTGCAGCCGGACCAGAAAGTCATTTGGGATGCAGTGAGCGAGTCCATCGACAGCTCCGCGGGCATGACATTCTTTTTGGACGACCCTGGTGGCGCTGTAAAGATGTATTTGGCGGAGACTCTCTTGAACTACACGAGAGGTAGCGGTCACATCGGGCTAGCGGTTGGATCCAGTGCAATTGCAGCAACTCTCATGCCACTTGGCCGCACGGCGCACAGCCGCTTCAGAATTCTCATCGAGAGCACTCCGACGTCGTTCTGCGGCTTTACTCAAAGCACTGAGGTTGCAAAAATGCTGAAAAAGACCAAACTGATTGTCTGGGACGAGGCGTCGATGGCACATCGTCACTGCTTCGAAGCTGTGGACCGCAGCATTGTGGATGTGATGGGGCCGGAAGTGGCGTCGCAACTCACATGGCTGGTGTGCGGAGACTTCCGTCAAGTTCCCACAGTAGAGGGATTCCGTGGGTCTATTGGTGGGTGTCTCGTGGGTATCTCGTGGGTCCGCGACTGTAAAAAAATACAGAAAACTCAAACCCACGAGACCTGCCACCGAGTGATTCTGTGGGTCGACTTTTCTGTCGGCCGTGGGTCGGCCGTG
>Ga0114955_1001004_pt1 | contig 12908 bp, 11 predicted proteins | sample Porto_5metaG_FD_87302 | JGI IMG/M metagenome (GOLD analysis project Ga0114955, IMG submission 87302) | Marine algal microbial communities from Porto, Portugal - Porto_5 metaG | ecosystem: Host-associated > Algae > Red algae > Unclassified | place: Portugal: Porto | collected 2015-02-02 | reverse complement strand
TGAAGATGCCATTCGCCAAGCCGATCACGTGATTGATATCGGTGTCGGCGCGGGCGTTCATGGCGGTCATATCATTGCGCAAGGGTCGGTTGATGACATTATGGCAACCAAGGGCTCGCTCACAGGGCAATATATGTCTGGTGAGAAACGAATCGAGATTCCAAGTATTCGTCATAAAGCCAAAACCATTGAAGTTGAAGCAAAAGGTAAAGCCAAACCAAAACAAGTACCGATGTCGATTGAGCTAAAAGGCGCAACAGGCAACAACTTAAAAAATGTCGATTTGAGCTTGCCGATTGGCATTATGACTTGTATCACAGGGGTTTCTGGTTCTGGTAAATCGACCTTGATTAACCGCACCTTAATGCCTATCGCTGCCATCCAGCTAAACAATGCTTCAACGCTTATCGCTGATAAGCATGACAGTATCAGCGGACTTGAACATTTGGATAAAATGGTCGATATCGACCAAAGCCCGATTGGCCGGACGCCGCGCTCAAACCCTGCAACCTATACCGGTGTCTTTACGCCAGTGCGTGAGATGTTTGCGCAAACGCAAGAGGCGCGCGCCCGTGGTTATAAAGCCGGCCGTTTTAGCTTTAACGTCAAAGGCGGGCGCTGTGAGATGTGTCAAGGTGATGGTCTCATCAAAGTTGAGATGCATTTCTTACCTGATATGTATGTGCCGTGTGATACCTGTCATGGCAAACGCTATAACCGTGAGACGTTAGAGATTCACTATAAAGGCAAAAATATCGCTGATGTGCTTGATATGACGGTTGAGGATGCGACTGAATTCTTCTCAGCGATTCCAGCGATTTATCGTCGCCTACAAGCCTTGATGGATGTTGGTCTGAGTTATATCCGTCTGGGTCAGTCTGCGCCAACGCTATCAGGTGGTGAAGCGCAGCGCGTCAAACTAGCACGTGAGCTTGCCAAACGGGATACCGGACAGACGCTCTATATCTTGGATGAGCCAACCACTGGTTTGCATTTCCATGATATCGATAAGCTGCTCAATATCCTGCATACCCTACGCGATAAAGGTAATACCATCGTGGTCATCGAGCACAATCTTGACGTCATTAAAACCGCGGATTGGGTAATTGATTTAGGCCCTGAAGGCGGTAAAGGTGGCGGACTTATTATCGCTGAAGGCACGCCTGAGGAAGTCGCAGAAGTCAAAGGCTCGTATACTGGTGAGTTCTTAAAGCCAATGCTTAAGCAAGGTATGAAAGAAGTGAGTTAATAGAAAATCAGTTAATTATTGATGAAAGGCTACTCTTTAGGGAGTGGCCTTTTTTGTTAGTTAATAGACTATAATTCACTGAACTACTAAGTCTTCTATATATCAATTTTGAGATTGAGGTTAAAATTAATTTTTTGAGGTTTTAGTATGGATATTAAAAGAACAGAGATTAATCTTAATCTTGAATCATATAAGCATGAAGGACATTTCGTTGAAGTCTCTATTGATCTACTTATTGAGGTTGGAAGTTATATTACTTTATTAGTTAACTTATATGATAATAATGAATTTACATGGAATGATGATCAAGCCGTTATTGGGGGAAACCTTGTAAGACTCTATAAATTAATTTTCGGTGTATTAGACAATGTTTGTGACCAAAAGGGAGAGTTTGTTCAGATTTTCACAAGACTAGCTTTTGAGTGTATTGTAAATACAAGATATTTAATCAAAAACTATGACGAAAAGACAATAATATCTTATAAGCTTAACTCACTTAAAACTGACAAAAGGCTCTACACTGAAATTAAGTCACTTATTGCTGAAAGGAATAATATGGTACTACCAATTGAGCACAGAATGATGTCTTCGATTGAAAACTTGTTCGTAAAGTCAAATATTGATCTTGATATGGATCATAAAACTGAAAGGAACTGGGGTAATAAAAACTTTTTTGAGAAAACTAAATCACTAGGTTTAGATAAATTATATTTGTCTCATTTTTCTATGACTTCGAACGAAATCCATGGAAGTTGGAGCGACTTAATGTTCCATCATTTAGATACTAATAGCGACGGGAAATTCATACCTAATTTTGATTGGGATACTCCAAGGCCTCAACCTTTGACTGCAATAGCATTCCTAGTGCCAACATTACTCATAGAATATCTTGAAAGTTTTTTTGATAATACTCCTAGACAAATACTTACAAAAATTGAAGAGTTGGAGAATAGAGTTTCATTGTTCATGGAGCTACATGAACAATGGCTTAAAAAATACCAATAGGTTAGTTTCAAGAAAGAAACCCAAGAATTCAATATTAAGCAAAAACATATTGTTAGAGGTCACATAATTCACTCAACATACAAACTATAGAGACTAAAATGGGTCCAGATCCAAGTGATGGCATCATTACTAATATAGATAGAACATTAGGTATCGCCTACGTTCAAGATACATACGAAAATACTTTATTCCATTACGACTTGTCTACATACACAGGTAAGGACATCTTATTAACAGGTACTCAAGTCGCGTACTATAAACTTTATAACGATACCCCAATAGCAGTTGCATTATTTACTATAAAAGAAACAGATAATTCTGAATTACTTAAGAGACATGATGAAAAACACCATCATGGCTCTCATTTTAAACAGAGATTTGAAATACCCAAGTATAAATTTTTGTTCTTCGGGATATGTCTTTCATTAGGTATTATTGCAGGACTCCTAGAATTATTCTAATTTTTGTTGTTAAGCTTATGCTGAGTGAATAAGGAAATATAGGTGAATTGAGATAGCCAATTAACAATAATATGAAACCACAGTCTAATAGCTAAACAAACTCCCTCTCAACATTCATCACCCACGCATCTACCGTCCGCTCTATTTTTTCCTCGATTTGACTGCATTGCGACTCCACCTCACTTTTAGACAGCCCAACGATCACAAACGTCCATTCGCTGGCGTCATGCCGATCACGCTCGCCGCTCTCACAGACCGCGACGCTTGGGGTATTGCCAAATGAGTACAGCTTCACACCTAGCCCTTAAGACATAAGATAACCATCAAATCAGCCACTTGTACATATCCTTTTGCAAAAAAAAGATAAGTCGTTTGACTTACCTTTTGTGGTAACATTTACTTTTTTGAATACTTACTGAGTTATTTACGTTTAATAGTTCTAGTAGTAGTGGCGTTAGTAGTTACTCCAGTAGTTGCCTTAGCAGGTGCTTTAGCCGCCGCTTGATAGACTGGCATAACTTCAGGTAACAGGGCCTGAATTTTAGCGATACGCTGCCCAGAGTTTGGATGCGTAGACATCAAAGTAACTATCGCATTGCTACGACCATTGGCTGCCTCCATTTTTTGCCATACTGCAATTGCAGCTTCTGGATTGTAGCCTGCCTGTGCCATCAAACGTAAACCACCAGCATCGGCTTGTGATTCTTGACTACGAGAAAACGGCTTATCAAGGCCGTAGTCACTAATTAAACTCATTGCCTCAGCATTTAGTCCTGTTTTTTCCTGTATCGCAGCACCGCCTAATTGAAGAGCTAAGCCGGTCAGAATTTTTTGCCCAGCATCTTTTTTACTGTGCTCAGATAATGCATGGGTCATTTCGTGTCCCATGATCGCAGCAATCTCTGCATCTGTTAACTTCAACTTTTCTACAATACCGGTGTAAAAAGCCATTTTACCGCCAGGCATTGCCCAAGCGTTTAATTCAGGTGAACGTATAACTGTAACTTGCCAGTCAAAAGGAACACCTGTTGTATTAGCACGAACGGCATAAGGCTTCATACGATTGAAGACATTTTTAACTCGAATAGCAGTGGCAGAAGTATTATCTACTGCGCCTTGACCATTGGCTTTAGAAACCACTTGAGAGTAACTTTTAGCCGCATTAGTATTTAACGTAGCAGTATCGTACCCTGCCATATCAGCTACAGTGGTACAACCTACTAAAGTTGTAATAGTAGTCAAAACTAAAGCACTTTTTATTTTATTAACAGTTTTCATTAAACGTCCTAATTGGAAAATACAGGCAAATGAAATAACTAAACTAAAGTCCATAAAGTGCGCAAGTTGAGGAATTCATTATCTATCCTCATATCTTGTACGACCTTAATTAATAGCAATATATAATTGAATACGTAACTGAAATGTAAGTAATGTTTCTGAATTGCTGAAAGAGATTATCATAGCAAAAAACAAAAGTCTATCAACAAATAAACTATAGTTCGTTTTATAGAATCAAAATATTTACTTAACTCTCAATTGAAGCATCCAACTGTATTCTTTTAATCAGAGTCGCTGTTCAGAAAGCATCCTTTAATAAATCCTCCTAAACAAACTCTCTCTCAACATTCATCACCCGCGCATCTACCGTCCGTTCTATCTTTTCCTCAATCTGACTACATTGCGACTCCACCTCACGTTTAGACAGCCCAACGATCACAAACGTCCATTCACTGGCGTCATGCCGATCACGCTCACCGCTTTCACAGACCGCGACACTTGGCGTATTGCCAAAGCGAGCATGCAAGCCGCCCATCCGTTGACGTTTTTCTTTGAGTGAGCTACAGCCAGGTAACGCGAAAGACAGGGTTAAGATAACGATATGCATGAGTTTTCCTTATTAAAACCAGTCACACTTCATGGTATCATCAAGCATACTTTTTGTAGGGTTAAAAAGGCTAATATTTACCCTATTCCCTATAAATACCAATTTCACAACCTTCCTAATAAAAACCAAATCAAGAGACATAACAATGACTAAACATTATGATTATATTTCCATTGGCGGCGGTAGCGGCGGTATTGCATCAATTAACCGCGCTGCAAGCTATGGCAAAAAATGCGCCATTATCGAAGCCAACCAATTGGGCGGCACCTGCGTCAACTTAGGCTGCGTACCCAAAAAGGTCATGTGGTACGGCGCGCAAGTGGCCGAAGCCATCGAAAAATATGCGCCAGATTATGGCTTTGACATCGAGGTCAAAGGTTTTGACTTTCAAAAACTGGTCCATAGCCGCCAACAATATATCGAAAATATTCATCGCTCTTATGATAACAATCTGGCGAAAAATGGCGTTGAAGTGATAAAAGGCTTTGCTACCTTTGTCGATACTAACACTGTCGAGGTCAATGGCGAGCTGATTACCGCCGACCATATCTTAATCGCGACAGGCGGTCATCCGATTCTCCCCGACATCAAAGGTGCAGAATACGGCATCGATTCTGATGGCTTTTTTGCGTTAAATGAAATGCCAAAACGAGTTGCTATCGTTGGCGCTGGCTATATCGCTGTCGAAATCGCTGGCGTGCTCAATAGCCTTGGTGCTGAGGTACATCAGTATGTGCGTCAACATTCGCCGCTGCGCTCATTTGACCATACTATCGTTGAAACTTTGCTGATAGAGATGGAGCAAGACGGTATCCAGTTGCATACCAATACCACACTCACCGAGATTCATAAAAATGAGGATGGTAGCCTGACGTTATGTACCGCAGATGGTAGCCTTGATACGGTAGATTGCTTGATTTGGGCGATTGGACGTGCGCCCTCAACCGACAATATCAACTTGCAAGTAACCGGCGTTGAGACCACTGAGTTTGGCAAAATTAAAGTCGATAAATTTCAAAACACCAATGTCAAAGGCATTTACGCGGTCGGCGATATTATCGAAAACAGCATTGATTTGACGCCAGTGGCTATCGCTGCCGGACGCAGGCTTTCAGAGCGCTTATTTAACAATAAAACCAATGAGCATCTCAGTTATGACTTGATACCGACAGTGATTTTTACCCACCCTGCTATCGGCACGATTGGCTTGTCTGAGATTGATGCCGTTGAGCAGCATGGCAAAGAAAATATCAAATGCTATAAATCAACATTTACCTCTATGTATAGCGCAGTCACACAGCATCGTCAAAAGTGCGTGATGAAACTGGTGTGCTTGGGTGAAGAAGAAAAGGTTATTGGCTTACATGGTATTGGCTACGGTGTCGATGAGATGATTCAGGGCTTTGCGGTGGCGATAAAAATGGGCGCGACGAAAGCTGACTTTGATAACACGGTTGCCATTCACCCGACAGGTTCAGAAGAATTTGTGACCATGCGCTAGTTTTTATAGACCAGATAATATGAGTAAAAAGCTACCTTTAACGAGGTAGCTTTTTTATTAGACGTCATTAAGGCGTTTTTAATATAAATCTTCATTTATCAAAGCGGTTAATTATCCAGCGTCCATTCTCCCTTGACTTGATAAACGTTAAATATGGTTTTATTAGTTTGGCTATTTCCCGCAATCGTTTGGGTGATATCAGCGGTACAGCTAAAAGTACGGTTACCCTTGACGCGGTTACAGTCGATATTCTCGACGCGCTCAAGCGTTGGCATCATGCGCTCCATCAAACTGCTTATATCTTGCGCCATTTTGTCATTCTTATTATTGCTCGCATTCGTTTTAGCAGCCTGCATTATCTTGTTACCCTCTTTATATTGTGCTGCGATCAATTGCTCAATCACACTATCAGGAGGTGCTTTAGAATAGGTGACAAAAAATAGTATAAATAAGAGGAATAGCGTCAATTTTTTAAAATCTCCCACCTTCACCTCCTGTTATGCTGATAGCGTTTTTCAAACGTAAGAGGCAGATAATTCAGACAGCACAATCACGATACTGCTATGATGCGTTTAATAATCACCGTTGCGAGATGCTTGTGTGGCAGATGTATTTTTCTATATTACCGATTGGTCTTGGCATCATGACCTTGGTCGCCAGCCTAATCGGCTTGTTTGCTTATTTGATGTCCAATGATAATGCCACGCGCCTGCTCGGTTTTAACTGGTTTAAGCGTTTAATTATCGTGGCATTTCTCCTATTGAGTGTCGGTTTATTTATGACCTTTGGCAGCTTTTGGGGTTAATGGCTTTGGCGTTAATTGCTCTGTGGTTCATTGCTCTGAGGTGAATGACTTTAGATTTAGTAAAACTGATTAACTTATCATTAGCTTACGAGTTTTTCTAATTCTAATAATTCTAAATCTTGGCGCTTAGGTTCGCCATTATTGCCATCGACGGGAAACGGCATGCTATTGCCATTTAACTCATAACCGCGGCGCTGATAATACGCCAAGAGCTCTGGTCGATGACTGAGAATAGACATCGTTAAACGCGCAGGGTTTTGTGCAGGCGTTTGGGTATTTGATTGTAAATGCCGCTGCGCAAACGTCTCAGCCGCCTGCAGTATCTGATGACCGACGCCAAGCCCTTGCAGCTCAGGCAAGACGGCAAACATACCGATATAAGCTTTTTGATTACCCGCGCGCTGATTTGTAGCGACATCATCTTTTATGTCGACCGCGATACAGCCCAATAGCTCGCCCGTTTCTTTGCCATCACGCTCACTTGTTGTGGTTTTTGGATAAATAAAAACGTAATGCTTGGGGTCGTTAATGACAGCCAATAGCTCATCTTTGGTAGTACGAATACCGCCCACCAAATCTGCCTCATTGGTCCAGCCTTCCGCTTGTCGATAACAGCGATTGAGCAATTGCTCGAGTGCGTCGACATCACTTGCTTCAGCTTGACGTAAAAATACGGTTGTTTTGTTTAAGGCTTCTTGAATGATGTGGTCTTTATTCATAGCATCGGCTTTCCTTTTCCATTCATGTCTTATAAGAATCTATTGTATAAAAGGCTAACTCGGATAACCAAGCCAGCCTTTATAATAATACGTATCCGTTTTTACTACTAGCGCGATAACGCATGGGCTTGCTCGATAATATCAAACCCAGCATTGATTTGCGCGCGCGTTGGCGCGTGACCACGGCGCAGTAGCTCAGAGAAGGCAATCAACTCTTTATCACGGCCAAGTGAGATAGCAGCACTTGCACGGGTGTTTTCTGCTTCGTCATCAAAATAGTACTCAATACAGTCGAATTTACTCGGCGTGCCGACCATAATGCCATGGTCAGGCGTTGCGGCATGACCGCTATAGCGTAGGCTATTGCCATACTGTGCTGTCCAAAAAAATGGAATACGCTCGGCTGAAGAGTTGACATTGTCTTCATTTAAAATAGCGGCGGCCGCAACGATACCGTGTTGCAGGGCCACGCGCCAATGTTCGATACGCATACGCCCCATCTGATTGGTGGCTTTGGCAATATCACCCAGCGCATAAACGCCGTCGCGCAGCTCTAAATAATCGTTAACTTGCACACCATCAGGATCGTTGACCTCGTCTATTATTTCGGTACGCGGTGCCACGCCTGTACCCAATATGACCATATCAGCGTCAATTTTGTTGCCGTCATCCAAGATAACCCCGCGCACCATGCCATTATCTTGCGCTATCTCAGCAACGTTGGCACCAAAGGCGAAGTTCACGCCTTTTTCTTTATGCAAATCAATCAGAGCATCACTGATACTTTCGGAGACAATATTACTCATTACCCGAGGGCTACGACCAACGATGGTAATAGAAGCGACCTTCCCCGCCTCCATTAATGCTGACGCCACTTCCATACCGATAAAGCCGGTACCGACGATAACTACCTGCTTGTTTTCACTGGCCTCTTTAATGTCTTTGGCATCATCCATACTACGCAGTGTATAGACTCCCTTGGCATCTGCGCCTTTAAACGGTGGCACTTTTGGCTCAGCGCCTGTCGCCACCACTAAGAAGTCCGCCGTTTGCTCTTCACGTTTACCATCTTCGCCTTTTATGACGATAGTACGCGCGTTTGGTAATACTTCGCTGACAGTTTGGTTTAAGCGCAAATCAATATTATTGTTACTCGCCCAATCCGCGCCGCCAAGCATCAAATATTTCTCATTCATTTTACCCGCCAAAAACATCTTGGATAATAAAGGACGATTATAAGGCGCTTTATCATCTTTACTAATCATCGTAATCTTGCCGCCATAGCCGCTATGACGCAGCTGATTGGCGGTCATGAATCCCGCGCCGCCGCCGCCAATGATAATGGTATGAGTATCCATCAGCTTATCATTTTCCACGCGCTTATCTATCTTCGCGGCGGTATTGACGACGATGCTATCGCCCTCATCGCTTAACTCGTATTGGGTCAAGCCGCGCATCGCAACAGGCTCCAATAGCGTGCCGTCGCGACTGTCAAAAGTACCGTGATGCCACGGACACACGACGCGATTACCACAGCGCAGCCCCTCACCCAAATCTGCGCCAGCATGCGGACATTTACCATCGAAGGCACTAAATTCGTCCTCATCACGGGTGATTAAAATGATACTATCGTCATCCTGTTTATAGGATTTCATGCCACCATTTGGAATGTCGGCTTTGCTAATGATGACGGTATGAATCGTTGCTTTACTCATGAGTTATCCTTAACGGTTATTATTAAAATTTATTATTTCCTGCTGCAAATGTACTTTTTATTGGCGTTTTAAATAAAATATTAATGCCAAAAATACGTGATTGAAAAACCAGATGTCTTGCCAGATACTTTGATACTAGCAAGACCCATTGCCAGACGCCATTTTTTTATATACTGACTGCGTTGCAAAACGTAAACTTACCTTTATTCCCTCTTTAACGTTTTGCTCTTACCCCTTTTTATCAATACAAAAGATACCTTTTATGACTTCTCAAGACGATTTTGCTAACGACTCATTTAATAACGATTCTCCTAATAACAAACCTTTTACTGATAAAGCCTTTGATATCTCAAATATCGATATTACCGTCACCACTGATACGGCCAAATTACCACAGCCGACGCAGCCGCCTTTAAGGCAAGCGACCTATAAAGCCCATGCCACAGATTTTGTGGTCAATGAGATATTGCCGCTCGGCTTTACGGGCGAAGGTGAGCATTTATGGCTGCATATCGAAAAGCTCGGTATGAATACCGCCTATCTGGCTAAACTGCTATCCGAGTGGGCAGAGATTCCACTGCGTGATGTCGGTTACTCAGGGCTAAAAGACCGTCATGCGCTGACGACACAGTGGTTTAGCCTGCGCCTACCAAAAAAGCAATTACCAGAGTCTGAATTTGCGCCCGTCGATATCGGCGCCAATGAATCGCTTACTATCCTTGCACAGCAGTGGCACAATAAAAAACTCAATCGCGGTACGCATAGAGCCAATCAATTTATCATTACTTTACGAGATATCCAGTTTGCGGACTTAGAAGCTACAGCGTCCGAGCAGGATTTATCGGCTAAGAAAAGTGACAAAAGTGCTGTTGAGCAGCATTTAGCCAATATCAGCACAACGGGCGTGCCCAATTATTTTGGCCCGCAGCGCTTTGGTCGTAATGGCAATAATGTCAGAGAAGCATTGGCATTATTTGCCCGTCCAGCGCCAGAAAGTCGTCCGCAGCCCAAAAAGAGCAAACGTAAACAAGCGCCGCGCGAGCAAAACAGCATGGAGCTGTCTGCTGCGCGTAGCTTGATATTTAATGAAATATTGGCAGCGCGAGTACGCGATGGTAGTTGGAATACAGGGCTTGCAGGCGAAGTGTTTAATTTGAATGGCTCAGGTTCAATATTTGCCAGCGAAGTAATGGACGACACTTTGCAAGCGCGACTTGTCAGCGGCGATATTCATCCAACGGCGGTATTATGGGGCGTGGATAATGATAAAGTCAGTGGCGCAGCAGCCGCTATCGAAAATAATATCGTACAAAAAAGTCCATTATTAAGTCAGTTGGCAGCAGGCTTAGAGAAGCGCGATATCAAAGCCCAACGACGCGCGCTAAGATTACCGATTGAAGAATTAAGCTGGGAATGGCAGGACGCAGATGATGGGCTGAGCTTGGTGCTCAGTTTTACTTTAACGACCGGCAGCTTTGCAACCAGCGTACTTTCAAGCTTAGTACAGAATTTAAGCACTTCATCTGGCGTTAGTTAACGATTAGCTAGTCGCATAAAGGACGGCAATTTTGTCTGTTTCTGCCGCGAGCATATGGTTGGCACTGACCACCTGATTACGCCCGCGGTCTTTTGCCTCATATAAGGCTTTATCAGCAATGCAGATTAAGCGCTGACAAATATCGCTCGGCAGCTGCGCCTTTAATATTTCTGTGGCAGCGCGTTTTCTTCTATGAGAGATTCTTTTTTGGGCGCGGGTTTTTTGCGAGCTTTCTTTTTGCGTACTGGCTTTGTTGGTGCTAGCTTTGTCGGTACGGGCTTTATTAATATCGGCCTCTTGCCTACGAGATTTCTGCGTTTCCGCCAGCGCTTGCGTATTTTCTTCTAGTGCTAAGGCTTTATACTCGTTTTGAATACGCGCACGCTCTTCATGCGTCAGGGTATAAACCCCTAAACTGGCAGTAATATAAAAATCGACATTATCATCGCTCTTGATGACTTGTTGGGCGATATCTTTGCGTAGCTGCTTCGCAATGGTCATGGCACTATCATGCTGGGTATCGGGTAGCACAATCAAAAACTCTTCGCCGCCATAGCGACTGACAATGCTCTCTTCTGATAAAGAGTTTAATAGGGTTTGGGCAACCTCAGACAAAACTCGGTCGCCAACGTCATGCCCATAATTGTCATTGATATTTTTAAACCAATCTAAGTCCAATAAAATCACGCTAAAATCTTGTTTATCGCCCATCGCCAGCAATGCTTGTTGCATTTGCGTCAAACCGTAGCGCCGACTTTTTAGCTGAGTCAATTCGTCTTGATTGGCATACTGCATGATTTCAGCTTTACTGTTATCCAATATCAACAGCAGGGTGCGAAACATATAGATGATAAAAATCGCCTTTGGCAGCGCCATATAAATATGAGTGGTGCGCCAAAAAAATGCTGAAGACAAACGCAGTTGATTAAAGGTCTCCCAACTCAGTATCCCATTTTTAAAAATCGACGCAGAAATGGCATTTTCAATTGATGTCATCTCGCTATAAGTAAGATAGCTATAAGTAAGATAGCTATAGCCATCTAAAGGAAAAGAGCTCATCGTCATTTGACGTAGATTGGGTATCGTCAAGCCAAAATAGGGAACCAAAGTGACGAGAAAAATCAGGACAATATGACCCAAAAAGGCTTTCCAGACATAGCGGCGACGTATAAGCATCATACCTAACATCGCGCCGCCAACGAGTGATACTCCCGCGACCAAACTACTGTGACCCATGACTAAAATGACCACGGCAATATAAAGGCTATAAAGCGTGACGATTATCGCTTGCCACTTATATAACGAATCCGTGTCTTTTCTAATCGGCGATAAGCGGCTAACCATCCAAGAAAAAAACAGGACCATCAAGGTGAGCCCTATCCACAAGGGATACAGCACATCCATATTTACGTAGGAGCCATAGATATCTTGGCGCCACCAGACAAATAAACACCATAGCCAATGCGATGACACTTCCAGCAAAATAAACAATGCCAGCAGCGATGCCCTATCAGCAGCTTGCCACTCAAAAATCACTCGCGAGAGTTTTCTGTAGCCTAGATGAGATATCGATACAGCCATAATGGGCTACCGCAGATAATGAAAGTTATTGAGCTAAAACCAAATAAGAAAGTAAAAAGGATGATTTATGTTAGATCTAAACTGACGCATTTAGTGTGGCAATTTTTCTTTTAATTATCAATCTGTTTAAGTGATTTATGCGTCAATATCTGACACCTCATTTTGGCCTAAGTTTTTTTAGTAATGATTTTTAATAATGATTTTCAATTATATGGTCAATTTACAATGCCGAGTCACAGGATCGACTTATCATTTTAAATAATAGTTTTGGTTTATACTTTTAACTAAGCCAATGTCGCAAATGACTGCCAAATGCCCTGCTGTTCAGGGTGAAGGTTTGGTACGTCACCCAAACGTCGCCACGGCATATTACTACCATGAAAATCACTGCCGATAGAGGCGGCAAGCTGGTGTTCAGCAATACTACGATCGACCATTCTACGGGTACTA
>Ga0114955_1001003_pt1 | contig 12925 bp, 19 predicted proteins | sample Porto_5metaG_FD_87302 | JGI IMG/M metagenome (GOLD analysis project Ga0114955, IMG submission 87302) | Marine algal microbial communities from Porto, Portugal - Porto_5 metaG | ecosystem: Host-associated > Algae > Red algae > Unclassified | place: Portugal: Porto | collected 2015-02-02 | reverse complement strand
GAGTATGCTTTGGGGTCATCGTGCGTGTTCGAATAAATCATCGTTGCGTTTGCGTTGCTTCCGTCGTTTTTGTGCGCTTCGCGCCCAGTGATCCCGGCGTTCGCGTTGTGACTCTGACGTAGCAATCCGCATCCTGTGCTGGGTTTTCTGACGGGGTTATACCCCGTTGGCTTTGAGGGCAGGATCCACTACACCTGGCACAAGACGCACAGCTGGCCACCCAGTCGTACACATCCGCGGCCATAGACCCCCAGTAGTTGTGGCGCCTAATGGAGGCGTACATCCGGCTGACACAAGAATGACCGGTGCGCAAGACGTCCTGTTCCAACCGGAGGAAGTCCTGGCGCAGGATGAACAGGACGTACACTTGGGTACCACCGTCCAGGGGGGCGACGAGGTACTAGGAGCCCCTCCTTGTTCTCCGACAACAGCGAGTGCTCGTTCTGGTCCATGTTATACCGTAGATCGTAGCACCGCTGTTCATCTTTCTGCTCGGCCAGCATGCGCGCGAGCGTGACCGGTTGTTCCTTGTCCAGCTACCCGTAGTTCGGTGCAACCCAGCCACAGTAAGAGTCAACCAGAGCAAGACAGGGAATTTCTTCCGGGATGACGGACCGATCAGGTGCCAGCGTCGGGAGACGCGACATGGAGTCGGCACAGTGGTGCTCCCTTTTCGGTCTGATGCACACCCTGTACCGGAGCTCCGACAAGTGGAGACGCCATCGAGCGACCCGCCCTTGTACACTGTCCATTTTGAGCAGCCAGCATAAACTGGAACAATCGGTCCGAATCAGCAGCTCCTGTCCCCCTAGGCAGGGGCGGAGAAAGAACCAGGCCCAGCCCACGGCTAGGCATGCTCGGTCGGTCTTCGAGTAGTTCTGCTCGGCCGGGATGAGGCCCCAGATGCAGGAGCCGACCGGGAGGATGCTCTTGTCCAGTTGTTGTTGCAGGATGGTACAGCCGACTTGGACGGCGCAGGCGTCGATATCCAGAATGAAGAGACCCTCATGTCGCGGGAGCGCGACGATTGGGGCCGACGCCAAGAACTCCTTGTGGTACTCGAAAGCCACCAGCTGGGCGGCATCCAGCGGAGGGAGCACGTGCGGGATCCTCTTTCTTGTGAGCTTGGTCAGGGGCTTGGCGATGTGCGCGTAATCCTTGATGAAACGGCGGTACACGGTACACAAGCCCAGGGCGCTCTTGAGCTCCGTCTGGTTGCGCGGGGGAAGCGCTTGCTCCAGGCCTTTGATGTTCTTCTTTTTCACCAGCAGCTCGCCTGGATGGACGACATGCCCTAGGTACTCGACTGCTTGCTGGAACAAGTGACACTTGGAGGGCTTGAGCAATACACCGGCCTTCTCCAGCAGGAGTAGGACTTCGGAGGTGCCGGAAGTGCTCGTCTACGGTCTGGAAGAACAAAATCACGTCGTCCAGGTCCGCCAGGTGTTTGAACGCAGTGGGGGGGATGGAGGACCACGGGGAATTGGTTGAGTGGCTTGAGCTTGTGTGTGTTTTTGAGAACGTGCATTGTTGGGTGTGATAAGGTTCGCCTACTTCTCCCAACAGAGAGCACCTCTCCAATAGTCCCCACCGGACCAAGTGCTCCCCGTCTCGCGCCCACACTGACACCCACGCCCTCGCACCAAATCGAATCACTCACCAAATCAAAAGCCACTAAAGCAAAGCGGAGATCAAATCCAAAAATGCCAAAAGTAACGCCCCAACATGACCCAAGACGAATGTGTGCAGCTTGACCACGTCCTGCAAATGTCCCATCTGGGGTACCACTGGGGTCACCGACCATCATCCATCCAAGAACCGCACTAGGAATCGGCGACGAGCATCACGGTCCAACGCTCCTCCTTGTTTGTTGCCGCGCCGGTTCTTTTCTTCAGCAAAGCCGGATGGCCTTGACATGCTTGTCGTGCTTGGTCTTGCCGAGCTCCTTCGTCATCGGTTCCGCCACCATGACGTCTGTTTCACAATGCCCCAGTGCGACCTTGTCCGTCGCGATGGCCTCGCGCACGAAGTGGTAGCGAACACCGACGTGCTTAGTGCACTTATGCTCGACGGGGTTCTTGGAGAAGTCATTGCACCCGCTGTTGTCGACCTCGATGTTGATCGTCCCGACCGAGATCGCCGTCCGCAGCCCATGAGAAGCCATACCTTGCACGAGCTTTTTGAGCCAAACAGATTCCTTCCTGGACTCACATGGAGCCATTTACTCCGCCTCCTCTGTCGACAGCGCCACCGTCTTCTGCAAATTAGAACCCCAGATGACGGCTGCTCCGCCAAAGATGAAGGTGAAGCCCGTAGTAGAACTTCGCGTCTCGTGGTCACCCGCCCAGTCGGCATCATTAAGCCTTCTGGAAAACAGGAAGAGTTCTTGTCGAAGACCAGGCCCTTTCCCATCGAACCCTTGACTTATTGCTGACCTCCAAAACTTGGCGGTTGCAGAGTGGTTGCAATCATTCAACAGCGTACGTGGACCAATGGAAAGGCTAGGAATCATCTGAGTTCCTTACAGAGTCTCCCCATGCAGCTCTGCGGACTTGAAACGCACATCAGGATCTCAAGAAATCTGAAGAAATTTGTTGACCTCATGCGAACTCACAGGTCTGGCCCAGTACCCTCTCCATGCCCTCTTCAGGCCCAAGCAAGCGGCCCAAAAATCTCAGGAAGTCTCATTGTGGGCTGCAATGGCTCTGCGTGACTCCTGCAAGACACGGTGATTGGCTTGCAAGATTACTGGCGGCAACTCTCAGCCAATATTTCGATCGTGGCCAGTAGAACAGCAAATCCGACTTCATTTCTACGCCATGTCATCGGCTCTGCCTCCCTTCTCTCTGCAAACGCCATTTTTTGGAGGTTAGCAATACCGTAGGACGCGCTTCATCTCCGCCCAAGTCTTCTTGCTGTAGCAACAGACATACAGACTCAGCTTCCCGATGGCAAAGGCGAGGTCAGGACGCGTCCCGATTATCACGTACCTAAGACTGCCGACAGCTTCGCGGTAGGGCCGCTCGTCCTCATTCTCTTAGGACTTGACCAGCTTCAGGCCCCCCTCCAGCGGCGCTCCGATCGGGTTGCAGTCCGCCATCCCGAAGTTCTCTAGCACTTGCGCAGCGAACTTTCCCTGCTACAGCATCATGGTGCCCCACGTCTTGTCACGTCTGATCTTCAGCCCGAGGATGACCTTCGCGTCGCCCAGGTCCTTCATCTCAAAACGCTCGTGCAGAGACTTCTTGATCTTGTAGATCGCCGATAGGCTTGATGCCACCAGAAGAAGAGCGCCGACGTTCGCCAGGACGATTATGACTTCGCCGTCATCAATCAGGTGGTAGAGGCGTGCATCGGAGTCGATGTTATCGGACTCGTGCGACTTGCGGAAGTCATCAAGCTTGGCGTACCACATCTTGGAGGCTTTTTTCCGCACATAAAGCGCTTAAAGACGACGACACACCTTGTCAGGCTATTTGAGATCGACAAAGCCGTCTGGCTGGTCCATGCAGACCTCCTCTTCAAGGTCGCCATTCACGGAGGCCGTCTCGACTTTCTTCTGATTTAGCTTGCACTCGCTCGCCGCCGGCATCGCCAGGATGCATCGGATGGTACTGAACTTTGCCACAAGCGCGAATGTCTCGTTGAAGTCGAGCCCCTTGATCTGCCGGTTCCCCATGAAACACAGGTGCGCCTTGTGTCGCGTCGCGCTGTTCCCGTTCTTGTACACCTCTTTCTTGAACTTGTACAACCAGTTTCTCTTGAGCACGCGTCGACTGACGGGGCGATTCGTCAAGCGCCAAGTTGGGTTCTTGCGGATATCCCCCATTTCCTGGTCCATTGCAATAGGCCACTTAGCGGATTCTTGCCCTTGAACTTCTTGCACGTACGTCATGAGCGCCTCGTGAGCAGCCAGGCTCACCAGGCGCCAGCACTCCACAGGTGGCCGCCACGCTTTGCTGCTCCGAAGCAGCGTGTCTTGAGAGCCGCCAGAACCTTGACATTCGTCCGCCGATTTTTCCGATCCATCTTCTTGCTCGTCATCCTCGTCGTCATCTTGAGCATCTACGGCTTGGCCGTCGCTTGCCAAACGCAAGCCCGCCGCGCCGACGACGACCTCGTCCCAGGTAGTGTCCTCCGAAACCTCTGCAACCTCGCTTGCGTTCGTCTAGGCAAACACTATGCTTCGTGCCTTGACGACCTTGCCGTAGTCAAGGATGACCTTGTACGCCTTGCTGCCATCGGGATAGACTCACAAAGCGCCCTTTGCCGACTTGTCTCCAAACGTGCCGTCGATGTGACTCTTGTGCAGCACCACCCAGCATGTCGACCCAAACACCCGCAAGTGGCTTACGTCGAGCTCGCTCGCGGTCCACAGCGTGCGAGAAGCCTTGGCTACGGGAAGCACTCGGCTGGTAACGCCGTTCTTCATGTAGACCGCCGGCTTGATGGCATCCGCCCAAAGATCGTGGTCGACGTCCTTGTGTCGCATCATGGTGCGTGCCATCTCCACGAGAACTCGGTTGAGTCTCTCTGAAGCCCCGTTCTGCTGCGGCATGTCGGGCACAGTCGTCTGGTGCGTCGTGCTGTTCCCATCGTGAAGTGCCTCGAATGTAGTCGACACGTACTCGCCGCCATTGTCGGAGCGCAGGACATTGTTTTTCTTTCCGGTGTGGAGGTGGGCCATAGTCAGCCACTTCTTGTACTCCACCGGAAGATCGCTCTTCTTGTTCAAGAAGACCACGCACTTCCAGCGGGAGAATTCTTCGGTGAAGGTTCCGAAATAGCGCGCGCCTCCACGCGATGGCTCTGACATTGGCCCGCCCAGACCGGAGTAAAAAAGCAGCAGGCGCTCGGTCACTCGACCTCCTCCTGCGCAAGGCATTGGCGTCATTTCCGCCTTCCCATACACGCAGAGCTCGCAGACATCCTTGACCGCCATGGAAGAGCACTTGAATCCGTCATTGTTCTTGTTCTTGCTCATTCGCTCAACGCCAGCCACGTTCACGTGCCCAAAGCGCTCATGCCAGAGCTGCAGAGAAGTCACCGCAGAAACATCCGACAGCGGGGCCATGTCCAGGTGGTAGAGCCCGCTCTTTTGCGTGCCGCACGCAGCGACGTTGTCACTGATCTTGATGATGGCCTTACCGCCCTTGAAAGACACTTCCGCACCGCGTTACTGCATCATACCTACCGATACGAGGTTGAAGCCCATAGTAGGGACATGGAGTACATTTTCCAAATTGATCTGGCTCCTCTTGCTCTGAACGATGACGTTGAGGACGACGGTTCCGACGCCCGCCGTGGCCACGGACCCATTGTCGTACATGCTGAAACTCCGTCCCGTGGTCGCCTGGTAGTTTTTGAAGCACGCGCGCATCCAGCACATGTGTGCAGAAGCCGCTGAGTCGACAAGACACGACTTGTAAATTTCATCGTTGTGAGCAGCGTTGACAACAAGACAGATGGCGTCGTCGCTGTCGCTACGGTCGTCAGCCACAATAGCGTCCATCTTGTCCTTGCCCTTGTTCCTGGCTTCAAGCACAGGGAAAGCTTGAAAGATGTGCCCGAACGTGTGGCGGTAGTAGCACTCGATCTTGGAGGAGCCATCACGGTGGCCATGACCTCGATAGTTGGCTCCTACAAGAGCCACGTCACCAAGGCGCTTGATCGCCGGTGACGTGTCCGCCTGACGCCGCACCTCCTGAAGAATGCGGCTGTTGACAAAGTCGACGCTTAGCTCGTCAGCGCCCTTGACGTCTAGATCGACCAGAAGGATCTCGTACTTGGACGTCAGCCCGTTGAGAACGCTCATGGAAACGTCCGTCACCGTCACCTCGCCTCCCATGGCCTTGAGGTTCTCGCCAAGGTTTCGCACGCGGTTGATATAGCCCTGTATGCCCTCTCCGACGTTCATCACGACGGTGTAGAACTCTCGTCGCGCCTTCATCCTGGTCATCAAACTCTTGCGCTAGAACACGCCTTGCGGCGTCGACCACATTTCGACCGTCGTCTTGCACCCCGGCACGTGCTCGAGCTGCTTTGGCCCAAGGGCGAGCCCGATGATTGCGCTCGCCTGCGTGTCTCGACGCTTCCACAACGACAACTCGCGGTCATACGCGTCCGTCGGCTTTCCGTCTTCGTCAATCATGTCGTTCAGGTCGCGCAGGGCTAGGACCACCTTGATGCGCTGACGCCACTCGTGAGTGTTCGTCTCCGTCAACTTGTCGATCTTGATGATGCCCATGCCGGCAGCGCCACCGTCCATAATGCCTGCTTGTCGCAGCGCCGACAATGCTAAACATTGCGCATTGACCGTCACGTCCTTGACCCACCTTGTTCTTGTCTTGTCCGCCGTTTCCACGATCGCCGTGCCGCCGTCTGGTACACCATTCCCTTTCCACAGCCCAGAATATGGGCCCGTAACCTGTTCAAGCGCAGTGGGGATAGGGGATGGGGGACCACGGGGAATTTATTGAGTGGCTCGAGCTTGTGTGTGATTGTGGGAACGTGCCTAGTTGGTTGTGCTAAGGTTCGCCTACTTCTCCCAACAGAGAGCACCTCTCCAATAGTCCCCACCGGACCAAGTGCTCCCCGTCTCGCGCTCACACTGACACCCACGCCCTCGCACCAAATCGAATCACTCACCAAATCAAAAGCCACTAAAGCAAAGCGGAGATCAAATCCAAACATGCCAAAAGTAACGCCCCAACATGACCCAGGACGAACGTGTGCAACTTGATCACGTCCTGCAAGTGCACCATCTGGGGCACCTGGGCGTCATCGACCATCATCCATCCGCGAAGCGCAAGTGAAATCGGCGACAAGCATCACATTCCATCACCAGGCAGGTTTGGCACCGTAAGCCGGACAAGATGATGTCAAGCGGCCGTTGGAAGGAGGCTGGCGCGTTCTAATGGCCAACAGGGAGCCAAAGAAACCGGACAAGCCCATGTGAGACTTGAATGTCGTCTTGTCTCTGTCGGCGGCGGCCACATGGATCTTTCAGTACCCGGCGTTACAGTCCAGGGTCGAGAACACCGTGGCGAGGCCGAGGGAGTCCAGGCAGTCTTCCATCCTCGGGATCGAGTAGACATCATTGACCGTGCGCTCGTTCAGCGGGCAGAAGTCCACGAAAAACCGTAATTGGCCACCTGGCTTCTGCACGACAACTACCGGGAGTGACCACTCGGCGTCCGAGGGCTCGATGACACCCATGTCGAGCATTTTCTTGACCTGCTTCTGAATCTCCAGGTGAAGGTGCGGTCCAGCCCTGTACGGAGCCGAGTACACGGGCTTGGCGTCTAGCTTAAGCTGGATGTGATGCATGGCTTCCTTGAGCGCACCCACGGTCCCCGACCACATGCCCTTGAACTGATCCAGGAGGCCGTACACCGTGCCGTGGAGATCCTTGGGCACACCCATCCACTCTACCTCTGGCGTCTCCGGCTCCTTGGTGGATGGGACAGCCGGTGGTACCGGTGGAACCTCCGCCTCTGCCATAATCGCCTGCGTGGCCAGCTCCCGTCGCGCCTCCAGCGCTTGTTGGACGGCCAGAAGGGCCCCCTGGGAGAGGGGTCGCGTCTCGCTGGTGTACGGCTCTGCGACGCCAACTCGGATGCCCTTGGAAGACGTCTTGGTATTGCGGCCCAGGTTGACCAGAAAGACAGAGAAGGGCTCGTCCCGGCGCACCGTTTGGTGATGCCCAATGGCAATGTGCACCCCGTGCTTGGCCGAGAACTCCGCCCGGCCCTTGATGAGACAACGGACCGTCGACCAGGTCACCACCTGGACCTCGGTCTGGGCGCCGGAGGGAAGGACCGTTGTCCCCGCCCCGGTCAGCTCGTTCGGGAGGACCCCGGACTTGGCCGGTGAATTGTACAGACGCCCCCTGGCACCAAGATGGTAGCCCAGGATGTACGAGACAGCGCCCGTAGACCACTAGATCTTGCGATTCTGGGGAAGGATGGCCTTGGTGTACTGGCGCAGGAAGTCACATTCGATGATGAGCGGGACCGAGAGGCGCGTCACAACAATAAGCGGGAAATAAATAGGTTTTTCACGTACATGCAGGGTGAGGGGAAGTCGAGCGAGAGCCTTGAGGGCCTTCCCCGATGCATCCACGATCTGGGTGCCTGTCGGCGCTCGCCACGCATGCGCGCGCCAACCCGGAGGGAGCAGGTCCTCGCGGACGACGCTTGGTCCAGCGATTGTGTCCACCACCGCGGCCACAGCGACGGGGTCCTCGTCCCCGAAATCAAGGTGGTCTTGACCTTGAAAATATCCTTACGCCAGACAAGCAGAGTGCCACGACGGGCACACGACGTCCAGGCGGATACCTTTTCGTGTAGCCGACGACCGCACCGGCCCAGGAATGCAACTGAGGCCGACACAGGTTCACCGGGGCCTGGAACAGACGGGAGAGCGCCCACGGGCGCACCTCCCCGTCCTCGGTTCCCAATCCCGTGGTATCCGTGGTGGTGGTCTCTTCCTCGGGATGGGAGTCCCAGTCCTCCGGGAACTCCTTGTACATGTTCTGTAGGATGCTCCGCAGGATCTTGACCCGAAGGTTTTTCACCGTCTCGTGGGTCCCTCCGACCAGGGGGCCCACCCATGGGTTGCCGGTCTGCCCATCGGATGGCCTTGGCGGACTGAATGCCCTGGCGGGCCAGCGTGTCCTGGCACTCTTTTGGAAATTCTGGACAGGCTACCGTGATGTGGTCTTCCTCGTCGCACAATCAGCACGCCCTTACTCGGTTCGGCCGTTCCCTCCCCCCGGGTGAGACGGGGCGTAGACGGCGTGACAAACCCGCGCCAGCCCTCCAGACGGCCGCCGGCCTGGCAGGAAGCCCAGCCCACGGATAGAACCGGCGTCTTGAGTCCTTCCAGATTAGACGGTCGTGCCAGGTACATCTTGGGGGGCGTCGGCTGCAGTCTCTGGAGCGCCTCGACCTGTTTATGCTTGGCCTGAGTCAGCGACGCGAGCTGCTGAATCGTGTGCTCCATGAACTGGGGATTGTACTGCTGGGCGTGCACCTGAAAGTGCTGGGTAGGCCCTGGGTGAACGCCATCTTGAGCCGGTCCTCGCCGTACCTGTTTTGCAGACCTCCCCCAGGTCACTAAAACAGGCCGCGAAGGCACCAGGTACCTCATGGGCGCCCAGGGAAGCGCGGTTCACGTCCGTTACGGCTTGGTTCAGGGTGATGGAGTTCGCATAGGTTTTTAGGAGCCAGTGAACCGTCTCAGGGAAGGATGCGACAGGCCGGCCCGGGAGGTGACCGGCCGTATCTGGAAGTATCTCTTTAAACAGAGTGGCGGCTGCCTCGGTCAGAAAGAAGCCCACCAGGTAGAGCGCTTTGCACTCCCTGAAGTTTTTGTCGCTGCAGGCCCGGCCGAACCGGCGCAAGAAGGAGAAGAGTTTGGCCGGCTGGGTCCCGTCGAGGAAAACCCGGTCCATCGAAACCCAAATTTTCTTCGTGTCTTGCGTAATCCGTAGAAGCATCCGGCTATTGAAGGTCTGGCTCTGGTTGTCTGGAAAGTACGAAAGCCAGTCCGTCACCGTCCTGACCAGGTTGTCCCCGACCTTGTGGACAGGAATCTGAAAATCAACCAGTTCCCGACGCACAGTCTCACCGTCACTCCTGACGGATAAGTCGCTCGAGGAGGACCGGGGGCGACAAAGCCGATGGCTGCGCCGGATACTGCGGGAACGCCTGTCCCGGCGAGATTCCCCACGGGACCTCCCTTCCGGGCCCCCTTCGCCACCTCAGCCTCCAATTGTCACCACCCAACTCCCCGACGGCTCCAGACAAGCGCTTGGGGAAGCAAGCATGCCGGGTGTGCACCCCGCGGCAAGAGGCTCGACCACCCCATCCATTCTCACCTGGAGATCCTCGCGGCGGGATTCAAGGAGTGACAGTGCAGTTGGGGAGGTGACGGCAGGGGGGACACCAGTCGCATCACGTCGACCTGAGCTGGATGGAGGCAGGTTCAACTCCTTTTTTCCATTGGAAGTACCGGTGCCCGCCACCGCGGGTCGCGGGATCTCTGTCTTGACAGTCGCGGTCACCCGGGCGGAACCATCATGCTCAGCCACGTCAGCCGGCGTCGGCGGGGGTGGAACCAGACCCGAGGTAACAGGTTTCCCAGTCCGGCCGGGAGCCGGGGGCCTGTCCGTTGACGTACGCCAGGGCGACGTCTCTCTCTGAGAGGACATCGGCGTCGGAATAGTGGTCCCGGGCGCTCAACAACCAGGAGATCTGGGCCACACGTAAGACCAGGAAGGAAGGGAATGTAAACGAGGTACAAAGTGGAAATCCCGACAAAATTCGGAAGATTGTAATGCCGACTGGGAAAGGCCACGCCCGAGAGCTCATCGTTTCTACGCGAGAGATCTTCCGTTACACGCGTACCGGCACCAGATGTCAGCCAGATCCCTTGCTGCTCCACCAATTTGTGGCATAAAGCTCCGAGTCACCCCAGCCCACAGAAACAGATAGGGACACCTGCCCAGCTGAGGGAACCCACCCGCACACCCATTCTCTACTCTCGCCCGGTGACACGGTCACCTAGGAAACCACCCCAAGGCGCAAAGAGGGAGGAAGGTCGTGAGAACACGTGAGTGCAAAAGCCGGGCCACTGGAGCCCCGCTGTCCCTTTCAGCTATCCGAGCAAGCGGTCTCAAATGGCCGCGATTCCCGCGCAGTAGCCTCCACAAGCGAAAATCTAGGGATGCGTACCCGTGGACCCCCTTACTGTAAAGCGAATATTGCAATATTTTGAGATGCGAATGCAAGCGGCCCACAATCCATCAAAGTCCCAACCAGCAAGGACTGCGCGACGTGTCCAAACCGGGGCATGCCACGTCATCCGCGTCGCCTGGCGCCCCGCAGACATTCGGGCCAACTAAGGTGCGCTGACGGGAGCTGCTTCATGCGGCAGCGCGTACACCCTTGTCACCAGTGAACCAGACGCCTCCGGCGGCCTGTCTTCTCGCTGCGGCGGAGGCATCGGGGCCGGCGTGTGCGCCGCTCCCATCGACTGTGACCCCCCCGCAAGTTCTTTCAACGACTGAGAGCCCGGCGCGACAGTCCTGTCTGGTCTCGCCGCCTGCGGCGGGGTTCTTTCTTCCCCCGCGATCACGGGCCGAGTTCGGGGCTGGCGGCGACAACGCCGGTTCGCGGAAGGCGAGACGGCGCCCAGCGGCGCGGGGCGGAGGCATTCTCACCGCTCTTAGACGGCATGCGGAGGATCTCACGCGCTCTTCCTCTAGCGAAGGGAGCGCGTTGGCTCCCCGTCATGACCAGCTTGTGTTTCCTCCCACGCTGTCGGCGTCGGTGCTGACAGAGGCGGACGGCGACGCGACGGTCGAAGACTTTCTGGTGGCGTCCCCGTGCAGTCCATCTGCTCGGGCTGGGTCCGCCCGGGACGGGACTGCGCCACATCCGGTCCTGGATTCCGCCGAGGTGGCAGAAAGCGTCGGAGTGGACGCATCTGCAAGGGGGGTGGAGTCTTCCGGTGTTGATGGGGACGACGCCATCTCTAGTGTCGGGGAAGGCCCAGGACTCGGGGGGGTCGCGCGCTGCTGTAGCCGCTGCGCCTGCGTCGCACCGAGCGTATGCTGCGAGCCCTATGGGTGGATCATGTTGCGGCGTTGACTCCGGGTCCGATGATTTAGCGTTCGCGCCTGATGAAGGATCAGCAGGTATGCTTGTCGCCAGGCAGCGTGGTGCCGGGTTCTGGACGCCTGTGAGGCTCGGGAAGAGCTGGGGGGGTCTTGAGGGCCCTGTTTGTGCGCCCCATCGTGTCAGCGTGAGTCCAAGGGCGCCACCGAGCGGCTTTGCCCCCACCGGCCCTTTGTCAAGAGAATTTGCGTTTCGTGGCCTTCACGCCCGAAGCCGCTGCCGTGGAGTGGCCGCCGTGCACGAAATATGTACTAGACGGCACGTACGACGTTTCGCTGAACCTATGCGACCCGAAATATTCGCCAACGTTGCTGCGTGACGTCGGGTACTCCCGGGTGACCGTCGTGAAGGCGGTGTCAGTATCGAGTGTTGACTGGTACGCGATGCTCTGGGATGCTTCGTTACCTGGTCTCTCGTACGCGGTGTTTCCGCTGGCGGCGTTGTCCGGTGTGGAGAGTGTGGCGCAAACGCCCAAGATCCGGCTCGGTCAGCTTTCAGCCGGGCTTCTTCAAAAGCGTGGGGTCATTGTGGACGGCGAGCGCCAAGACCTGGGGGTGTACCGGGGGAGTTTCCACGGGGATTTGCCGCCGCACACCGTTGTCACTCCGTCTTCGGGGTGGGCGGAGTGGATTCCGCCTCGGACTGCCAGATATACGCGGGGATCCTGGCTTTCCTTGTTTGGAAGTGTGTCGGAGGCCTTTCCGTCCCACTTGATGTGCGGGACTGTCATGCTCGAGATCCTGGCTAGCTGGGTCTTGACAGTCATCTTGAGCGCACAAGACCACGGGTGGCCGTCCATGCTCGCCCAGGTTGGCGCCAGGCCATCCCAGCGGTGGGAGCAGACGACCCGTACACCTAGACAACTGCGGAGCCGCGGGTGCGCGAAATGTTGTGCGTGCACGACAGCGTCGCAAGGGCGTCGGTTTCCGAGTTGTGCCCGTGGCCTCCCGACGCCTCCGAGAAGCGCACGTCGCTGCCCGTGCGCTGGGCGGCACCGTTAGAGCATGGGATACGCGGGAGGGTGGATACCGAGAGGAGCGAAGCAGACCGCCGTCCGGTCACCCTTCCGGTGACGACTCGGAGCGCGTGCAGGCTGTAGCGGTCGGGGGTCCCACGGATGGAAGGGGCGCGGCCCCTCAGCTGTGGACAGCACACCCTCGGGGCGGCCCCAAAATATCCCGATCCGGGCCAGCAAGGGAATGACCTGTCCGAATCTCAGGGAGATCGGATCTGGTCGGGGG
>Ga0114955_1001001_pt1 | contig 12947 bp, 19 predicted proteins | sample Porto_5metaG_FD_87302 | JGI IMG/M metagenome (GOLD analysis project Ga0114955, IMG submission 87302) | Marine algal microbial communities from Porto, Portugal - Porto_5 metaG | ecosystem: Host-associated > Algae > Red algae > Unclassified | place: Portugal: Porto | collected 2015-02-02 | reverse complement strand
GTTTGCGAGGAGCTGAGGGACGTCCGTCGAGGCACAATGCCCATACTTGAATGCCACGCGCAACCCTTTCTGTCCCTGCCAGAGAACTTGGGCAGCCTTGCACGGCCGAGCGGTGCGAGCCCATCAGCTGTCGATTTGAGTTGCCAGATTGCCGGCGATGCGCTCAAGGCCTGGCGTCCAGATCAACATTGGACGCCGAGACGGGGTCTGTTCTTTTCCTCACTATTCCGTGCTGACAGTGATCTTGCCTGAGTGCACCGGGGGCGAGGCCCGTCCTGAATTCGTGAAATTTCATCATTTCAGTGTTTCACAAGCCGGGGAAATCGCCGTGTGATCTTGATTCTCGGTGTCTTAGCCGTGGGACATGCCATCCGAACCGAATAATTGTGTCGCCAGATTCCCGTCCTGCCATTCCCAGTCGTAGGCTGCGGTTTTGATGGGGCACCGCACTGTGTCGCCTCCAAATCGTCTGAAAGTAACCAAAGAAGCGCGATGGCGGAACCGCCGACGATGATGCGCCGGGTACGCCGCCCGATGTCACCTCCTAACCGGCCGTGCTGTCTGCTTTGGATTCCATAAGAGAGGAGCTCCCGAACAGCATGGCTGAGGCAGTCGAGACCCTCGCCACTGGGTGGACACCCGGCATGATGGATTCCTCAAGCGCTGGTCTGGGACCGTCGGGGAGTCGGGTGGTGACAGTAGGAGGCGAAGGTGACGACGGGGGACCGGACGGGAGTACGAGTCGCGACTCTCACTTGGACCATCGGTCGCGCCGTAGGCGGCGCAGCCATCGGAATCGTTGCCCTCGTTCATCCTCGAGGGAATCATTCTCCCAGAGTGACGGCGATATGGTGCATTTGGCACTAGATGACTTCCAGATCCCTGTCCACAAGGTCTGGGACACCCTGCCAAACACGGTGACCGACTGGAAATTGAACCGTCTGGAAAACCAGAAACAGACCTTCACAATCTCGATGCGTCTACGCATTACACAAGACCAGAAGAAGCTCCGGGTCTCCATGGATAAGGTTCCTGCTGACGGGACCGCGCAGGCCGATCTCGTCTCATTTCTGGGAATGTTTTTCCGGGCCTCAAACGACAGAAAGGTCTGAGGGGGAAAGACTCCCTACATGTTGGGCTCCTTCCTGACCGCGGCAGCCGCTACCTGGTCCAAAATTACTCCGAGAAAAGGCAGGCCGCATCTTCGGCCGGACAATGGCATAAGTCCCTGACGAGATGCACTGGCTCCTGGTGAGCTATGCGGACTAAATCACCCCGAACCAGACCGTGTAGGCCGCGAATCGGGCTTCCCTGGCTGCCTATGAATTACCAGAAGCCTTCGAGGCTCGCTCGTGGGACCTGGGGGAGGCGTGTGGCGACGTTCACCAAGGGCCCCGGTTCAAGAAGGCGTTCATCCATGGCCTCCCAACAAGCTTGCATGTGGATTCCCAGCGGTACAGGCTTCACTTCATGGGGCACAACCTACAGCAGCTCTCTTAGTTACCCCAGGGAAAGACATAGGAGTTCAAGGAGCGCCACGGACTCCAGCCGACGCCCCCCATGATGCACATGGTAAGGCAGACCAGTCGGGCACGACCCAAGCCACCGGTTCTTGGCACGATAGAGTCTTACTCCCAGGCCGGCGGCCGTTCGCAGAGCTTGCGCGGGAATTCTACGCCCTTTACGTCCCGTGCGAGGCGCGACGGGGACCATCCAAGCCGGGTCCGGGCGTGCTGGATGTGAAACAAGGATGATCACATCTCGGCGGTCTGTCCGAAGGGAGTTCCAGAACAAGCGGGCCGGCCAAGGCATACAGTTCGCCCAGACAAAGCTCTGGGCCGATCGACGAGCAGAGGGGGCTCCCCTAGGTCGGCAGGTCCCGAGAACAGTGCACAAACTCTGGGTCACGATCCTGAAGAGCACCCAGGTGAAACTGTTCAAGGAGATCCCGGAGGACTGGCACTCGCATCCTGAGGAGGACAAAGAGACGAAGGGTGCTTCAGGGTTGGGAAAAGAGGAGGCGAAGTGCGCTTGTCGGCGCCTTCCCATCCGTCACAAGACTCGGTGTTCCGGCGTTGGCCTCGGAATCATTCCTGGGCCGGTGCGGTCGTCGGCTACGCACCAAGGTAGCCTCCTGGATACCGTGAGCCTATTGGCGTACCCTAAGAATCTTTCATGATGACAACTTGAAGGCAAAGACCACCTTGTATTTCGGGGATGAGAACCCGGTTTCTTTGGCCGCGGTGGTCGAAACAGGAACCGGACCCAGTGTTGTCAGCGCGGACCTGCTCTGGACGGGTTGTCCTGTACATGCGCGACGTGCACCTTCGCGCACCTGGATCGTGGATGCCTCGGGGAAGGCGCTCTGAGACCCTGGCTCGGCCCCTATTCACCCAGAAGGTGCAAGGTAAACCTATTCACTTCTAGTTTCTGGATGCGATGTGCCTCTCAGTTCCGCTCATCATCGGGTGTGACTTCCAGCTCCAGTGCACAAAGGCAATCCCACCCCAGGACGGCAAGATCGAGTGAACTACGAATGCCGTCTTGGCTATCTTAGGCTCACGTCTCGGTGCCGGGGGTGACAGTTCAAGGCCTCCGCAAAGCCCTAGGTCACACCGAACGAGCTGCCGCTGACAGGCGCAGCGTTCGTCCCATTCGGCACCCGGACGAAGGTCCAAGTTGTGACCCTGTCGACAGAGAGATGTGCACTTATGGGCCTGGCGGAAGTACTGGCCCAACAAGGACTGCACAAGGCCCACGGTCATCAAAAAAAGATGGGCCGGCACGAGCCTTTCTTCCTTTTCTTGGTCAAATTGGGTCGCAAAACCAAGAAGGTTTCCAAAAGAACCCCCTCGAGGGTCACAATGCCTTACACGGGCGAAGCACTACGCCTCTCCGAGGGGGGCCTTCTGGCGGTCCAACAGGAACTGGCTGCGCGGCGAGTGCCGAACAAGACAGCGGGGATGGCCGAATCAGAGGTCCCACCGGAGCAACCGGTTGTCCCACCCACCAAAAAATCGGGGACGCCAAAAGTGACCTGGGACGGCGTTCGCAAGGACCCTCATGGACGGCGGCAGGGCCTCCTAAACCAGAGCAAGGGCATGTTGTCCGGTAAATTGGGTGAGCGCAAGGCCACCACGTCTCACGGCAAGCTCAAGCCCGACGCAGAAACCCGTGTACTCGGCTCCGGACAGGTCTGGGCCGCACTGCCGCCAATACAGAGATAAAAAAGTCAACAGAATGCTGAACCTGTGTGTAATCGAGCCCTCGCACGCAGAGTGGTCCTTCCCGGTGGGTTTCATGCCGAAGCCAGCTGGCCATTAACGGTTCTTCGTGGACTACTGCCGGATGATCGAGCGTACGGTCAAGGATATATACCCAATCCCGAGTGTGGTTAACTGCCTAGACTCCCTGGGATGCGCCACGGTGTTCTCTACTCTCGACTGAAGCGCTCGGTATTGGCACATCTACGTGGCCGCAGAGGCGAGGGAAACGATGACGTCCACATGCCACACGGGCATGTAACGGTTCTCTGGCTCCCGTCTGACCTGCTTCAAGCCCCAACCTGGTTCGAAAATGCGCTGGACATCATCATCTCCGGCCTACGCTCGAATACTGGACTGGTGTACCGGGAAGTCGTGATTGTGCTATCCCGGACCGTGGACGAGCACATCCGGCACCTTCGGGAAGTCCTGCGCCAGATGGAAAAGGTCGGTGTCTCGCTCAAGCCCTTCAACTGCCGTTTGTTCCAGGAAGAGCTCGAGTATCTGGGGCATGGCATACACCGCGGGCAGCTCTTGGTGAAACAGAAGAATATCAAGATCCATGCTCAAGAGCTTGCCACACGAAAGCCGGCGGAGCTCATGACTTATCAAGGCATGCGAAATGTGTGCTAGTACTTCATCCAGGATTGCGCGCGCATCGCCAAGCCCCTGAACGAACTCAAAAGCAAGAACCGCCCGCACGTGCTCCCGACGCTGGACGCCGCGCAGCTGGCGGCCTTCGAGTTCTTGAAAAAGGACCTGACGTCGAACCTCATATTAGTGCTCCCGCGTCGCGACGGTCTCTTAATTCTGGACACTGACGCATGAGCCGTCCAAGGCGACCGAACTTTTCTTCTTAAACAGCCGGACGAGAGCATCCTCCCGGTGTGCTACTACAGACGAGGCCTCATCCCGGCCGAAAACATCAGCTCGACAACTGACCGAGAATGCCTCGCGGCGGTCTGGGCCTGCTTTCTCCTGCGTCCCTTCCTTGAAAGGCAAAAAGGTCTGATCAGGACGGACCACTCCAGTATACGCTGGCTGCTCGACATTGACACCGCGCAAGGACGGGTTGGTAGCTGGCGCCTCCGCTTGTCGGAATATCGGTACAAGATGTTCACCAGACAGGGAAGGGAGCACGAATGTGCCGCCGCCATGTCGCGTCTCCCGCCGCTGACGCTGGCCTGGTCTGTTTTTGTGGAAGCATTTCCCTGCCGTCTCTGAATGAATCTGCCGGTCTCTGGGTCGCGCCTCACTATGTGGAGCCGGAGAAGGAACAACCGATCACGCTCGCGCGCACGCTCGCCGCGCAGATGAATGACCAGCGTTGACGAGACGTACGGGATATCATGGACCATAACCAGCAGTCGCGCGTTTCAGAGTCTAAGGAGGGGATCCTCGTGCGTGTCGCTCGCCTGGCCGGTGCGCCTCAAATGTACGTCCTTCTCGCCCTGCGTCGGGACCTCCATCAGCTGGAGCATGACGTCGAGTGCGCTGGCAACCCTGCCGTGAACCGGATGTACGCCTTTATTCGGCGCCAATCTTCCTGGGAGTCCATTGCTGCGGACGAGTACGACTGCGTGGCCAGCCGATCGTCATGTTCACAGAACAGGTTCGCAACACAGTCTGGGACTGGCGTGGAGAAATACCTATGTGTTTTGTCCAGACACTGTACTATGATTCGTCCGGATTGGTTGGATAGGGCTGAGGCTCATATCGCGATGCTCCGTGCTGTTCTGAGATACACTGGTGCTTAATGAAGCGGCCCTGATAGAATATGACTGTCCCTGAGTACACATACCAAATAGGACTGTACCCGATTGGTTAAGGTTTCTCAGTCCTTAATCGGACAACGGCGAGGGCGACGCAGGCGGCGGCGCTGCAGGCCCACCGGCCTGTTATCACGGCGCCACCTTGTTATTTTTATTCAGCTACCAGGAAACCTAACAATCACACCCAGACCACGTCGATGTCAGCGCCGAGTACCAGCGATCCATCTTCCACTCCAGTGTGGATCCAGAGGCCGACTTCTCCCCTCATTCAACGCACAAGACTCACGGTTCTCGGTGAGCGCCTAATTGTCTCCCTCATCATGGGCTCTCTTTCTGGCGGCGCCTGTAGCGGAAGCCAATCGGTACCTGTCGCGAAAGCGGCCCCTGTTCGCTCGATGTTGCCGCCGGGGTAGACCGTCCTCATTTCCACCGGCTCCCGAGATTATGAAGATCCGGCATCCTTGCGCGCTCATGGCAGCGGAGACTTTCTCCCAAGCGTTATCGGCACCTACGCCACGACACCCACCGTACACTGCACGAGAATTGTGACGCACGACGGTGAGCTGTGGCACGCACTCAAGACGGCTTTCAACGCGTGGAGTGCACATGGGCAAGCATACCACTTGTGGGATTCCTTCACAAGAGATAGTGATCTCCAGAGAGGCCACTTTGTTGTGCGCTGCCGGCTTTGTGTGCTTGCCGGCGTGACTGCCACGTACCTCCTCCAACACGGCAGGTCCAGCATCGCTTGGCGGAACTTTACCTTGTGGCCTGCCTGAAGGCCGCAGAAGACGAGCAGCGGCGTCGCCACAAACTTGCAGCTGACTGGAGATCTACGCACTCGTCAATGTCGCCCGCGCAAGCATGCCCTCATCATCTTCGCTTCACCCTCCTGTTTGCTCTGTCGGGGAGCAACTTTTTTTTCGATGTTTTACCCGGCCTTGGCGTCCATGATGATCCCCCGTCAGCTAGGGCCGTGCGTGACATCCTACTTGATATTTACTCTTCCATCTCTGACAAACTCCGCGCCCAGGTATGGCGGCTGCAGACGCGGTACAGCGGGCTACGTTTTTTTCACTTCATCACATACCTGTGCACGGAGCGCCACGGGTCCGGCTCTTATGGATCGTTTGTGTTACGTTTCGTTGACCCAGACACCTTCTCTGCTGCAGATCTCTACTTGGGTGTAGCGCACATTGTCGGTCGTCACCACAGTACCAACATGAAGTCTTGGACACAACGTTTCCTGCTGTAGTACGGCGTGCGACTGGCGGACGTCAACGCAACGACGTCTGACTCTGGAGCTTTTGTCTAGAAGGTCCTGACGGACCTGTGACCACGATGCGAGCCTTCGTAGCCCACATGATGCATCATGTGGTTAAAGTCTCTCTCTGCGCAGCCGGAAAGTTCGGATCGAAGAAGCCGGCGCAGGCGGGTCATCATTTTGTATCCCGGGGTTCAAGTGCAACCTGTGGAAATCCTGGAACGGCTGCTATCCTCAGACGTGGGTTCAAGATTGGGAACCTCTCCCAAGAGTCACCGTCAAGTGTAGCTGAACTGAACTCCGTTCCCTTTCCAAGCGACGAAGAGCCTCGAAATTAGATCACCGAGACGCCCGGACGGTGGGGGTCAACAGATCAAGCGCTGGTCAGACGTTTCGCCACCATGCCGCCACTGATTTGGGTTTTCGGCCTAAATGACCAGACGACAGCCCAGCAGCAGAACCAGCTCGGCTGGTGGGATTGGGATGCAGTGCGCCACGTCATCGGCGTCTTGCAACCGGCATACACGGCGTTTGTGACTGTGCAGAGCACTTCCGCAACAGTCGCCGTCGCTCTGGCGCCGGTTTGACGTCTGAGGCTCACGATGCAGCTGGGTGTTTTTCGTTTCTTAAAGATGCATGACAAGCCTCTGGCTGTCGGCCGAGACGTCATCATCTAGTATCTCACAGCGGATGAGGTGAGAACCATCGTCATGGAGCTTGAATCCAGGCTTTACAAGCACGAGAACCAGTCCGCAACGAGTGACAGAGGCCCTGGTGCTCTACGGGAGGAGGCGGTAGGGGTGGTTCAGATCATGCTTGTGGAGATCGACCACCTCTTTTTTCACACCTCCATTGATGTTTAGATCTTGTTGGCGAATGACGCAGCCGTGAGCGCCACGCGGCTGAACCCCATTGGAGCGCCAATGTTGTGCAGGGCAGCCCATCAAGAACTCCAAGAGGCGCTCATCGGGCGCCAACGAGCGCCAGTGCTGGAGATGCCATCAAGTGTGATTGACGCCAACCCGAGAGTGCTGACGCGCGAGAAAGCTCCAGAGAACGAGCGCAACCTGTCCCAGACGACGCGGCTTGAATGGGACTCGGAAGAGGGTGAGGAAAACGCCGCGGACACGATGGCCAAGGCCGTGGAGCGAGAGCTTTACAGCGTCCTGGAAACCTACATTGCAAATGGTGACGCGCTGCGTTTTTGGAAAGCGCCTGCGAAAGACTTTTCTTTCCTGCGTTTCGTGGCGTGCGCTCTGCTCGGGGCGTCCGGGTCGTCTGCCGCATTTGAGCGCGACTTCTTTCCGGCTGGCCTTGTCTTACGCAAGGACCGATGCAACGTCCTGCCCGAGCATGTTGGTATGCAGTGCCTGGTACGGTTCAACACTCAGCTCCTGCCGGCAGACTGGTGTCGCTTTCCCGTGTTGTCAGCGGCGGCAACGTCAATCACCCGCAATGCCTTGAGATCGACAAGCATTGAAGAGCCGCCAACAGCTCTGCTGCCTGGTCAGTCGGATGATAGAGATGATGCCGCGTTTTCAGATAAATCTGAATCGGACGGCAGTGATTCGGATGGTGGGTGACTGTGGATTACTTTTGACCGGTGGTCGGACATCTTGATGGGAAGGTGCCTTTCTTGACACGATAGGAAATAGAATCCAATCAACTGTCATGTCTTTGGACGTGTGGAGCGGCCGGCAGAACTAGTTCCTGCCTGAGTGACAGCACGCCTGCGTATGGTCAGGCCACCTCGCACCACCCCCCATGAATTTGTTGCTGACGCGTGCCCCCTGTTGTGGCTTCCGTGGCGGGCGGCTATGCCTCTCTTTCATCTCCGTGTGCATATGTGGATGGCACCCGACGCCCGCCAGATCTCTGCAAAGTCTTCCGATGCCCTATGGTCTGCGATGGCCACCTGCAGGGACCGGAAATGATTTGCAGCTCAATTGCCAAGAGCTGCGCCACTCCATTTCATGTTCACTCACTTGCCTGCCACCAACTGGGACTCCTAACCACACGCTCCTCTTTGCGGTCTTCAGGCGGGCGCACTAGAATGGCGACGTCCCTACCTGGTAAGGCCATGCGGGTATCCCGAGCCAGAAAAAGCATAGCCATCGACGGCGCCTCAAAAGTGCGGCCTACACGGCGCCCATGACCGCGTGCATTGCTTCTGTCTCGTCTGTCTCGGACGCGAACTCCCTCACCACATCTGCATCAAGCAACGGCAGCAGTTGTCACACAGAAGTGCGTTTTTCGTTGCCACTGGGCGTAGCTGCGGCAACATCGCGGCCGCTGGCAGTATGGCCAGTACTTCACACGTCCAGGTCGACCACGACATCGGGTTGGAAAGCATAAGGACTGTTCACAACTATGATGGCCCTCATGACAACTTCGGGGCCAGTAAAGGTGCCACTGCTTCCGTCACGGGCAACTCTCGCTCTCTATTGCCGTTGTCGCCGACGTCTCCCAGCACTCTCAGTTCATTGTGTTGGTGGATCCTTAATGTAGCGTGGATTTACCACCAGCCGCCTAGTCGGCTGTCCCTTCGCCCGCGATCTGACGCTGACGCATCGGGGCAGAGCCGGAAACACACTCACATCGCGGCTGGCCACATGCGGGTAAATGCGGAGACCTACTGGTCATGTACAGCATCGGCCCGCATGTGCGTGCACAGGAGTGTAGTGCGGAGGTAGATGCTGCTGGCTACTGCAACTGCCGCCATACACATCTTTTGTGACTGTGCGTTTCTGAAAGAGTTCTTAGAGGGCAGCACGGTACGCGTGATGCCGGGGTAGTCGATGAACACTGCAAGGGGCTGAAACCGCTTGTTCATCGTACCTGGAGAACACGCAGTCTGTACGTCCTGTCGAAGTGGATTTGTTCCTATTTCAACTACGGGCCACCAACTTCACTATTTCCAGAGTTCTTTTGTGACCTAACGGTGTACGTCAGTAGGCATGCCAGAAGTGCGCCCATTCATCCTTCGCGCGTGGCTGCAGGGCTGTCGCCCTGCTGATTTTGCGCGCGTATGTACTGGCTCCCCCGTTCTACTGAGTGTGCCGTACATACCCGAACCCCACATCCAGCCTGATAAATGCACGTCCACACTGTCACTCTCGTCCAAGAAGTGTGTACTTGCTCCGCGAACAATGTAATTACAGTGCTTACAGAAGTCCCCGCTGGTGTATTAGCGACCCCCCCTCTCTCCACTACGACATTCTTTTTCCAATGAGGAGACAACCACCGCGGCGCCCACCAGCGTGGCCTGTTGCACTCGCGTACAGCAGTAAAAGGCGACAGAAAACTGCGACGGCAGCTGGTGGCGGCGACCGGACGTCGCTGCGACAGCCGCCCTCAGCGACGGCATTGCCAGCGGGTCACGCCGGCTGGGATGGTGGTGGCTCAGTGGCGCCTTGACTGAGAGAGATCGTTGGAGGCGAAAGGGACACTGCGGCGACGTCGGAATCAGCCTGATGCAGCTGTGGAGATGGCTTGAGGGGGCTGAGAGCGTTGATGGTCGAGGGAGAAAGTTGGCCGGTGTCAACCACGACCATTTTCGTGCGGGAAAGCGGCGCCGCAGCTCCCGCCACGACGAGCGGTCGCGCCGCTTTGCCGCCGTGGAGTCAGGGAGCCACGCTTCCGTCGGTGATGCCCGGAAACCGTCAGCAGGGAAGGCCGCTGCCAACTTTGGCGAAAATGTCGAAGACACGCCATGATTACAAAACCGGCCGACGAAGACTGTGGTGAAAGCCAGTGGCCCCGGGGGTGGCCGCCGGCGGAGGCAGCGACGGCGGCCGGTGACTGCGGTGTCGCCAGACGGTGGCGATAGCCGCGGTGCGTGGAGGTGACGGCTGCGGTGACAGAAATCAGGCATGAGAAAAGGCTGCGGGTCGCTGAAACGGTCAGGCACATCATCTCAGGTCATGCTGTGGTCAGCCACCTCTAGGGGCGGCGCATTCGCGGCATGCATGAAGGCGTGCCGTTGTACTCGGTACGGGCACCAGGGGCAGGCTTGAATTACGTGCCCTGGCGCGCAAGCGCTTCGTCACACAACCAGCACGGGCCGCTCCGTGTGTGTGATGGATCGTGCACGAGCCGTCTTGTTGCACATTACGCTCTAACGAGCACCCCGGCCGCCGGCCTGTGCGACAAAGAGTCAGAGACCCGTCGGTAGTCTTGTTGACCCAGACGAAGCGCGAAGCGTTGCGCCTGCGCGAGGGGGCTTTTGCAAGCGGCCCTCGAGTGCAGCCGCGCAGCAAAGGACACCTGTGTTAACCACGGTCGTCGGTTCGACAGCGAGCCCCAGGATACGTCGCAATCCCACGCAGACGCCATCGCGGCACGCTTGGCACGACTCTTTCGACCCTTGGCGCGACCGTTTTTGTAATGGGTTGCGTCCACGACCACACACTTGTAGCGATGAGGGACATGCGACACGTTCAGGCAACGGCACGGGCTCTGGTGCGAGCGCACCAAGCTCACCTGGAACCTTCCAGCCGAGGCGGTCTGCAAGGCACTGTCTTCCTGTCGGACGTCACGAAGAGGGCACTGTCGGACACATGTCGTTCCTATTTCTGCGCCAGCGGCAGGACAAGATCGAGATGAACCCATCAGATTCCATTCTTCGGGTACATCTGAAATCGACACTAATCCTGATCCAGCTCAAATAGATGTATCGCTTCCAAAGGAAAGCGAATATCTCAATCCGGACTCAGGATGATGTCAAAAGTTTTTAATCGGATTGCAATCAAGGTGTCACTGGATATATCGCAATTGCGCAAAATTGAACTGATCCGAATGTGCCAAACCATGACGGCGCACGGCGATGCTCAAGTTGTTCCCGGCGACGGAACACTTCGAGAGCCTGTCCGTGGACCTCCTTGGGCCGTTGACAGAGACAGTGACCGGCAGCGTCTTCCTTTTGATCAACGGCGACCGGTTCTCAAAGCTGGAACGAGCCGTCCCCATGTCTTGTGTTCCCGCGACAGCCGTCTTGTCGGCGTTCAGTAGGGATTGGAGTTTCTTGCACTGGCCCTGGGGCACCGACCTCGAAGACAATGGACCCCAGTTCGCCTGCCTGTTTAGCAAGGGGGTTTCTTGTTTGATGTGCATCCGAAACCTGTATACGACCACGTACCACCCGCAGACCTATGGAAAAGTCGAGCGGTTTCACCAGACGCTGGTTCACTGGCTCATGCTTGACTTCGAGGATCACGAAGACAACTGCGACGAGCTCGTTTCCGTTTTGGCGCTCGCGTACCACTCGCGGCCACACCGAACTACGGGGGTGACCCCCATGTATCTGATCCCCCCGCGGAGCCTGAGCATCGTCTCCTTAAAGCTGATGTCGAAAGGCATGACTCCCGACCCGAAGCAGTCGGTTGCAGAGGACAAGAATGCGTTCCTGGAGTCCCTCAAGGCCCTGCTCCCCCAAGTGCGGGGCTATATAGCCAACACAAGCCCTAAAAGAGGGCATATGACAAGGAAGTTTGCCTTCTCCGTGTGTCGGTGGCCAGTGATATCTGGGATTACCTGTGAGACAACACCCGGATGCAAAAGCTAGAACCTAAGGTCCTCGAACTGTCCGAGTTGCTGAAGGCCGACTGGAAGACCTCCTAGGGCAGCAAACACGGACTCCCTTGCCGGGTCAGCGGCGACCACGTGGTGCCGGCAGGACCGGTGGACCGAGATAACCGACTTGAATGACCCCCAGTGGCCGTCCAACAAGCGCTGCAGCCCGGAGGGTCCGAATTCGTGTTCGAGTTGTTCTTGGACAACACCTGGGACGAAGAGGGGGTCCTGTGGTTACTGGTCCGATATTTTGGGTATAGACCAAAGGGCGACACGGAGAAAAACTGGACGCACCTGCCGGTTACCGCGGTGTACCGTTCTTGTCGCCATCAGGGGCGTCTTCTGGAAGAACAGGATAAGGAAGAGCGTGGGCTCTGTTGCAATTGGCAGGGGCTAAGTCCAGTACTTATGCCCTTGACGGGACTTGCACCGGCCTCTCCGTACTTCGCATTGCGGGCTATGGGACGGCTGTCCTTTCCTAAGTAGCCCCCCCTATTCGGGCCCGGGGTTACTATTTCGTCTCTCTTTTTCGTCTGTTTCCGTCTTGTTCTTTTGGCGCCGGCCTCGGCCCGCGCCGCCCCGTCTTGCTCGCCACCAAAATCTTGGCGTCTCTCTCGAGTCCTAGCCCTTGCGCGCCTTTGCGCCGTCTAGGTCCTCTCGGGAGGTCGACCCTTTGGGTCCTTATCTTCTGTATTGTCAGTGTTGCCACAGGGTATTTTCTCGCGCCGTCTTTGTTACCACAGGCTTGACGCCCATGAGGCGTGACGGAATATCCATCAGACAAGAGGACTGTCGCTGATGTATGTCGTACATGTCGCAACTCGCTGTACTAGTTACGGCCCTCAAAGCGGACAGGGTGAAGCCCCGTCGGAAGGCTCAGCACAGGATGCGGAGCGGAGAAGAAAAGAAACAGCACAAATGCCTCAATCAAAGGGCGCGGAGTGCACCAGAACAACAGAAGTAACACAAACGCAATGCTCATTTTTTCGAAGACGCAGTATGACCCGAAGACTTACACTCATATTCCATCAGAAGCAAGAAGCAGGATGTGCACAATCCCGACCGCCGGACGCCACT
>Ga0114955_1001000_pt1 | contig 12948 bp, 17 predicted proteins | sample Porto_5metaG_FD_87302 | JGI IMG/M metagenome (GOLD analysis project Ga0114955, IMG submission 87302) | Marine algal microbial communities from Porto, Portugal - Porto_5 metaG | ecosystem: Host-associated > Algae > Red algae > Unclassified | place: Portugal: Porto | collected 2015-02-02 | reverse complement strand
TTGGAAGAACTGAAGAAGAATGTGAGCAGTTGTATCAAAAATTTGCTAAGGAGAAAGATGTCAATCTTCTTACAAAAGAAGATCGCTCATATGAAGGCGACATTTCCATAGTACCGATCTATCTAACAAAGGGTTTAGAATTCGATGCGGTTATCATAGCAAATGCAAATGAAGGAAATTACGGATCCAATGTGGAAGATGCAAAACTTTTATATGTGGGTTGTACGCGAGCATTGCACGAGCTCAAACTGTTTTATACTGAGGTTCCTTCAACGTTATTACCAAGTTAATCAAACGTTTGTTTAAGAAATAAGAGGCGACATTCTTGAAGAATTAGCTGCACAGTATGATTTAATAACGATAAAATTTAGCTAAACTCTCACCTTCTCTCTACCGATAATAAAAGTAGTTGGAAGATAAAACTGAAAAAGGCAAACCTATTGAAAAGTAGGGACGCAAAGTTTTGGGCCTGCCCGTCATGTTGCGAATGGTTGCCAGACTGCCAGGGGTTGAGCTCTGGGTTCAGAAAAAAGGAGAGCATACATGTGAAAAAGGTACCTGTTGCTGTTGTTATTCTCTTTTTTGTACTGAGCTATTTTGTGCAAACTATTGTATTGCCCGTTGGGAGAGCTGAGGGGATCGAAATGAACAAATCCCTTGCTACATGGATTTGGAACACAAGGGACATTGAAACAAAACCTGAAGAAATCCTTCAATTTTTGGAGGAACAACAAGTAAGTGATGCGTATTTACAAATCAACCGATCCATTATGGCATCATCATATTACACATTTATCGAACGAGCGACTGCTAGAGGGATACGTGTCCATGCGCTTGATGGAGCACCAAACTGGGCTACGCTTAAAGGTGCTACATATCAAACAAATTTATTTAATTGGTTGAAATCATATCAGGCCACTGCATCAGAGCTCCAAAAATTTAGCGGTGTTCACCTAGATATTGAGCCATATCTCCACTCTGGATGGACATACAACTATCAGAATACAATCGCTTTTTATCAGGATCGATTAACAGATGGAAAAGCACAAGCCAAAGAGCTCGGTGTATCATTTGGAGTAGACACACCGTTCTGGTTTGATGAACAAACGTATCAAAATCGATATGGAAAAGGGAATTTGGCTGAATGGATTATTCAAATAGCTGATGTGACGACATTGATGGCTTATCGAGATCGTGCTGATGGAGGGAATGGAATTATTGCGCTCGTTCGTAATGAAGTTGCATTCGCTGAACAGTATGATAAAAAAATTTCTATCGGTGTAGAGACGGGACAAACGTCAGAGGCCTCGTACATTACATTTTTTGAAGAAGGAGAAGCCAAAATGACTGAAGAGCTTCTCATAGTGAAAACAGCGTATGAGAATTCAACAGCTGTAGAAGGTTTTTCTATTCATTATCTCGATAGTTGGATGGCGTTAAAACCATAGGAAAGTGAAAACCCCCGGGATTTGTCCGGGGGTTTTGCTATTTATTATGACAATATTTCTTTTACACGACCAACCTGTCCATCTTCAAGACGTACCTTAATACCGTGTGGATGAGTTGGAGACTTTGTTAAGATATCTTTCACAATCCCGCGCGTTGTTTTACCTGATCGCTGATCTTGTTTTAAGACGATATTAACGGTTTTCCCAGGCGCTATATTACTCCGATTCTGTCCGTTCATATTTACCCTCTTCCTCTGTCGCTTTGTGCCGATGCTCCTCTGGCAACGGATCGACAGTATGTTTGACGCTGTATCCTTTTGATACAGCCATTCCAAAAGCAGCGGCAATGACAATTGTCATGATGATTACAACGATAATTGTAATAATAATAACCATTCCCGAACTCCTTTCCGTGATGTCTGCTTTCACTTTACCATGATTCGCTCGGTTAAGATAGAACAGGCACTAACCATATACGTGACTCCATCTATCATCTAACTAGGCCTCAGGTCTTATGCAAAGATATAGCTCTAGCTCATTATGAAAGCTAATGCAAGAAGATAGAATTAGGATATGAAAGGAGGCGATTATGATGAAGAAAGCAGTTTTGTTATTAGTAGGGATTATTGCTGCGGTTGTCTTACTATCGAACCTTGGTTCGTTAGTAGGAATGATCATCAGCCTCGGTATCTTATACTTAGCTGCTAAGAAATTCCTTCAAACGGATTCAACATCAGGAAAAGTCATTTGGGGAATCATAGGGTTCATTGCTTTAAGCACGGCTGTAGCAAATATGCCAGCTATTCTTGGGCTTGTAGCAATCTACATCCTCTATGTCATTTATAAGAAGTGGAATGAACAAGATAAAGAAGAAGCAGATGATCCGTTCACCAATTTTGAGAAGCAGTGGGATGAACTTAAACGAAGCTAATAAAGGAGAGAATATGATATGGCGAATTTACTTACGCGCATCAAAAATTCAATTGAAGCTGATTTTCATAGTATTCTTGATCAGAAGGAGCAGAAAAATCCAATTTCTTTGTTAAATCACTATCTCAGACAATGTGAACGAGAAGTGGAAAAGGCAGGGAAACTCGTTGAGCGACAATCAACGCTTCTAGTTGAGTTTAGAAGAGAACTTGATAAGGCAAGAAGAAATGCGGACAAGCGTGCAGGACAAGCTGTTCTAGCTAGTGAGGCTGGCGAAATAGATTTGTACGAGTTTGCTAAACAGGAGCAGGTTCATTACGAAGAACGAGCAGATCGGTTATCGAAATCAATGGATGAAGCAGGACTTGAACTTAAACGACTCGAACAAAAACATGAGAAGATGAAACATAAGCTAAAAGATATGTCGCTTAAACGACTGGAATTAATGGGTAAGGAGAATAGCGTAAGAGCCCATCACAAAATGGACGTGATTCTTGAAGAGAGTCTTTTTAACGAACCATTTAATCGATTTGATGAGATGGAGAAGTATATTGATAAATTAGAGAAAAAGGTGAATCGAGATTACTATGTTTCGAGCATGGACGTTCGATTTCACGATTTAGAAAAAAAGGTAAAAACGCAAGAAACTCATTAAAATCCTAAAAGAAATAATGGTATTCTAAAAGAGGCGCTTGCGCCTTTTTTAGTGATGAGTCGTTATTGGATCAGACGGAAGCAAGGAGGTACACCCATGTGGAAAAATTCAAATAGTGACACGGTTAAAGGGCTTTTAATTATTGGAGTCATTCTAATACTGCTAGAAGTTTCTTTAAATGGTGGCCTTCTATTCTTATTAATTGTATCCGGCGTATTGATTTATATGGGAAGGAAACGTTTGCCACAAACTTCTGGAAAGGAATTTCTGGGAGGGGGTATTTTCTTTTTTGTTACGACGGTAATGAATATGGTCGTCGTAAAGTTTTTTCTTCTCGTATTGTTAGTATATCTTGGGTTTCAACTCTATCAGTCAAAACAAAAACCTAAAAAAATCCGTCCTGTTTTAGAAAAACCTGAACATGTGAAAGAAGGTCTTGTTCATCAGCAGCCGATTTTTCAAAATAGATGGGTTGGAAAACAAAGGACACATGAACATGTGTATGAATGGAACGATGTGAACATCCAGGCTGGTTTTGGAGAGACAGTCATTGATTTAAGCTATACTGTTCTACCGAAAGGCGAATCAATAATTATGATTCGTAACATCGTGGGCAACATCCAGGTGCTTGTGCCGTATGAACTTGAAGTTAGTATTCAACATTCATCTATGTTCGGATCAGCCACAATCTTTGATTATGAAGAGCCTGGGTTGTTTAATAAAGTGCTTTCTTACAAAACGAATGGATATGAGGAAGCTTCTGAGAAAGTGAAGCTTGTAACCTCCATGTTTGCAGGGGATTTAGAGGTGAAGCGCGTATGAGTGTGATACAGCGTCATATGTTCATTGGTGCGTTGCTCTCTCTCTTGCTTCTTATCCTCTTCACTGTCGCTTACTTATCCGTCTATCCAATCGCCTCCTTCTCTCTATTGTTTGAAAAAGATTTAATGGATTTACCGTTTGGGTTAATCGTTCCAATTATGACAATTATACTTGGAGGAGTTGCTGGAGGAATATCAGGATTTTACGTTAGTAAAGAGCTTCAATATGTGGCTGATACGCTTCAAGAACTTGATAAAGGACGTACGATACATAATAAAAACAGCACGGTTCTAAATGGCGTTTTTGAACAAATTAGCAAGCTGCAAAATCGGATAAATGAGCAGGTGAGATTAGCTCAAAAGCTAGCGAATGAAAAAGCAGAAGATCATGAGAAGCGTGTCCAACAAGTTGTGTCAGAAGAGCGGAATCGTCTTGCGAGAGAACTACACGACTCAGTTAGCCAACAGCTTTTCGCTGCCTCAATGCTCATGAGTACAATCACAGAGACGCGTCAGGAAGCGGATGATTTAGAAACAAAGCATCTTAAAATGGTCGAGGAAACCATTCATCAATCTCAGTTAGAAATGCGCGCTCTTTTACTTCATCTTAGACCAGCAGCTTTAAAGGATCGTTCTCTTGAAGAAGGAATAAAGGAACTTCTAAACGAATTGTCACAAAAGGTTCCAATTGATGTGAGTTGGAAACTTGAAACTCTTGAACTAGATAAAGGTGTAGAAGACCACCTCTTTCGTATTTTACAAGAATGTGTTTCCAACACGCTGCGACATGCGAAAGCATCAACACTTGATGTTCTTCTTATTCGGCGTGAGGGGCGAACAATTTTAAGAATTGTTGATGATGGTATTGGATTTAAGATGGATGAGAAGAAAGCTACCTCATATGGTCTACAAAATATGCATGAACGAGCATTAGAAATTGGAGGCGTTCTTAAGTTAGTCAGCTTGCCACAAAAGGGGACAAGACTAGAGGTGAGCGTACCACACGTTGGAGGGGAACGAAATGATTAAGGTGTTGTTTGTTGATGATCATGAAATGGTGCGAATCGGAGTATCGTCTTATTTGTCAGCTCAAGCAGATATTACCGTTGTTGGAGAAGCAGACAATGGAAAGAAAGGTGTAGAACTGGCTCTTTCACTTCGGCCTGATATTATTCTCATGGACCTTGTAATGGAAGAGATGGATGGTATTGAAGCAACGAAGCACATTATTGCAGATTGGCCGGAAGCAAAGATTATTATTGTCACGAGTTTCATTGATGATGAGAAAGTGTATCCGGCACTTGAAGCTGGGGCTACAAGTTACATGCTAAAAACATCAAAAGCTGTGGAAATTGCGAATGCCGTTCGAAAAACCTATCATGGAGAATCTGTGCTTGAACCTGAAGTGACTGGGAAGATGATGTCACGGATGCGTAGCCGGGTTCAAACGCTACCTCACGAAGAGTTAACGGAAAGAGAAATGGAAATACTCTTATTAATGGCCCAGGGTAAAGCAAACCAAACAATCGCTGATGAATGTTTTATTGCTCTTAAAACCGTAAAAGTTCATGTAAGTAATATCCTTGGTAAACTTGAGGTCCAGGATCGAACTCAAGCTGTTATTTACGCATTTAAACACAACCTTGTGAACTGATGAAAAGAAAGCAAAAACAGAAAGCGTTTTTGCTTTTTTTGATGCAAAAAAACAAATCATTAGCACCGAAAATTAAGAAAATTCTTGTATATCACTGTCGAAATAAGTTGATATCATAGTACTAAAAGCCTATTTATCTATTGTAACCGCTTCAATTAAAAATCTTAGGTTTAGGTTGTTTACAAAGCATTAAATCCCTATTATAATCCCGATTGTGCTTACGAAACGAAAACAAAACAACGGGAGGGATAATAGATGCTTCATCACATCAAAACTTATCTGCTAATTACTTTGGGTGCGCTCGGTGTTGCTACCCACGTTCATTTCTTCCTATCTCCTAATAGTCTTGCAACAGGGGGAGTCAGTGGTTTGTCGATTCTGATGAACCATCTTGTCCCAAACCTGTCAGTCGGAATGTTTATGATTATTTTGAACGCAGTTCTTTTGTTAGTTGGAATTCTTTTTCTCGGACCTAAATTCGGTGTTAAAACGATTTATGCAAGCTTTGCGTTATCACTTGCTGTATGGGCATTTGAGCGCTTTATTCCAGTGACTGAGCCATTTAGTCAGGATATCTTAATTCAATTGATCATTGGACAGTGTATTGCTGCAGCTGGCATGGGACTTGTTTTTCATCAGAAAGCTTCTACTGGCGGTACGGATATCATTGCGATGATTCTCAATAAATTCTTCTCAATGGAAGTTGGGAAAGCCGTTCTGGTCTCAGATATTTCAATTGCCCTATTCTCAGTCGTCTTATTTGGACCTGAAATCGGAATGTATGCAATATTTGGTGTCATATTAAACGGCTTAGTGATTGATTATACGCTTCAAAGCTTTGAAGCAAAGAAAGAGATTGTGATTATTAGTAAAGAGAGTGAAGAAATTCGTTCCTTTATTGTTGAAGTAATTGGGAAAGGCGCTACAATTCACACAGCAAGAGGCGCGTTTACTTCAGATGAAAAAGAAGTGATTACAACGATTCTTGGAAGAAAAGATCTTCTAAAACTGAAAAAGCACGTTGGTGCGGTTGATCAAAAAGCCTTTATAACAGTTCATAGTATGAAGGAAATTCTTGGTCAGGACTTTAAATCACTTGCTTAATTGATAAAAGCCTCGTTTCCTTTTGGAAACGAGGCTTTTATTTAGCGTTTATTTTTAATAGCATACACAATAGTGACAATGAAGATCAGTGCAGCAAGAAAGTAGGATGAATAGACGACTAGCGGAACGTCTCCATTTTGATTTTTTACGCCAATTCCAATAAAGGCCCATACAAATACGAGTGGATAAACCCAATCTTGCTCTTTCTTTAGGAAAGTAAGCGCCAATATTGTGGCGATAATTAATAGAAGGAAAGTCCATAACGAATCAGATAAGCCGAAACCATCCCAGTCGATGTAGGTTAGATAATAACTAATGTTTGCGATTGTCGCTACGCTAATCCACCCAAGATATACGGAAAAAGGGAGTAAGTCAAAGAAGGATGCGTCTGCTGCTTTTGCTTTCGTGTATAGTCTGATGAGAGTTAAGAGTAAAAGAAGCATAACAATAACAGATAGTCCGAAGAATTCATAATGCCATAGGAAAATCCATAGACTATTTAGGATGGAGCTTAATACAAATAGTCCGCTCGTTTCCTGATAGACTGGCAGATCGCGACGACTTTTAGGGAATTGGCGAATAACCCATATCCCTAATAAAAGATAAATTAGTCCCCAAATACTAAACACATAACCAGCAGGTGTAAACAATACATTTAGTCTATTTGAAATTTCACCAGTAGTTTGTCCATTTAGTGGAAGTGCATTAGCTAGCCCGTTTACCGTTACGACGATCAAGTATGCAATTAGGTTAAGAAGAAATTTACCCATAAGAACCTCCTCGTTATAGTCTATAGTACATACTATTCCTTCTCGACTTTAAAGATAACCGCCTTTTTATGAGCAAGAGCACATATAAAAACCTGCTCCAGGTAAGGAGCAGGTGAGTTTGTTTAGCGATTAGGAAGTGTAGCATATTCTGGATCTGCCACTTTAACAAGTTGTTTACCAAGATTTTTACCTTCAAAAAGGCCAAGGAATGCATTTGGAACGTTTTCGAATCCTTCTACGATCGTTTCTTCGTATTTTAATTTGCCTTCTTGTAGCCATTTACCAAGTTGTTCAGCACCTTCATTAAAACGATCAGAATAGTCGCCAACAACAAAGCCTTTCATGAGAGAACTTGTTTGAATTAGTTTACCTTGAACGCGTGGACCAAGATCTGCTTCTTTATTATTGTAAGAAGAGATAGCGCCACATACAGGGATGCGAGCAAATTTGTTTAGTAAGCTAATAGCGGCATCGCCAATTTCGCCACCAACGTTCTCGTAATATACGTCAATGCCGTCCGGACAAGCGTCTTTTAATGCTTGATAGACGTCCTGTGTTTTGTAATTAATGCCTTCATCAAAGCCAAGCTCGTTTTTAATATAATCGATTTTGTCATCAGAGCCAGCAATTCCAACCACACGACAGCCTTTAATTTTAGCGATTTGACCAACTACAGAGCCTACTGCTCCAGCAGCGCCTGAGACGACTACTGTTTCGCCCTCTTTAGGTTGACCGATGTCTAAAAGTCCGAAATAAGCCGTTTGACCTGGCATGCCAAGAATTCCAAGGTGCGTGGTAATTGGGGCAACACTTGGGTCGATTTTGCGAAGGTGTTTTTCGTTAACTACTGAATATTCTTCCCAGTTCAAGTGCCCGATAACGACGTCACCTTGATTAAAGTGTGATGATTTAGATTCTGCTACTTCAGCTACAACACCACCATTTAATGGTTCATTTACTTGAAATGGTGCTACGTATGATTTTGCATCTCTCATTCGACCTCTCATGTAAGGGTCTACTGTAAGGTATAGTGCACGAAGAAGAACTTCTCCATCTTCCGGGGATGGAATATCCGCTTCAACAATGTTGAAGTGTTCCATTGAAGGCATACCTTCTGGTCTTTTTGCTAGATGAATTTGTCTTTGTTTACTCATTCATAATCCCTCCATTATATGATTGATGCTTCATTCATTTCCTATCTAAGCTGTTCCACTTAAACGGTACCATAAAACATTACAGTTCATCAAAACATTCGCATTCTAATTATGGAAAGTATTATTTGTTAGGTTACCCAGGATAGAGGGGGATATTTAGTTGAGAGCACATTCAAATGGTTCTCATCGCCCCAATTGGTTATGATACATGTGAGAGGAGGAGAGGCAATTGAGTCAAAAATTAAGCGGATGGGTCATGAAGCAAACTTGGGAGGACCTCTTATTCTTGCACTGGTCCGTTGATCCCTCCTGGCTTCAATCAATGCTTCCACCTCAATTAGAAGTCGATACGTTTGATGGAAAAGCATGGATAGGGATCGTTCCATTTGAAATGACCCATATTCGGATTAGAGGATTGCCTTCGGTTCCATTTACTTCAAGACTACTTGAATTAAATGTACGAACGTATGTGAAATATGGTGAAAAGCGTGGAGTATATTTCTTTAGCCTTGATGCTAATCATAAAGCAGGCGTCGCGATTGCTAGAAATGTTTTTCACCTTCCATACTTTCATGCAAAGATGGGAAAAAAAAGCGATGGAAACCAAATTAGTTTCTGGTCATCACGAACCCATAAAGATGCTAAACAAGCCGATTATCACATTATTTACGAACCAGTTGGTGATAGTTTCGAGACAACAGAAGGAAATCTTGATTACTGGCTGACAGAAAGAGATCGGCTTTTTATCGTACGTGAAAACAACGTTTATCAGGGTGAAATTAGGCATGGTAAGTGGCCACTACAAAAAGTAGATGTGGCTGTTCTCCGAGATACACTCTCTCAGTCGTATTATTATCATGATTCTTACATCACTCATTTTTCTAGATCTGTGACAACCTATTTGTGGCCATTTGAAAAGATAACAAAAACAACAAGCCCCTCTTCGAAGTGAAGCGGGCTTGTTGTCTTACTAAGATTCTAGTGAATGTTTTCTTTGCAAGAAAGGTGGTTCAATTCTACGGAATAGTTTCGTACGGGCAAAACTGAAAAGTATGAGCGCTGCCCAGATTAACGTAAAGCTCACGACGTGTACAGAAGTGAATGATTCATCATAAAGAAATACACCTTGTACAAGCATGAGCGTGGGAGCGATGTATTGTAAAAAGCCAATCATGGAAAGAGAGATGCGATTAGCGCCACTTGCAAATAGAAGGAGTGGGACAGCCGTTACGATTCCTGCACCAAGCAATAGACTGAAAATAACTGAATCCTGAACATATAAAGCATCCGCAACGCTAGAGCGCACTGTCATTAAATAGATTAATGCAAACGGCGTGATGAGTAGTGTTTCAATGGTTAATCCCGTTAGAGCACCAAGTCTTGCTTTCTTTTTCAATAAGCCATATAACCCAAAGCTCATCGCGAGTATAAGAGAAACCCATGGTATTTCCCCAAAACGAAAAACGAGATTTAATACGCCAATTGTCGCAAGTAAGAAAGAAATCAGCTGCCAGAATGACAGTCTTTCTTTTAAGAATAGAATTCCAAGAAGAACGCTAATCAATGGGTTGATGTAATATCCAAGACTTGTTTGAATCACGTGATCATGATTAACCGCCCAAATGAACGCAAACCAATTAATTGTAATAAATAAAGAAGCAAAGGCAATAGCCATTAGCTTTTTAGGCTGGCGAAAGATGGCGTACAGTTCGCCTTTAAAAGAAGAGATTTTCCTCAGCACAGCTAGAATGATTAACATAAAAACAAATGACCAGATGATACGGTGAGCGAGTACTTCTTCAGGTGGAACGCTCCCGACTAGCTTCCAATATAGCGGAAGAACCCCCCATAAGAAGTAGGCGCCTGCACCGGAAAGTATACCGATTGTTTGTTCATTATCTAAGTTCTTCATATACGAATCCTCGTTTCAATAGTGTCACTCTTACCAGTTTAGCTTCCTTTCCAAATCATTACAATGAAAAAGAGTTCGGATAGTAACATACATTGTGTAAGAAAGGGAAGGGGGAAAGGTAATGAGGATTGAACGAATTTTATTAGATCAACAAATTGGAGACGTAACAGGTAATGGGCTTCCAGATCTTGTTCGTCTTACTGGTACGAAACCTTATGGATCCGACACGCCGTTTGTCGATGAAGTGTTGTTAACGATTCAGAATGATGGTTCGGGAGTAGATGTTTCTTTCTCACTGCCAGGAAGTAGTGGCTATCGGCCTTCTCTTTATTTGGGAGATTTTACAGGGAGTAAGGTGAAGGAAATATTAGTCTGCACGGATTCAGGAGGAAGTGGAGGCATCACGTATGACTTTCTGTATTCTTATCTCAATCAATCTTTAAGATTACTTTTTGATCAACAAAGCTTTTATGAGTCTTTTACTTATGAGGTGAATTATCTTGATTACTATCAAGCGAAGGTCGAAAATAAAACGTTAAATCAGAGTTACGTTGTGAGTTTGCTTTATAAGGGAAAGGAATATCTTTCGGAAATTTATAAGGAGAATGGCCAATTAAAAGCACCAATAGCAGGTGACGTACTGCCTCCAGGAGGCGTATATCCAATCGACTTGCAACGCGATGGTGTGGATGAATTATTGGTTTATCAGAGGGTAATCGGCAGATACAATGCGGATGGACTAGGCTTTCTTTCAACACCGCTTCAGTGGAAAGAAAACCAATTCGTTCCGATGTATCAAACGTTATGTATCTTTGGATAGATGGTATGTAAAAAAAAGGGGGAGGCTCCCCCCTTTAAAGGAACTTCTATTTATTGCTTTTCAAGAAGAGCTGCAAGTACGTGTTTCTTAAATTTCTCTGTCTTGCGTCCTTCAATGTAACGTACATCATGTTTTTTAAGCTGTTCAACGTACCAGCCTTTGCTTGCGTAATGCATCGAACCATCCTTTCTCTAATGAAAATTCTATAAGGATTATTCTATAAACCTTAACCGTCAACCATGTTATCATCCATTGGATTTATTGAAAAGGGGAAAACAGTAATTCTTTTAGTGGAAATTCTTCTTCTTATTTTATGACAAAATAAAAAGCAAAATGGATCATAACAGAAAGGAAAAATATGCATGGATTTTGGCTAGCTTATGAGCAACGTGCAATTTTTGTCTCCGAGTATCGGCATAAAGTGCATACGAAACTTTCTTATTCGTACTATTACCCCTTCATACACTATGAGGTTTTTTTGCATGCACGCTTAAAGGAGAAGGTAGTTCTGAAGCGAATGTATGTATAACAGCGTGGAAAAGTGAAGGTCGACGTGAAACGTACCGACAAAAGAGGGGGAGCGGGCATGGACGGTTCTATTTCAGTTCAAGATCTAGTAAAAACGTATAAAGGTGATGTGAAGGCGGTGCAGGGCGTCAGTTTTGAAGTGGCTGAAGGAGAGTTTTTTGCTTTTCTTGGTCCGAATGGCGCGGGGAAATCGACAACCGTTCAGATCTTAACTACACTCGTTAAACCTACCACAGGATCCATTCGGATTGGCGGAGTTGATGTTGGAGAAGAACCAGAGCGCGTGCGCTGGAATATTGGAGTAGCCTTACAAGAAACGGGAATCGACCCGGTACTAACGGGAAGAGAATTAATTGAAATGCAGGCGCGGTTATTTGGCTTCACTAAAAAAGAAGCGAAAATAAGAGCTGTCGAGTTACTTGCTCTAGTTGACTTAAATGATGCCGCTGATCGCCCATGTGGAAAATATTCTGGGGGTATGAGGAGGAGGCTAGATCTCGCTCTAACTTTAGTTCATAAGCCTAAAATTCTTTTTCTAGATGAACCGACAACAGGACTCGATCCTTCTAACCGAAAAGCTATTTGGAAAGAAATTAAGAGGTTAAATAAAGAAGAAGGCACGACAATCTTCCTCACAACGCAATATCTTGAAGAGGCTGATCAATTAGCGGATCGCATTAGTATTATTAATCAAGGAAAAATCGTAGCTTCTGGAAGTGCCGAAGAGTTGAAAAGAACACTTGGCTTTGATGCCATTCAACTTTTATTTGAACTGGATGAAGAAGCAGAGCGAGCAGGTCAAATTCTTGTAGATCTTGGAGAGAATATTGAACGCTCAAAAAATGAGGTAACGCTTTATGCAGAGAACGGCACCAAACTCCTCTCTGATCTCGTCCGAAAACTTGATGAACATAACCTTTCGCCGAAAACATTAAATGTAAAACCTCCATCTTTGGATGATGTCTTTATTAATGTCACGAATGAACAAAAGGAAAGGGCGTGAGGGCATGAGTGAACAAAAAAAGGGTTCTTTTCTAGTTGATACACTTGTATTTACAAAAAGGAGTATCATTACGATCATTCGAAATCCATTAATATTTATTCCTAACCTAATTATTAGTCTTTTTTTCCTGTTTGTGTATGAAGGAGGTT
>Ga0114955_1000993_pt1 | contig 12991 bp, 8 predicted proteins | sample Porto_5metaG_FD_87302 | JGI IMG/M metagenome (GOLD analysis project Ga0114955, IMG submission 87302) | Marine algal microbial communities from Porto, Portugal - Porto_5 metaG | ecosystem: Host-associated > Algae > Red algae > Unclassified | place: Portugal: Porto | collected 2015-02-02 | reverse complement strand
GAGCCGCTTTATATCGCCCGTTATCGTATCGCGATGGCGCTCGCGATTACGGGTTTATTTACGATTTTGATTTTGTTATTGAGCTTAAATATTTATTCAAAACGTTGGATTGCGCCGATTTACGAGCTGCGTTTGCAATTACAACGTACCCATGTCGACAATCTTTATCAGCCTATTCCGGTCGAATCAAATGGCGAGCTGAATTTATTGCAGCAAGATCTGGTTAGGACCTTACGCCGCCTACATGCCAGCTTCCAAGACTTAAAAGATCATGCCGAGCAGACCGAAGATGATTTGCGCTTGGCATTTGATGAGATGGAAATGCAGAATATCTCTATCCGTAATGCGCGCGATGCGGCGATTTCAACCAGCCAAGCAAAATCGGCGTTTTTGGCCAATATCAGCCATGAATTGCGAACGCCTTTAAACAGTATTGATGGTTTTATCAATTTGCTGGCGCGTCACGGCGAGCTCAATCCTGAACAAGATTTGTACGTGCAAACCATCCGTAAATCGTCGGCGCATCTATTGGCGCTAGTGAACGACGTCTTGGATTTTTCTAAGATTGAAGCGGGTAAATTGGTTCTTGATCGTCACGAGTTTGACCTTTATGACACCATTTATGACGTGGTCGATATGCTATCGCCGGTTGCTGCTGAAAAAGGTCTGCGCATGGCGGTGCTGTTTTATAACGACGTGCCGATGCGCATCAACGGCGATGCGTTGCGCCTCAAGCAAGTACTGACCAATATCGTCGGTAATGCGATTAAATTCACCGATAGTGGCGACGTGGTTGTACGCGTGAGCTTAGACGATCATCGCGACAATTATTTGATGATTAGCGTGCAAGATAGCGGTAAAGGGATTTCATTATCTGACCAAAAAATGCTCTTTCAAAGCTTTAGCCAAGGCGATCCGTCGATTACGCGACAATACGGCGGTACCGGTTTGGGTTTGGTCATCTCCAAGCAGTTAACGCGGCTGATGGGTGGCGACATTGGCTTTTATGACAATGTGCAAGAAAACATCTCTAATCAAGGAGCGACGTTTTGGTTTCGAATGCCAGCCCATGTCGATGTCTTAGAGGCGGCAACTGGGCAAACGATTGAGTTGCCCGTGCTCGCGCCACTTGCCAGCGATACAGACGAGTTTAATGTACTGGTTTGGATCAATCATACCGCGTCGATACAGGTGCTCAAAGCCAGCTTACAACATTTACCGATTACCCTGAGCCAAGCAAACTCTTTACCGGGCGTACTTGAGTCGCTTAAAGAGCGTGGCAATTATTGGGATTGGGTTATCGTTGATGATGATACCCAAGACGATATGATGGCGCTGCTCAAACAGATTCGCCTGCATTATCAAGGAAAGCTGGCGGTATTTGGCTATCAAGTTGCCGCCGACCAAGCACTGCTCAATCGTTATCATGCCAATATTTTGTATGAACCATTAGATAAAAGACAGCTCTATGCCATGCTTGATACGCAAAAACGCAACGCCCCGAGTGGCGTTCAAGAGCCGCGATGGAAGGGCGTGACCGTCTTGGCTGTCGATGACCATCTGCCGAACTTACTGGTGCTTGATGCGCTACTAAGTGAACTTGGCATCCATGTCATTACCGCCAGCAGCGGTTTTGATGCGATAGAAATCATCAGTAAACAGCAAACTAAGCATATCAAAACTACTAAAGCTGACAGCCAAAGTCTGTCGAAAAAAACTCAAATATCTAAAGCCGAAGCGCGTGATGATGCTAGTAAATCGGCGGTTAATCCATTACATCTTGACGATACTACAACAGATGATAAAGGTAGTACGGCGCACAAAAACAGTATCGATTTGATATTTATGGATATTCAAATGCCACGTATGTCAGGGCATGAAGCAGCGCGGCAAATCCGTAATATCGAAACATCTGATCATCATATTCCGATTATCGCCTTAACGGCCCATGGTTTAGCCGATGAGCGCGATAAGCTGATTGCAAGCGGCATCAACGACTATGTTGGCAAACCCATTAGCCAGCCACAGTTGCTACAAGTGCTGCAAAAATGGCTTGGCCGTACCGACTCAGTGCCGCCATTAACCACCATTCATAGCGATAACTTATACAGCTCTGACTTGCATAGCTCTAATTTGCCTAGCTCTGACCTACAAAGTGAGGTGAATCAAAACGCCTTGACGTCTTATGCAGATGTGACAACCCCAACTTATCCTTTGCTCAAAGATAACGAGGATAGTCGTATCGCCAATGCCAGTGCTGTTGCTAAAGTGAAGAGTCCGGCAAAAATTACCCGACCCTTATCATTAAAGAAAATCCGCGATGACTATTTGCGTGACAGTCAGCCGCGTGAAGAATATAGACGCGAGACACCGCGCGAAACCCAACCACGTTACGAGAAGCCACGCTATGAAAAGCCACACTATGAGAATCTGCATTATCAAGGGCAGGGGCAAGTACCATTGGCTTATCCGCCTTATCAAATGTCAGAGCATGCTAAAGATGAACAAGCAGTAAATACCGCACACGGGCAAAATAATACGGATATGGGCGCAAATACCCTTGATACCTCGGAGATTTTAAATTGGCAAGATGCGTTGACGCGCTCAGCCAATAAACCCGATTTGGCTGCCAAGCTCATCATCATGATGCTCGATACCATCAATGATGAAAAGCAAGCGTTGATGCAGGCTTGGGAGAGCCGTAACCGCAGTGCGCTGGCGCAAATTGCCCATCGTATCTTAGGTGGCAGCCGTTATACCGGCGTGCCGCAGCTACGTCAAGCCAGCCAAGACTTAGAAGATAAATGCTTATTAAATATTCAACATACCACGCCGGCTCAATTTGCGATGTTAGAGCCTTATTATGAAGCGTTATTGACGGCGTTAAACAATCTACAAACCCTCGATTTATCGGCGTATCCGCAGCTTAATTATCATCGTCTAAGTGAAAATGATATGACGTGGAAAATGATTTAAAGCGGATAATCATAAAACCGCTGAGACTAAACGATACCCTAGCAGTCAGTTATTGATAAGGAAGGGCGAGTGCAAGGCTGTTAATATTAAACGGATTAACAAACTCTCTAAGTGTTTTATTTATTATTAAGGATGATTATGCACGCTATTGCCACGTATCAGTATGAGACATTACAAGTCAGCGCCACTGACAATATAATAACGGTGACCATCAATCGACCGGAAAAAAAGAACGCTATGAGTTTTAAAGTGGTGCAAGAGTTAATCGCGGTCGCCGGTCGAATCAGTAAAGATAAAACGGTACGTGCGGTGATTCTTAATGGCGCAGAGGGCACGTTTTGTGCTGGTATCGATTTGGGCGATTTAAACCATCCTAAGAATCAAGCGTTTGCGCTATGGGAACTTATTAAACCTTGGCAAAGTCTCTTTCAACGCGTCTGTTTGGTTTGGCGTGATGTGCCTGTGCCAGTGATTGCGGTTTTAGAAGGTTACTGTATTGGCGCAGGCTTACAACTGGCGCTGGCTTGTGATGTGCGTATTAGCCATCCTGAGTGTAAATTGTCGATTATGGAAGCCAAGTGGGGCCTAGTTCCTGACATGGGCATAACGCAATCAGGGTTTGGTGTTGTACGCGCTGATGTCTTAAAGGAGCTGGCAATGACCGCGCGTACCTTCAATGCCGAGGAAGGCAAAGCGCTTGGCTTGGTCAGCCATTGTAGTGAAACGCCACTTGAGCGAGCGCAAAAGCTTGCCGCCGAGTTTGCTGAGCGCTCACCCGATGCGGTGCTAGCAAGCAAACGCGTTATCAATGCCATGTTTGACCAGCCAGCTACCACGCTATATAAAGAAAAATTTTGGCAACTAAAAATGATGTTTGGTCGCAACCGTAAACTGGCACTTAGAAAAGCTAAGCAAGCCAGTACCGCTTTTGGCAAACGTCAATTCCGTTAAAAAATCAGCCATATTTTGCAACTGTATTTGAGTGAGATAGGTTTATTTTATTCACATCAAGCATCTATTGAATTACAAGCAGATAGTGCAATATAGCACTATCTGTTTTTTTTATCTGTTTGCGTTGCTGCTTGTTCGTAGACGGTATTTTTAAAAGGCTTGTTCTGTAATAAAAGTCGATTAAAATTACCCAACAAACCACGTATCAATAATAAAATAATCCTTCCTCTATCATATGGTCTCATTATGTCTGCTCCAAAACCCTCCCTGCCCAATAAGCCCAATGCTGCTGACCGAGTGCGCTCTGCGGATTTGCCCGTTGCATGGATTATGATGCTTGGGCTTATCGTGGCAGTCGGGCCATTATCGATTGATATGTATTTGCCAGCATTGCCGTCGATGGCAGAGGATTTTGGCGTATCGACCGCCTTTATGGCCAACTCTGTGCCAGCCTATTTTTTAGGTCTGGTTTTTGGTCAGCTATTTTATGGTCCTTTTAGTGATCGCGTCGGTCGCGTCAAACCGTTATATATGGGCATGATTTTATATGTGATTGCCTCGATTGTCTGTGCGACGACCGATAATGAATACGTATTGTTTATCGGCCGAACCTTTCAGGCGCTCGGCGCGTGCGTGGGAGCGGTTGTGACGCGTGCAGCAATACGTGATCGCCTGACAGCCAAACAAACCGCCAAAGCCTTTTCGATTATGATATTGGTCATGGGTTTAGCGCCGATCTTAGCGCCATCTCTTGGAGCTTTATTTTTAAAGTTCTTTAATTGGCATTCTATTTTTTGGTTTTTAGCGGCCTTTGGGGCGTTAAATTTATTACTGACCAAGTTTTTCTTCTTTGAAACCTTGACTGAAGAAAACCGTAACGTCCGCCCTGCCAGAGAAGTGCTCAGTCAGTATTGGGATTTGTTAAAAGACCCAACCTTTAACTATCCCGCGATTGGTGGCGGCTTATTAATGGGCGCGATGTTTGTCTATATCAGCTCAGCTTCTGAATTAATCATGGATACTTATGGCGTCTCAGCCACCCATTTTGGTTGGTTATTTGGGATGAATGCGGCAGGGTTTGTAGGTTTGACGCAGCTGAATCAATGGCTGACCAATCGTTTTCGTATCTTAAGTATCTTACGTTTTGGCGCGATGATGCAAGTCATCTCAGCTGCGGCACTGTTTGTAACCGGTATTATTTTTGGTACGGATGCATGGTTACCGCTGGTTTTATCTTGTATTTTCTTTTGTATTGCCGGTTTAGGTCTGACGCAGCCAAACGCCTCGGCGATTGCGCTTGCCTTTCAAAAACGCCGTGCGGGTATGGCCAGTGCTTTGCAAGGCTCATTGATGTTTTCGGTCGGTATTTTTGGTGGTTTATTATTAAACTTATTTCCTCTCAATCCAGTGTTAAAAATCGGTATTGCACTCTTTGTACTCATGAGTTTGGGGGCGTATTTAATTTGGCAGATAGACTGTGATTTGGATTTGGATACTGCGGAGTGATTGAAGGGTAGCGATGCATAATAGCGCTAGCAGTCGCTAAGCGTTATATGGTAAAATACAGCCCAGCTATTTTTATCATTCAGTATTATTCTGAACTTTCAAATCATAGCTCAATTTTTAAATCAACCCATCAAACAATGACACACACATCATGGCAAAAAATTGCTGGGTGTTTGGCGACTTGATTAATTTGCAAAAAGTTAGTGCCGTTTCAATAAACGTTAAACATTAACCGTTAGCAAATGCGTGTCGCTAGATAGGCAGTTTTTGTGATGTGGAGGCATAACCCAACCAATAGGAATTTCACATGGCTTCAAACAATCCAACCAAAATCGAAATGCGCGACTTATTACAAGCCGGCGCTCACTTTGGTCACCAAACACGTTTTTGGAATCCAAAAATGGGTCCATACATCTTTGGCGCCCGTAACAAGATTCACATCATCAACTTAGAGCACACAGTAAAAGCGTTTAACGAAGCATTGACTTACGTAAACGGCCTAGCTGCTAAGAAAAACAAAGTATTATTCGTCGGTACTAAGCGCGCAGCAAGCGGCGTTATCCGTGAGCAAGCACAACGCGCTGGCATGCCATACGTTGACCATCGTTGGTTAGGTGGTATGTTGACTAACTGGAAAACCTTACGCCAGTCAATCAATCGCCTAAAAGAGCTTGAAAAACAATCTGAAGACGGTACTTTTGCTAAGCTGACTAAGCGTGAAGCATTAGAGCGTACTCGTGATATGGAAAAACTTGAGCGTTCATTGGGCGGTATCAAAGACATGGGCGGCCTACCTGACGCAATCTTCGTCGTCGACGTAGACCATGAAGCAATCGCTATCAAAGAAGCTAAAAATCTAGGTATCCCAGTTATCGGTATCGTTGATACCAACTCAAACCCAGATAACGTTGATTACATCATTCCAGCTAACGATGATGCTATCCGTGCTGTGACTTTGTATGTGACTTCTATTGCTGATGCGATTATCGCTGGTAAAGAATACGCACAAACTCAAGCAGGCGGTAAAGCTGATCAAGCACAAGACGCTGAGCAAGCTCCTGCTACTGAAGTGGCAGCTGATGCGAAAACTGAAGAAGCAGCGACCCCAGCAGAGTAATGGCTAAGCGATAAGGTTTAACTTTGTAAGGATGCCTTGATAGTTTAGCTACTAGCAGCCATATAAGGTTATTAATCGCATAAAGTTTATGAAAATCTATAATAGGCATGATGTAGTTTTACTCGTCATGCCTTATTATTAGCGCGCCGAGCATCACTGACTTATTGCCAGAATGTCAGCGCGTTTAGATATCGTGCACTCCCTTACATAACAATACTCACCTACATCATAAAAGGTAACTCTTATGTCAGAAGTAAAAATATCTGCCAAAATGGTAAAAGAATTGCGTGACCGTACTGGTCTTGGCATGATGGAATGCAAAAAAGCGTTAGAAGAAGCAAACGGCGATGTCGAAGTTGCCATTGATAACCTACGTAAATCTGGTCAAGCGAAAGCGGCTAAAAAAGCAGGTAACATCGCAGCTGACGGCGCTATCATCATCGCTCAAGGTGACAACAAAGCATTCTTGCTAGAAGTAAACTGCCAAACTGACTTCGTTGCAAAAGATGAAAACTTCACTGCATTTGCAGAAAAAGTGGCCAATCTTGCCCTAGAAAACAATGTCACTGACGTTGCTGCTATCTCTGAATTGTCTTATAGCGATGATCAAACCGTTGAAGAAGCGCGTGTATCTTTAGTACAAAAAATCGGTGAAAACATTCAAATTCGCCGCGTTGAAGTACTAGAAGGCGCAAACATCGCTGCATACCGTCACGGCCTACGTATCGGTGTGGTCGTATCTTATGAAGGCGGCAGCGAAGAAACTGGTAAAAACCTTGCCATGCACATTGCAGCGTTCAACCCAGTCGCAGTAGATGACGAAAGCGTAGATGCTGATATACTAGCACGCGAAAAAGACATCATCGAAGCCAAAGCGAAAGAATCTGGCAAGCCTGACAATATCGTTGAAAAAATGATCGAAGGTGGTTTGCGCAAATACCTAGACGAAGTGACCTTACTACGTCAACCATACGTTATGGACAATGAGAAAAAAGTTGGTGACGTATTAAAATCTGAAGGCGTAAAAGTTCTTGGTTTCAAACGTTTAGAAGTTGGTGAAGGCATCGAGAAGAAGCAAGAAGACTTTGCTGCTGAAGTTGCTGCCACGCAAGCGGCGAACAAGTAAGCTTTAAATCGTATAGAGCACATCATATAGATATTAAAAAGCCCGTTATATATTAACGGGCTTTTTTGTGTCTGTAACTTTTAAAAGCTAAGCATTTTAAAGGTTCATTTATTTTTAGGCTACTTATTTTCAGGTTACCTGCAACTACCAGCTTAAACGTCAATATTAACGTAACGCTAAATAAGCGGAATTGGCATAGCTGGCGCTGTTGCTATTACTACTGGTACCGTAACTGACGTTTTGTACGCCGCCGCCATTGGTAGTGCCCGTAGCGTTATTGGCATTCATGGTATTACCCGATAGCGCTGAGTCGTTCTTATATAAGCTATGATAGCGACTCATGACGCTTTTGACATAGTTGCGCGTTTCTTTAAACGGGGGTATGCCATTGTATTTATCGACGTTCCCTTCACCAGCATTATAACCTGCCACCGCAAACTCGACGTTATTATTAAAACGTTTCATCAGCCAAGCGATATATTTCGCTGAGCCTTCGATATTATCAGCAGGATTCCACGGATTACTGACATTAAAGCGGCGCGCCGTTGCTGGCATCAGCTGCATCAAGCCTTGGGCGCCAACAGGTGAGCGTGCATTGGGATTAAACGCCGATTCCGTATGCATCATGGCTTTCATAAGGCCAGGATCGATACCATGACGGGCAGCCGAGGCGCGGATATAACTGTCGTAAGAGTTACGGCTGCCGCTACTACTCGCCGTGCTGCTACCGTAATCATTGCTATAGCTGCTCCCCGCATTGTAGGCGCTTGAATCTTTATAGTAGGTGGTTTTTACTTTTTTATTAAATTTATCAAAATTACCGCTAGGATTGACGTTGGTAAGCAGAACTTGGCCGCTCTTGTCTTTATAAATATACATGTTTCCCGCTTGAGCGGCGATAGGTAGGCTAGATAAAGCAATGGCAGAGAGTAAAAGGGGTGACAAGCAGCGCGTCAGTAAAGGGGCAATAGTTATCATAGGTTTATCACTTTTTATTAAGTAAGAGCAAATTGCTTTGCCTATAAGCGCGTAAGGTTGCGCATCAAAGCGGTTATCGCGTCTGTAGGATCTTATAGCGCTCAAATAGGCTGCCTACAAATTCACGTCTAACAAAACCACTTGCAATAGATACAAAAAATAATAGTTGCTTACTATAACACAAAATAAGTTTTTGCCACATCTGAATGCGTGCACGCGACGTCAAAAGCCCATTTATTTTGTAAAAAAGCTGAATGAAATCAAGATAGTAATAAAATAAAGATGATTAATTGGTATATAACAGCAAGGCTTAAGACTTGATTTTTGCTATGAAGGGAATTAGCGAACCACGTTAAAAATACTATCAAATACAATTCATATAGGCGAAAAAGCCCAGCAAGAAGGATGGGCTTTAGGAGTTTTAAACGGAAGGTAAAATATTTTAAACCGATAAGGCACTGATAAAAATAGGTACCCAGACAGCGGTAACTAAGCCATTAACCGCTAGGCCAAAGGCGGCATAGCGTCCGGCAGTGTGGCTGATTTGCCATGCTTCTACAGTACCAAAAGCATGTGCTGCTAAGCCAAGCGCGAGACCTTTGGCGCGGTCGTCATCAATACCGCGAAATAAAAAGCGCGCTAAGGTTCCACCGATTAGACCTGAAACGATAATGATTAAGTTTGCTAATGCCAGCGGTGCTTTAATCAAATCGGCGACGCTCAGACCAATTGGTGTGGTCACCGAGCGCGTCGCAAATGCCAAAATGGTCTCATGGCTAAGCGAAAATAAATAGGCCAGTGACATGGGTAGCAAGGCGCCAACCACGCTTGCCAGTGCCACAATCATGGTTAGCTTTTTAACTGGTAAACCCTTAAAGTTCATCGCGGCCAATGGCACGGCCAATAATACTGTCACATAGCCTAATAAATGATCAAATACCGGTTTTGCCACGCTGTAATAATGATTGTAATCCCATTGCAAAATGAATAAAAATAGCAGTACTAAGACCAAAGCGGTAATGACCATAGGCAACCAGGACAGCTTGCGCGCAAGGACGCGGGCAATGACGTGGGCGGCCAAGGTTAATACTATCGCAGCAAGGGTTGCGCTAAACACACTATCAAAACTCATAACGTTACCTTATTAACAGAGCTTAATGCTGTCCCTTGTGCTTTTTGGTCATATTCATACTGTCATCATGACTGCCATCTGTATTATCGCTATTATTAAGCGAGCGATTGGCAAGGATAGCCAGTCCCCAAAGCGGGATAAGGGTACTGATAATCATAGTCAGCATCACGCCCCAAAACTCATCACCTAGTCCAAATAGCAGCAAACCTGCACCGGCAGAAACGGGCAAAAAAGCAAAACCACTATCGACCAGTAAGGTGTTGCTTGCTTGGGTTAGCCAATGCGGTAGCCCTTTTATGACTCGCCAAACAATTAAAATAACAAACATCGTTAAAAGGCCGACGATGTTGGCTGCTTTTTCAATGCCCGCCCATTGGCAGACAACGACTGCTAACTCGCGAACCACCACGACCATAATCAGCGTCAATATTAGCGCCAGCCATAAAGGCATGTTAGAAGTAGAGGTATAGCTCATAAGCAATCCTAGCCAAGTCGGGTATAAAAAGGGAAATATGCTAAAAAAGAGAGTTTAATGCCAATGTGTTAACAAAAGCATGTTGATAAAAGCATTTCAGCAAAAGCTGATTATATAGGCAGTAGCCATACTAATAAAGCCTAAGCGCTGATTGCTGCTATTAAGCTGTTGCTAAATGGCTCGTATAGTGAGTGAAAAGTAATAACAATACAGCACGCACTGTTGATATCAATTTTTCTTGCCTGCTGTGCCTACGCAGACAGAGGCTACAAAAAACTGATATCAGCAATACCGTCGCGTTTTTAGGATATTTTGACTATATCATAAATGTCCATTACCCCTTATATGCTACAAATATAAAAAAGGACGCCATCATTTGATAACGTCCTTTTTAACTTCACCCAGATTAAATAACTGGCAACGAGGTTGTTTAACTTTGCGAATCGGATGCTTCTGTAGCAGAGTTTAACGCTTCAAATTCAGCAAAAGCATCTTCTTCCTCTGCCGTTAAAGACGCAGCTTCATCAATACTCTCATCTTTTTGCTCAAACTCTTCAAGTATCGGCATTAGTAGTGTTGCTTGTGCTAATGGCAATACATCTAACGGCTTTAAATTGGCTTGTCCCAATAGCTGTTTGAGCCTATCGCTTGGCAAGCGAATGGTTAGGCACTCATGACCGTTATCGTCATAGCTTTCTTCCAAAATGACGCCAAGCTCGTACAAGGTGTTTTTAAATTGACCAGCACTATACGGAAGGGTCAAATCAAAGGTGGTTAAGTTGCCCGTCAATAATTGCTGTACGGCAAGCGACAACTCTTCCATGCCTAGGTTTTGGCGTGAAGAAACATATACCCGATTTGGCTGACCTTCTTTTGCATAGCCAATGTGTGCCGGCTCATCGGTTAAGTCAATTTTATTATAAACATTCAGTACAGGCACATCGTTGTCAATCTCAGCAAGGACGTTTTTCACCGCTTGAATCTGCTCGTGCATGTCTTCACTAGACGAGTCGATGACATGCAGTAGTAAGTCGGCTTCTAGCGTCTCTTCTAAGGTTGCGTGAAACGACTCGACCAACTCGTGCGGCAAATGGCGCACGAAACCAACGGTATCGACCAAAACCACGCGACCAACCCCTTGCCAGTCAAGACGGCGCAAGGTCGGGTCAAGGGTGGCAAATAATTGGTCGGCGGCATAAATGTTTTCATCGACCAAGCGATTAAATAGGGTAGATTTACCAGCGTTGGTATAACCGACGAGCGAGATGGTCGGGACGTCTGATTTTTGCCGACGCGCTCGACCTTGGGCACGGGTTTGGCGTACTTTTTCCAGTTTATTTTTCAGCTGATTGACACGCACTTGTAATAAGCGGCGATCCGTTTCTAGCTGAGTTTCACCGGGTCCACGTAGACCAATACCACCTTTTTGGCGCTCCAAATGCGTCCAACCACGCACCAATCGTGTCGATAAGTGGTTCAACTGTGCCAGCTCAACTTGTAGCTTACCTTCGTAAGTACGGGCGCGCTGGGCAAAAATATCCAAAATTAAGCCGGTGCGGTCAAGCACGCGGCATTGTACCAAGGCTTCGATATTACGCTCTTGTGACGGCGACAAGTTATGGTTAAAAAGCACGATATCGGCGTCGTATTCGCGCACCAATTCTGCTATTTCTTGTGCTTTACCGCTGCCAACGAAGTATTTGGCATCAGGACGCGAGCGTGAGCCTGTAACCAACGCCAAACGGTCAGCGCCCGCTGAGTCTGCAAGTAGCTCAAATTCATTTAGATCATCGGGATCTTGAATTTGGCGGATGTCTAAATGGACGATAATGGCGCGCTCGCCACCTTCATGTCTTTCAAAATATTCCAAAGAGTATCACCTATTATTAAAGTAGATAAATCGCTATGACCGCTTCTATGAGTATCGATATAGCGTTCATATGACCCTCTATATGTGGTCTTATCATTTGATATTAAAGCGTATGTACGCAATTAGCTACGTCTTTATGTTACAGCGTTTAAGGGTACATATTTTTATCAATAAAGATTTTAAGCTGAGACTATTAACAAAAGCCACTCATAATTCAGTGTACAAGTCATCACTGAGTAAATAAATTTTGTTATACTCATTGCCCTTGTTTACGAGATATAATCATACGTTTTTTAAGCAGCACTCTTTTAAGCATTAAGCTTTTTTAGCACTAAGATGTAATAAAGCATTTTTAACCTATAAGTTTTTAACCATGAGGGACACAGATGAGCCAATCTAAGTCAGGCTTTTCACTCAGAAAACAGTTAGGCCGTGGTAAGCAAATCGCTGGCATGGGTACCACCATTGCGGGCGGACTACGCACAGCTCAACGTATTGGCGCCTTCCGTGAGCCACCACGCGAGACACTGCCACGTTATATTCAGACCTTTTGTCGCAAGATGGCAGGCTCATTTGGCGTTAAAATCGTGCAAGTTGAACCTGTGCCGCAGCATCATGGTCTCTGGGTCTCCAATCACGTCTCATGGATGGATATACCTATCGTGGGTTCAGTAAGCCCAGCCTTTTTCTTATCGAAGGCAGAGATAGGTGATTGGCCAGTATTTGGTAAGCTTGCTCACGCAGCAGGGACTGTGTTTATCAAGCGTGGCTCTGGTGACGTAGGTTCAGTAGCGACACAAATTGCCAGTTTTTTGAATGAAGGGTTTTCGGTAGTGTTTTTCCCTGAAGCGACTACCACT
>Ga0114955_1000988_pt1 | contig 13033 bp, 15 predicted proteins | sample Porto_5metaG_FD_87302 | JGI IMG/M metagenome (GOLD analysis project Ga0114955, IMG submission 87302) | Marine algal microbial communities from Porto, Portugal - Porto_5 metaG | ecosystem: Host-associated > Algae > Red algae > Unclassified | place: Portugal: Porto | collected 2015-02-02 | reverse complement strand
CTCTGAACCGGATACTTTAATCAAGCGGATTTCACTCAGCATTTGAGCCAAAAAAGCCGTAAGCTTGGACATTTTATCCTGCTGCTCACGTGAAATTTTATGTATTTTTCGTGCTAGCGGCATAACCAGTACAAACATAACGGGAATAACCGCTAATAAAATGAGCGTCATTGGTACATCAAGCGTAAATAAAATAACAATGGCAACGATAATAGATAAAATATTTTTAACAAAGTCAATCATTTCTGTTGACAATAAATTCATCAAAATAGTTGTATCATTTGTAATGCGGCTTACCATTTCACCGGAACGATTTTGATCGTAAAATGAAACCGGAAGCTTTATGAGCTTGTTCCACACTTTATGTCTGAGTTCTTTTACAACACCTTGCCCTACTTGAGCAAGGAGGTAAAGAGATACTGCGCTTGTTACCATTTGAGCAGCAAATAAACCAAGGAGTCCTGCTATAAGCTGCGGTGAGACGCCTACTGCAATTTTCTCCATCACTTCTTTAATGACAAGAGGAATAGAAAGCGACGCTCCGGTATTAATTAAGGCCAGTATAAACGAAATGAGTAGCTTTCCTGTCGGAGGGTTCGTTAGCAACCATAATTTTTTAAATGAAAAATGAATTCCTTTTTGCGTATTCATCTTAGTTCCTTTCTACTTCTTTTAATAGGTGTTACACACATTTTAGGCAGACACCACGCACTTTACCTTCAAAGTTCTATCTTATTTTACACTACTTCCTTTCTCAACCTGAACTTCTAAGCTTTTACCTATTTTTCAAACTCGTCTATACGAAAATGACAAGCTGGTCATATACTATGGTACACTGAATTCTTTTACTAGATGAGAGGTTGAATAAGCATGTCTGTTTCTATTAAATCTATTTCTATTGGAACCATTTCTGGCGGTATTGTTATTTTTGGAAATGTAGGAAATATATCATCTTCAAGCGGCTCTACATCCGGATCTGGCTCCACTTCTAATTCTCAAATGCCGATGCCTCCTTCTCCGGGAAAAGGCCCGAGAGATAACACAGCTTTTAATGGCTAATAAAAAAACAGTGAGATATTTCTCACTGTTTTTAGACTTGAATACTTGTCATCATCGCAATATAAAAAGCAAAAACAAACAAACCCGCACTTAATACGCTAAGCCATACTGTCTTTTTGTAAAAACAAACAAGTAAATACACAAAAAACAGCAGTGCGACAAATAAGAATAGGATTCCTACAATCGTTACGTGAAACGTTAGAGGGAGCGTTACTTGTTTCCCATAGATAAACGGAAGAATCGATGAATCCATTGCCATATGACTTATATTAGTTGGCGGCGATTGCGTCACCATAATAGCTGTAAATAAAAAAATGATAAGCAAAATAATGCTTTCTGCTCGAATCCACATCACGGGCTTATATTCTGGATGTTTTATCGTTTTTTTCATAAGAAAACCATTGATGACCGCAAATGCAAGCAGCGGAATAATCGTAATATGCTTTAGTAAAAGAGACTGCCCGTAATATGTAGCCCATGAATTTACATAGTTGGACAGACCCATGATAATGACCATCGAAATGAACCCACTTAATGAAAGAAGTACAAAACAAGCAATTGCAAAAGGAGTAAACCAGCTTAAGAAACTTTTCCAATTGGAGGTTTCTTTTGAAAAAGCGGCAACAATCAGAACCACCCCTCCCCACAGTCCAACTGCTAAAATATGAAGAGAATGAGAAAGCATGCCGCTAAGCGCAGAAGCGGATGCTGCGTGACTTGCGTAGGCGATTCCTCCCACCAAGGCTACAGTCAGTAATGTATACATATGAGGGTGGCTCTCTATTGAAACAGCAATCATACATAAAATAGCAATCAGCACAACAAAGATCCAGGCGTGTCCCGTTCTTGTTTCCAATAATACAAGACGAACTGTTTCACCTAACCCTCTTATTTTTGAAAAAGATAAAATAATCTCAAGCGAATTTCCAACCGAAAAAATAGCGACAGCCGCTGCACTTGCAAGTAGCCATCGCTTTGATAATAAAATTGTTGGCTTTTTTGTAAGAGGTACATATTGCAGTACGGCAAATCCTAATAATAAGGAAAGACCTACGTATGTGAACCACTCAAAAACAGGCAACAAAATACTCATCTTTTTAAGCCTTTTTCTTCCTGAAGATTAAGAGTAATGCTCCAACCACCACTACAATAGCAATAATCATGATAACAAAAAACGATGAAGAATCATTGTCCTCTGTTTTTTCATCATTTGCTACTGCACTTTTTTGGTGCTGTTCGGATTGCGTGGCTTCTGGCTTTTTTTCACTATCTTTTCCGGCTGCTTGAGTATTCTCTTCTTTCGCTTCATCTTTCACATCTACTTTAAAAGCAATCGAATCTTTCATTACATGACCATCTTCCCCTACAATTTCCCAATTTACTGCGTAAGATCCGTTTTCAAGAGGCTGATCAACAGAAGCTATTAAATCATGACCCTCTACTTTTTGCGACGCAAGTGAAATGTTTTGTCCATCTTTTGTAACGGTCACAGTACTGATTTTCTCGATGGGTGTTTCAAAGGTTAATTTAATTTCTTTTAGAGGAGCTGTAACAGTTGCACCATTTTCCGGTACGGTTGTTTGCACATGTGTATGAGCAAAACTAACTGTCGGGACAGCTAAAAAGCATGCTAAAAGTAAACCTATTATTTTTTTCATATTTATGACTCCCTATCTCTTTTTTCTTTTTTTCATTCATCATATCCAAAAATGTTTTTATGTAGACGTTTCCGAACACGATCTATTTTCCTAGTAAGTGTACTCCTTTTTCACTCAATCTCACAAGAACTATCACCAATTCGTTATAAAATGTTCACAAATCATAGGAAAGATGCTGCTGTAATTTTTTTGAATATTCTTTCAGACTATCCTTGAATATAGTAAAATAGTTAAATAAGATGGCTGACTTTTTTCTAGCTTAAAATCCCATACAGAAAGGATAGAAACAATGAAAAAGTATACATGCCCTTGCTGTGGTTATCAATCGTTAGACAGTGATGGTGACTATGATATTTGTGAGATATGTTTTTGGGAAGACGATCCGTATCAAAAGCTGAATGCCAATGAACTAGGAGCCAACTCTATTTCTTTAATAGAAGCTCAGCAAAATTTTATAGTTTATGGAGCGTGTAATAAAGAAAGCTTGCAGCACGTGAGAAAGCCTTCTGTTCAAGATGTAAAAGATTTCAACTGGAAACCTATTATAAGTCACGAGTAGCAAAACTAGTTTATAAAAAAAGAATGCTTGCGCAAGCATTCTTTTTTGGATTCAGTAAGAAGTGGAAACAAATGTAGAAAGCACATTTGTAAACTTATAAAAAGTTTGAGTTTTAGACGAAGCTCTTCCTTTTGAAGTGAATGAATGAAACATAGCACTTCGCAGCGGTTGGCTAATCTCTAATTGAATACTTTTGCCGGTACGATTTTTATTTGCAATGTTTTTAGGATTAATGCCTGCAATCTCATCGTGTCCTTTTGTAATCAGTTCCGCGGGAAATCCATTTTGATTTAATAATTGTGTTAATTTTTTTGCACGTTCCCGATCAGTTCCCCCCACAAAAATATGTTTTTCATTCCCAGAATACCCGTGAAGAGATAAAACGTTATCATACTTGCTTACCATCTTACGCGCTGTGGGCTCATCAAAATGAGTGCTTGTGATGTGCAGGTCTCGCGAGCCTTTCGATTTTAACGATTCGAATAGGTAGAGAGCATTTTGTTTGCTAAGCTCTTGGGCAATTTCGCTTGTCCCTCCTTCAATTCCTCCACCGTGTGGAGCAAAGATAAGGACAGGACTTTTCGTTTCTTTGGTCGTCACTTTATAGCTAGCTGAAGACTCGTGCTGTGAGAGCTGCTTGAAATTTTGATATTTATCAGTTGATGCACTAGATGTGTCTTGAAAAGGTGAAATGAATAAAACGAATAGACAGATATATAAGGTAGAGAAGCTTACTAAACGATAGCTTTTCAATTTGTACTCCTGCTTTCCATTGTGTAATAAGACCTAAAACATTAGAATCCTAAAAAATCCAAAAAAATATTTATAGTAGTCTTATTTACTTATCGTTACAGAATACAATTTATTAAATAGTTCTTAATGCCTATTTATGCTATTTAAAAAAACTTCAGCGCATATTCACTGAAGTTTTTTACTTTTTTTGTATTTATTTATTTAAAGCAAGCGCCAAACTAATTTTATCCAGCCAAAGAAGGCGATCCATAAAGGTATGCTCAAAGATGTTCCCCACGCTAAACCAATTAAGAAGTTTCCTCTTTCAATCATACAAACCACTCCTTATGAACATTGTAGGTGAACAAGTACAATTCTATACCTTCACTATAACAGAAAGCGCTTTCATTTAATAGTGACTTACACGTTTTTAGTGCTATATTCATACAGAAAACCGGATTTTAAGTAGATAAAGGGCGATATATAAGAAAATGAATAATTACAAGATGTAAAAGTATAATAATCTACTAAAAAAAAGAAACCTTCTTTGAAGGCTTCTTTTCTAGGTGTTTTTTATTGTTCGCCGCTGCGCTGCAAGCGATTCTCAATAAATAGGCGCTCAACAAATTTATTTAGCTGGTCTTGATACAAACGGCGCTCGTCTAGCGTTTTTGCGTCTTGTATTTGCTGCTTAAAGCGTTTGATTTGCTGTCTTTGTTCAACCGTTACATGATGAGAAAGAAGCATAGGTCCCCCTCCATTTCACTAACGTTTGAATTAAGTAAACCAAGGTTTGCCAAAACAAACAACAAACCTGTTAGCTTCTCTTACATAATTTTTTTACTCAGCTTCTTTAGCCCCAACTAATGCTAAACCTGGACCGTACGGCGTTGTATGAACATCTAACATTAATTCATTTGTATAAGGCACAATAGAAGCTTCCATTGCTACTTGTACTCCGTCGACTTCATACATTTCATCATTTTCAAAAGGCTCTTCAAAAGCTAACCCAATATTAGGGATTTCACAGCTAATTCCTTTGAAATACAAGCGAATTCCTGTTATCTCCTGCTCTTCAAGTATATTGTTAATTAATTGTTTTGCTTCTGGTGTAATATGCATGACTAACCCTTCTTCCTTTCAATACTCTTGCTCTATCCTATCATATCTTTAGAGTTTTTAAAGAGAATAACTGCAATTCAAAAGCATCCTCATTATTATTTAATAATAATTATAAATAAGTATTGATTTTAATTTGATATTTGATATAATATAAACATAAGATAACAACAACTCATTAGGAGGCTATTAACTATGAATTTAGAAAACGTATTGAACCAACAAATTGCCGATTTTAACGTATTATATACGAAGCTACATCGCTTTCACTGGTATGTAAAAGGGCCTCAATTTTTTACGCTTCATGAAAAATTTGAAGAATTCTATAATGAGACGGCGGACTATATAGATGAATATGCAGAACGATTACTAGCCATTGGAGGAAGCCCAATTGCTACGATGAAGCAATTTTTACAAGCAGCTACTCTTTCTGAAGATGGAAATGAGCAAACGAGTGAAGAAATGGTAGAAACCTTAATTAATGACTATACGCTACTTGTTAAAAACCTAAAAAGTGCAGTTGAAAAAGCTGAAGAAGCACATGATCACGTAACAGCTGACTTATTCATTGGAACAATTGGCAACCTTGAAAAACACATTTGGATGCTAAAAGCTGCTTTACCTGTAAAAACATCTGTAAATGCATAAAAAGAGCCTAACCGGCTCTTTTTTACGTTTGTTGATTTCCTTTTTTTTGTTTTTGCAGCCACATAAAAAAAGAAATATCATCGTGAATGTCATTTTCTAGCACAGCCTTATACACATGGTCACTCGTATAGTAGCGATTATATCCGCTTTGCTGCTTGAAAAATAAAATACATTCCCGCTTCTTTTCAGTGAGAAGTGATTTTAATAATTCTTGTTTCTCAACTTTGCCCTTCACGATATTTTCTGGAAGCACGGAAATATCAACCTTCCACTCTTCACCCTTCTGAATCATATATACACTCCACTGATACTTATCTTTTTCATTAGCAAATATCATCTTATAAGGTTGAAAACGCTTGTTAAGCTGATACCCCATGTGAAAAATAGATTCTTCATCCATTTCATCATTTCCTACGTAAAAATTAATGATGCGATTTGTCATGACATTTAACTCAAAACTCTCCCCTGAGAGCGGGCAACCGTATTCTCTTAACAAATTAAATAAACGGTTGGATACCACCAGTTGATTTGCTTCATGTGTTAATTCACTTGAGTATGACAGCAGCTCATTCATGTTTTTTGATTCCCCTATCTATAGATCGTGAATTGTTATTGATATTCGCTTTTTTTTTATAAAACCCTTTCACTTTTATCCTTTAATTAACTAACTAGAGGTAAATTAAGTTATGTAGAGAAACATTTTATGAATAAATCAAGTTTGAGTATAAAACCTGGAGAAGTTTAAAGACTATAGTCGATACCGATTTTAAGGAGGACTTAGTATGAATAATCACGAACTTCCTACAAACATGCAAACTGGAGCTGTACCCCCTCAATTGAACCATGGAGGGCATGAACTATTTGACGTTCATGAAACACTTGCCGGCTCGATTAATGTAATGGATCAGTTTATGATATTTAGGCAATATGTAAAGGAACAAGAGCTGCTTGATATCATTGATCGGCAATATCATTTTATTTTAAATGAATATAATTTAATCGTAGAAGCTTTTTCTACTGGTCAAAAGCCAGCCGGTTCTACACATGTATATAACATGAAGCAGTCTCATACCTTTATTTATGGCTTAAAGCCTTCGCAGCCTAAAAAGCCGAATCAGTCCGTTGAGGAAATTAATGAAAAAGGAATTTCAGGTCATATGCTGGGTCTAGTCAAGTCTCAAGCATCTCTTTTAACTATGACCGCTTTAGAAATAACAAATCCTGTTGTTCGCCGAATATTCGGAGACAGTGTTCCTAATTGGATTGAAATGGCTTATGAAATTTCTCTTTACCAAAATAAACATCATTATTATCAAGTGCCGCAGCTTGCAAAAGAAGATATGCAGCAAATGATCACAAGTTTTGCAAAAGCTGCTGCCTCTCCTCAGATGCCTAATAACCATAAGCTGCATTAATTATAAAGAGGCTGAAACAACCGTATTTTAGGTGAAGGGCAATCCGAACGAGTTTGATTCTTACTCAAACTCATTCGGATTTTTTTATTGGTATGGTGAATGTAGGTTCCATGTATGTAGCTGCTTCTAGCTGTTGATTGAAGGGCAAGACGAAGACTCCAGCGGGACAAGCGGAACAGGAGACCCCCCAGGAGAATAAGCGGCGAGGAGGCTCAGCGCCCGCCCGCGGAAAGCGAAGTCATTCACAGAAATCAACAGCGGTGGAACAAGCAATCTATACTCGATCATTTATCCAATTTGTTCCCCTTTAGATTCGATTGATATAGTTGTGTCTCCATCTTTTTTGCGCATATATTTCAGAAAATGACAAAAAACTATGCATTTTGAATTATTTTCTGAATATTTGTAGTATTTTGATTAATTATGTATTATAATACAGTTAACTAATAGAAAGGAGTGAGAGATGCATCATATATACTCGGATTACAGTTAAAGGAGGTGTCATAACACGCTCGCAATACGTTTGCTAAAAGTCAGTTGAACTGTAGAACCGATATGTGATAGACCATGATGGTAAAGTTAAGATTAATTCCCCTAAATGAACATGTAACATAATAAACTGCTTCTTTTTCTTTTCAAAGATAGAAGCAGTTTTTTTATGTGCGTTTTTCTTTTCCCGATTTAATACATGTTTTCTCCACTTTGGCTAACACTTAAGATATACATTTACATACAAGGTGGTGACTTTGATGATCGCCGTAAAATTACTATTAGTCGCAGTTTTAATTGCATTAACTGCTTTTTTTGTAGCGACAGAATTCGCTATTGTAAAAGTAAGAAGATCAAAAATCAATCAGCTTCTAGAAGAAGGACATAAAAAAGCTGTATCTGCCAAACACGTTATTACGCATCTAGATGAATATCTATCCGCTTGTCAGCTTGGTATCACCATCACGGCTCTCGGGCTTGGTTGGCTTGGTGAACCGACGCTAGATCGGTTGCTTCACCCTCTTTTTACTACCTTCCATACGAATGAGCCGCTTGCTGGTATTTTATCTTTTGTCATTGCATTTGTTGTTATTACTTTTTTACATGTTGTCTTGGGGGAATTAGCTCCTAAAACGTTTGCTATTCAAATGGCTGAACAAATTACGCTGAACTTTGCAAAACCGATTATCGTGTTTTACAAACTTATGTATCCGTTTATTAAAATATTAAACGGCTCAGCTCGCATGTTGACCAAGGTTTTTGGTATAACGATGATTTCAGAAAATGAAGCTGCTCATAGTGAAGAAGAGCTGCGTATTTTGTTATCTGAGAGCTTCGAAGGCGGTGAAATCAATCAATCCGAATATCGATATATGAGCAAAATCTTTGATTTTGATGATCGTTTAGCTAAAGAAGTAATGGTCCCTCGTACGGAAATTGTGAGTGCTTCCAAAGACGACGTCGTAGAGGTTTTTTTGCAAATCGCAAATGTCGAAAAATATACGCGCTATCCAATTGTTGAAGATGGGGATAAAGATAAAGTAATCGGTCTCGTTAATATCAAAGAAATTTATAATGATATTGTATTCAACGAAAAAGACGGCACCAATACGTTAGAGTCATACGTCAAGCCTATTTTTAAAGTAATTGAAACCGTACCCATTCATGACTTGCTTGTAAAGATGCAAAAAGAACGTATTCAAATGGCTATTCTTTTTGATGAATATGGCGGAACTGCCGGGCTTGTCACAGTAGAAGACATTATTGAAGAAATTGTGGGAGAAATTCGAGATGAGTTTGACACAGACGAAATTCCTTATGTACAAAAAATTAAAGACGATCATTATATTCTTGACGGAAAAATGCTCATTAGCCAAGTAAATGATTTACTCGGCACGGATATTAGCGACGAAGAAGTAGATACCATTGCTGGGTGGGTGTTAACCGAAAAGTTTGATGTGACCAAAAATGATATCATTCAGCATGAGCAATTTTACTTTAAAGTTCTGATTATAGAGGATTTTCACATTAAGTATATAGAAGTAAAAAAAAGAAAGAAGAAAGAAAAAAAGGATGATCATCATTAATCATCCTTTTTATTTATTCAAAATCCCTTTTACCAATCGTCTCCTTCATCAAAAAAATCTCCATCCAACAGATCCTCCCCAGCTTCTTCAATATCTTCTCCAATTTCACCAAGCGCCGAGTCTTCAAACATATCATCCATCAAATTCTCAATGAGCAGTCCGCCTAACATACCGGCTGCAAAACCCCCCATTGCTCCTCCTAACCCGCTCATACGTGGGTGGTGTGAATGCTGATCATAGTGAGGAGACTTATAATATTCATAGTCTCGAGGATTCTCCATCATCTCTTCCATCGCTTCTTCCAGCAAACGAGCGATAGTAGATGGCTGGCTTAGTTCATCATTTGTAAAAAAGAGTTCATTTTTTATTTCCCTCTCTCGGCCGAAAGAAGGCAAATCTAGCTCCAACAGCACGCGGATCCCTTCTCGTTCAATGGCTACCTCAAACTCAACCTCATTTACATATCCCTTTAAGAAGTCTGTAGGAAAAAATGAAAATTCTTGTTTGTATCCGTTAAATTTTCCTGAATGATGTTTTTCTCTAAATCCAAGTGCTTCAAAGCCCTCTACTAGCTGATATAAGCTTTTTGGAGCTTTAATGCGCACAGGGTCCCGGTCTGTTGAGTCAACTCCCCCTTCAATATCTAAGTGTGTCTTAAAGAAATAGCTAACGTTGCTCGCAGATATTGGAAGGTCCAAAGGTAAATGATATGTAAATGGAATTTCTTTTTTCTCGCCTTCATTAATTGTAAATGAAGAAGCTGCGCGCAGGCTTTCTACACGATGTGTATGCATTTGACCGCTTTTCAATTGAACTTCAAGCCAAAATTCAACATCAATTAAATTAATATGTTGCTGAACGTTTCCACCTTGGATGACAATAGCTCCTTCAATTACATGACCGAGCGTATAGGCCGTTTCATTTAATCGTAAATCCACTTTGGCAGCTCCAACTCCAATTTTAGCAAACATTTTTTTAAACATTTTTTTCCTCCTCCAAAATGCTCTTACTATATATACGAAGTATACCGTTTATAAGTTTCAACTTACAAAAAAAGAACTCAATTTCTTGAGTTCTTTCTGTTGCTTCAAAGCTCCGGTATAAAAAAAACCAGCCCCAGCAGCAGTTACGTCTTTTGCAGCAATGACGTTTTTTACAACCGCCGTGATGTCCGCCGTGATGACAGCCACAGTGGTTACCATCGTGATGCCCTCCATCATGGTTACCGCCGTGATGACAGCCACTGTGGTTACCATTGTGATGCCCTCCATCGTGGTTACCGCCGTGATGTCCGCCGTGGTTACCGCCATGATCGCCACCGTGACCCCCGCCATGATGACATTTTTTATGACCTGAACGATGATCATCATCATGTTTAGGACAATGATCGTTATGCTTATAATCGTTATGACAGCATTTTCCTTCGTGGCTACTTCTTGGATCATAACCAGAAGTTTTGTAATAATACTGATTAGAACACCAGCAACACTTGTTTTTGTTGTTGTAACTCACATAAACCATCCTTATCTATAAATAAGATTTATATAGGCAATTTAATACCTATATATAAATAGATTATGTAAACTAGTACAAGGAAGTGCATTGCTGTGGGCCATGACCTAAGCCTGTTTTTAGGAGTATGTACGGGGCAGATAAGACAAGAAAAAAAGCCATCTCTAGATGACTTTTTTTATATTTGATTTTTGACTTTACTTGCGCTTTCTGCATAAAACTCTAGAATTTCTCTTCTCCTTACAATTCCAATAAATACACCTTGATCATCCGTTACAGGAACAAAATTTTGGTCAATTGCCTTTGAAAGGATGTTTTGAACTTCATCATATATAGCAACTGGGTTATAATCTTGATAGCGGTCAATCTCTGTTAATTTGATATTTTCCGTATCTTGAAAGCGATAGTCTCCTAGGCTTTTTAACTTCCAAAGAAGATCTCCTTCAGTAAGAACACCTACATATTTACCATCATCATCAACCAGCGGAACTGTAGAATAGCGATGATACTCCATTTTTTCAAGAGCCTGTCTTAATGTGGATTGAATATTTAATGTTACAACATCACTTTTTGGTACTAAGAAAAATGCAATATTCATTTTTTAATCTCCTTTTCCTTACCCGCTCATCTTTCAATTTCTATTTATTTGTTCAGTTTTCGGCTTGTTTTAATGTTTTAATCATACAAAATGCAGCTCGCAGTTATCTTACATTTACAACTATAAGCTGTCAATCCTAAGCTATGTAATTTTGGGTTCATATTTCTTTATTACAGTACCCGTTTTCTAAATAATCAAATCCTAATTTTTAGAAAAAACCGTCTAGTTAAAATGATGGCTCCTGCAGATGCTTCTTTATACTAATAAGGGCCGGAAGAGCTACTTTCAGCTCTTCTTCTCTGCGATAAGAACGCAACTGAACCTCATTATATGCTCTGGTTATATTTTTTGACTCATGAAAAAGTCCCACATGATTCGGCTAGCATTGGGGCCTTTAGGATCCGTATAGCTGCCCGCTGAATTCCCTCCGGACCATGCATGCCCCATTCCATTGATAATATATTTATCAATAGCCAATTCTCCCTTACTGCTTTCGTAGCGATATGTTGTATAATCCCGTCCAAAGAGAATTTTTTCCTCTCTCGTTTTAACCGGGCTATTCTGAATCCATCCATCTATTTTTCCGTTATAAGCAAGATTATTCGTTGTAATCCACTGGTGAACCACTTGATCTGCATTAGCTACATTTACCGTCGAATCGGCGTTGCCATGAAATACAATGAGCGGCAGTGGCTTTGCCCGTTTTCCCATTTGCTGATAAGCAATTCTTCCTTGTTTAACGGGGGAAGGACCTTTACTGGCCATGACGGAATACGCATTAAATACGTTAAGAGCCGCCTGATATTCGATACCTGCTGACACGCCTATTCCAGCAAACAGTTCTGGATACGTTACCCCCATAACGATGCTCATGGCTCCTCCTGCTGACAGACCGGCAATAAACACTTTATTTTTCTGAATAAAGTGCATGTTTTGGACTTTTTTTACAATCCCTGCAATAATAGCTGGCTCGCCAAATCCTCTAATTTGATGAAGCGGTTCAAACCAGTTCCAGCACTTATTCATATTTGAGTTAGAAGACTGCTGTGGATATACGACAATAAATTCCTTTTCATCAGCGAGCTCATTCATTTGCGTGCCTATCGCAAAATCATCTGCATTTTGTGTACATCCATGCAGCATAACCATTAGTGGGTAAGACTTCAAAATATGATAGGATTTAGGTAAATAAACCTTGAATTTCTTTCCTTTATGAGTATATGTTTTAAATGATTCAGATGACGCTTCTTGTTGTTCACTTGAAGACACGAGCGTTGACGTATTTATAACATTAGGTAGTGAACCCAACATGGTACCCCTCCTCTTTTTGTCAACGTTTTCATTTTTCTTCCCAATTACGTCCTGTATTACAATACTACATATTATTTCGTTTTTTTGCACGTTCTACATACTCTAAGAGTACAACTTGTTTTGGTTTTAAGCCGTTTTTTATCTTCTTGAAATTTGGGATTTTTTTGCTATATATATACTTTATTACTATATATGAAAATTGTCACTATAATCATGAAAAAAGGACAAACATACCGTTTGCCCTTTTATTTGGACCTTGATATTTAAATACCTTTTGCCGAATTAAGCATCTATACTTTTATTATATGATGCTCCCTATCATTTATATGAATTTATTGCTCTGCATG
>Ga0114955_1000987_pt1 | contig 13035 bp, 10 predicted proteins | sample Porto_5metaG_FD_87302 | JGI IMG/M metagenome (GOLD analysis project Ga0114955, IMG submission 87302) | Marine algal microbial communities from Porto, Portugal - Porto_5 metaG | ecosystem: Host-associated > Algae > Red algae > Unclassified | place: Portugal: Porto | collected 2015-02-02 | reverse complement strand
GATTTCCCACAGCATTAAGCTGGTAAGATCCCTTAGAGATGATGAGGTAGATAGGTTCGGGGTGGAAGCGTGGCAACACGTGGAGCTGACGAATACTAATCGATCGAGGGCTTAACCTAAAACAAAAGTGATGTGAGCATGTCTCACGAAACTTGATATTATTGGAATACGTTGTGCGTGCTATCTAGTTTTCAGGGAATACCCTGTAAAGTCTAGTGACGATGGCGAAGAGGTCACACCCGTTCCCATGCCGAACACGGAAGTTAAGCTCTTCAGCGCCGATGGTAGTTGGGGGATCTCCCCCTGCAAGAGTAGGACGTCGCTGGGCAATTGAAGAAAGGCGAGAGACCTGAGGGTTTCTCGCCTTTTTGTATGATTTTATATCTTAATTACTTTTTCTATCTTTTTATTTTGTGTCAATCGACTTCTTCGAAAGCTACGTAGGGGTGGGAGAAGCAAGAAATTCGAGGAAGCAAGTGATGTCAGACCGGAGTGGATATTTGAAGATCCATGAGGATCTGGCATCGCGCAGCTGACGAAGAAGTTCGCCGCTTATCGCGCCCCGTATGAGAACACGGAAGTTAAGCTCTAGCGCCGATGGTAGTTGGGGGATCTCCCCCTGCAAGAGTAGGACGTCGCTGGGCAAAGAAAGAAGGGCGAGAGACCGAATGGTTTCTCGCTTTTTTTGTATGGTTTTATGGATGAGTTTTCACTGGCTTAAATCCCTTATTTAATACCTTAGCGGAATAAATTTTACTCCTTCTTCAAACCTCCCACACCTCCCTCGATCCAATAAAATTATAAGGAGTAAATGGTATTTTGGGCTCTAGTATTAAATCAAACTTCTCAGAGGTTCTCAGACGAACAAATTGACATTTATTAATCATAAAACTCCAATTTGGTACTCTACTTTTAGGTTTAGTAAGAAATGAAATTATTAGCCCGCAACGCATTTTCAAAAGAGAGATTAGCTAGTAGTTGGAAAGGGTACAAACTACAAACGAATAAATGAGGGACTGGTACATTATTAGCACACGCTAACTACCTTTTATAAACGTCCTCACTTCTTATAAAAAAGTGAAAAGTAAAGAAATAAAGAGTCTTGAATTTCACATAAATGGAAAAGCTTAAAAAGACATGTGATAGGCTTGTTACTTTGCAATCCATACTAAACACGTTATAATATATTCAACGTCAAATATAGTCAAAGTCAGTATGGGGACGGAGAGGAGGGAACTCAGTGAGGAATGTTTCCGATATTATTGAAGCATATTTAAAGAAAATTTTAATGGTTGATGGAAGGGATGCTGTTGAGATAAAACGAAGTGAAATAGCAGATAAATTTCAATGCGTTCCCTCACAAATTAATTACGTCATCAATACTCGCTTTACGATTGAAAAAGGGTATATTGTGGAAAGTAAAAGAGGTGGAGGGGGTTATATACGGATTGTTAAAGTTAAGCCCGAAACCCACGCTGATTTAATTGATGAAATGCTCCAGATTGTCAAAAATCAAGTTCCACAAGTCGTTTCAGAAAATATTATCCTTCGTTTACTCGAAGAAGAGGTTATTTCAGGACGAGAAGCGAAGTTAATGTTAAGCGTACTAGATCGTACAGTGATTACAATAGAGCTACCGTTAAGAGATCATTTGCGTGCGAATATGTTGCGTGCAATGCTTATCGCTTTAAAATATAAATAATATTACTACGATAAGGGTAGATAAGGAGGGTTGCCCTATGACTTGTCAGGAATGTGGTGAGCGCCCTGCTACGCTTCATTTCACCAAAATTATAAATGGTGAAAAAACAGAAACTCACATTTGTGAAAAGTGTGCAAAAGTAAAAGGTGAGGTTGAGCCAGGCACTAACCATTTTTCTATCCATAACTTATTATCGGGATTACTAAATTTTGAAACTCCTATTGGCGAGAGCCAAGCGCAGTCTTTTTACAAACCGGAGCCAAGTCACTGTCCTAAATGTGGCTTAACTTATCAGCAGTTTACGAAGATTGGTCGTTTTGGCTGTTCAGATTGTTATAAAACATTTTCCGATAAACTTGATCCTATACTTAAGAAAGTTCATGGCGGCAATACGATTCACTCTGGGAAAATTCCTAAGCGAGCTGGCGCAGCAATAGAAATGGAGCGCAAAGTTCAAAATTTAAGAAACAAAATGAAAGAGTATATTGAGCATGAGGAATTCGAGAAAGCTGCAGAAACGAGAGATTTGATTCGTTCCCTTGAAGACAAAAGTTCATCGGAAGGGGGAGAATAATGTCACTTCAGCATTTTATCAGCGAGGCTGTGAGCCCCTGGATGAAAAACGAAGGTCCTGACTCAGATATTGTAATGAGTAGCCGCGTAAGGTTTGCACGTAATTTAAAGAATTACGTCTTCCCTATTCTTTCTAATCGTGAGCATAACTTAGAGGTTATCGAAGAAGTAAGAGGTCAATTTACTGATGTACCAGATGATCAGGTAGGGCAACTTGAGTTAATTGAAATGGATGATTTAAAGCCTATCGAGAAACGTGTACTTGTAGAAAAGCACCTCATTAGCCCTAATCTTATCGAACAGTCCAAAAATGGGGCTGTACTCTTAAGTGAGAATGAAACGGTTAGCATCATGATTAATGAAGAAGACCATTTTCGCATCCAGTGTTTAGTAGCTGGTTTTGAGCTTAAAAAAGCACTCTCTCTTGCAAATTCACTAGATAATTGGATCGAAGAAAAAGTGGATTATGCATTTGATGAAAAAAAGGGTTACTTAACTAGTTGTCCGACCAATGTTGGAACAGGAATGCGGGCATCTGTGATGTTGCATCTTCCCGCGCTTGTGTTAACACAGCAGTTAAATCATATTATTCCAGCTATTAATCAACTTGGACTCGTGGTAAGAGGTAGTTATGGTGAGGGAAGCGAAGCCCTGGGTAACATCTTTCAAATATCAAATCAAATTACACTTGGTAAGACTGAAGATGACATTATTGAAGATCTACAAGGTGTAGTTAGGCAAGTTATTGAAAAGGAAAGAGCTGCTAGACGTGCCCTTCTTGATAACTCGAGAATTGAATTAGAAGATCGGATTTATCGAGCACTTGGTGTCCTACAGAATAGTAGGATCATTCAATCAAAAGAGGCGGCTAAATGTTTATCAGATGTGAGACTTGGGATTGATTTAGGTCTTGTTAAAGGGTTATCTAAATCGATATTGAATGAATTGCTTATCCTTACTCAACCAGGCTTTTTACAACAATATGCTGGGGCGAGTCTAACCCCTACAGAGCGAGACATTAAACGTGCTACTTTAATTAGAGAACGACTTGAACTTGAAGATCAACTAACGAAGAATGTGGAGGGTGATGAACAATGATGTTTGGACGATTTACAGAACGTGCCCAGAAAGTACTTGCATTAGCACAAGAAGAGGCCATCCGACTTGGTCATAATAACGTTGGAACTGAACATATCCTACTTGGCTTGATTCGCGAAGGGGAAGGCATTGCTGCTAAAGCTTTAACAGCTCTTGGGCTGGGCTCAGAAAAAATTCAAAAAGAAGTAGAGAAGTTGATTGGGCGTGGACAGGATTCTGTTCAATCTATTCACTATACACCAAGAGCTAAGAAAGTTATCGAGCTCTCAATGGATGAAGCACGTAAGCTAAGCCATTCCTATGTTGGAACTGAGCATATCTTACTTGGTCTTATTCGTGAAGGAGAAGGCGTTGCTGCTCGTGTTCTTAACAACCTTGGTGTCAGCTTGAATAAAGCACGTCAACAGGTTCTTCAATTGCTTGGAAGCAATGAAAGTTCTTCTTCTAGTCATCAGGGTGGTGGAGCAAGCGCCAATACGCCAACGCTTGATAGCCTAGCAAGAGACCTTACTGTCATAGCACGAGACAATGGTTTAGACCCTGTTATTGGCCGAAGCAAAGAAATTGAGCGAGTGATTGAAGTGCTTAGCCGACGGACGAAAAACAATCCGGTTCTTATTGGTGAGCCCGGTGTAGGTAAGACAGCAATTGCTGAGGGCCTTGCGCAGCAAATTATTAATAATGAAGTACCTGAGACTCTCCGTGATAAGCGTGTCATGACGCTTGATATGGGTACTGTAGTAGCCGGAACGAAATACCGTGGTGAATTCGAAGATCGTTTAAAGAAAGTAATGGATGAAATTCGTCAGGCAGGCAATATCATTTTATTCATTGATGAACTTCATACGCTAATTGGAGCTGGTGGGGCAGAAGGTGCAATTGATGCATCGAACATCCTCAAGCCGGCACTAGCAAGAGGGGAGCTTCAATGTATTGGTGCAACAACACTTGACGAGTATCGTAAATATATTGAGAAGGATGCGGCACTTGAAAGACGTTTCCAACCAATTCAGGTAAATGAACCGACAAGTGATGAATCGGCGCTTATCTTAAAAGGTCTGCGTGATCGTTATGAAGCGCATCACCGCGTTACAATTACAGATGATGCTATTGAAGCCGCTGTAAAGCTTTCAGATCGTTATATTTCAGATCGTTTTCTACCAGATAAAGCGATTGACTTAATTGACGAAGCTGCTTCGAAAGTTCGTCTACGTTCTTATACAGCACCACCGAATTTGAAAGAGCTTGATAAGAAGCTGGAAGAAGTTCGAAAAGAAAAAGATGCTGCTGTTCAAAGTCAAGAATTTGAGAAAGCCGCTTCTCTTCGCGACTCTGAGCAACGCTTACGTGAGCAGCTTGAGCAAACGAAGAAAGAGTGGAAAGAAAAGCAAGGCAAAGAGAATCAAGAAGTTACACCAGAAGATATTGCGATTGTTGTTGCCAATTGGACCGGAATCCCGGTTTCCAAACTAGAAGAGCAGGAAACAGAGCGACTATTGAAGATGGAAGAAATTCTTCATAATCGTCTGATCGGTCAAGAAGAAGCAGTTAAATCAATTTCAAAAGCAGTTCGACGTGCTCGTGCTGGTCTTAAGGATCCTAAACGCCCAATTGGTTCATTCATCTTCCTTGGACCAACTGGTGTAGGTAAGACGGAACTCGCTCGTGCAGTTGCTGAAACGCTATTCGGTGAAGAAGATTCTGTAATCCGCATTGATATGTCTGAGTACATGGAGAAACACTCAACGTCACGCCTTGTTGGTTCACCTCCAGGATATGTTGGCTATGAAGAAGGCGGTCAGTTAACTGAGAAGGTAAGACGCAAACCTTATTCTGTTATCTTGCTAGATGAGATTGAAAAAGCACATCCAGACGTGTTTAATATTCTATTACAAGTGTTAGAAGATGGACGATTGACTGATTCTAAAGGGCGCGTAGTTGATTTCCGCAATACAGTAGTCATTATGACGTCAAACGTTGGGGCTAGCACGCTTAAGCGCAATAAATATGTTGGGTTCTCAACAGGATCTGAAGGTCAAGAATATAGTGATATGAAAGGTAAAGTGATGGATGATCTCAAGAAGACTTTCCGTCCGGAGTTCTTGAACCGTATTGATGAGACGATCGTATTCCATTCCCTTGAAAAGAAACACTTGAAAGAAATCATAGTCCTGATGGTCAACCAACTTAAGGCTCGGCTATCTGATCATGGGATTGATTTTGAACTAACTGATCCTGCTCTTGATAAAATTTCTGAAGAAGGCTATGATCCAGAATATGGGGCTCGACCGCTTAGAAGAGCTCTACAGCGCCATATTGAAGATCGTCTTTCTGAAGAATTGTTAAAAGGAAATATTGAAAAAGGTCAGCGAGTGAAGATTGATTACAAAGAGAACGATTTTGTTGTCGAAACGCTTTCTGAAGCAACTTCATCATAAGAAATTCAACCGGAAGTTTTATCTTCCGGTTTTTTTCTATTTGAGGAGTTGTTTGCTTCACTTAAGGGAAAGGTATTGTGATTAGAATTTTATTGATCCTTTTTGAGGAGTTCATACTCTTCAATTTAAGAGTGATTCACTGAATCTATGGAACTTTTGTAAATGGCTAATCGTTATGAGTTCATAGGAACTTATAAGGTGTGATAAAATAAATGTAGTGAATTTGTTCGGTTAATTGAAAGTGAGGATATTAGATGGCGAAGAAAAAGACGAAATTTATGTGTCAGGATTGCGGCTATGAATCTCCAAAATGGATGGGGAAATGTCCAGGATGTCATCAATGGAACACGATGGTAGAAGAAATGGTTCCAGGGGATAACGATCGTAGACGTTTTGTTACTTCAAGCAATGAAACGGCGAGCAAACCGACATCTATTAGAAGTATCCAAAAAGAAATGGAGCCTAGAATACTAACCCACATCACGGAACTTGATCGTGTATTAGGCGGTGGTGTCGTTCCAGGTTCACTCGTTCTTGTTGGGGGTGATCCGGGGATTGGTAAATCAACGCTCTTATTACAAACGTCGTCGAAGTTAGCTGATCAGGATCACCCCGTTCTGTACATCTCTGGTGAGGAGTCGGTCAAGCAAACGAAGCTTCGTGCAGATCGCTTAGGTGTTGATGCTGAAAAATTATTTGTATTAGCGGAGACGGATCTTGAGTATATTAGTAAAGCGATTGAAGAAATAAACCCGCAACTTGTCATTATCGACTCAATTCAAACGATTTTCAGATCAGAAGTTACATCTGCTCCGGGGAGCGTTTCTCAAGTTCGTGAATGTACTTCCCAACTTATGCGTATAGCTAAAACAAAGGGAATTGCAGTTTTTATTGTCGGACATGTGACGAAAGAAGGATCAATTGCGGGTCCGAGACTTTTAGAACATATGGTAGATGCGGTGCTTTACTTTGAGGGAGAGCGTCACCACACATTTCGAATTCTTCGCGGCGTAAAAAACCGTTTTGGATCGACAAATGAGATAGGTGTTTTTGAGATGAAGGAAGAGGGTCTTGAAGAAGTACTTAATCCTTCTGAGATTTTTCTAGAAGAACGATCTTCTGGTTCTGCAGGGTCAACGGTTGTTGCATCTATGGAGGGAACGCGAACGGTGCTAGTCGAAATACAAGCCCTTATATCACCTACTAGCTTTGGAAATCCACGTAGAACGGCAACAGGTATTGATCATAACCGAGTATCGTTATTAATGGCGGTTCTTGAGAAAAGAGTAGGTCTGCTTTTGCAAAACCAGGATGCTTATTTAAACGTGGCTGGTGGTGTAAGACTTGATGAGCCTGCAATTGACCTTGCTATTGCTGTTTCCATTGCTTCAAGTTTTAGAGACAAACCAACACGTCCTTCTGACATAGTAGTGGGTGAAATTGGATTGACCGGAGAAATTAGACGAGTATCTCGTATTGAACAACGAGTGATCGAAGCCGCTAAACTTGGTTTTGAACGTGCTATTATTCCAAAGAAGAACATAGGTGGATGGACTTTTCCAGAAGGCATTCAGGTAATCGGTGTTCAAACAGTAGACGAAGCATTAAAAGAAGCGCTAGGAGGGTAGAAGATGGAGATCGATAAGCAGCAGGAAATTATAAACGGCATATTAAAAATCGTTGCGCCAGGTACGCAATTAAGGCATGGGATCGATAATATTCTACGCGCGAATACCGGTGGTCTTATTGTTGTAGGGTATGACGGTAAGTTACAAGAAATTGTCGATGGAGGCTTCTCAATTGAGTGTCGCTTCACCCCTGCTTATTTGTATGAATTAGCAAAAATGGACGGGGCCATTATATTAAACAAAGAAGCCTCCAAAATATTATATGCAAATACACAATTAATTCCAGAAACCTCTATTCCATCAACGGAGACCGGAATTCGTCATCGAACTGCAGAGCGGGTTGCCAAGCAAACAGGTAATCTAGTGATTTCGATCTCACAGCGTCGTAATGTCATTACGCTTTATCAGGGAAATATTCGCTATTCATTAAAAGAAATTGGCGTTATTCTGACAAAAGCCAATCAAGCGATGCAAACGTTAGAGAAATACAAATCAGTTCTAGATCAGGGGATTACAGACCTCGGTGCGCTTGAGTTTGAAGAACTTGTCACGCTTCAAGAAGTAGCACAGGTGATTCACCGGATTGAAATGGTGTTACGTATTAAGAAAGAGATTCTTAATTACATTAACGAGCTAGGGACAGAAGGACGATTAATTAGCATGCAGATGGAAGAGCTTGTATCTAATCTTGAGTCAGAGGCAAAGTGGTTGATTGGAGATTATGTGAAGGACGTTGATGAATCTCCTGCTGATGTAATGAAACGTTTGAAGAGGCTCTCAAGTGATGATTTGCTAGAAGAAAACGCGATAATGAAGATTCTTGGTTACCAGGATCAGAATGAGAATGTTACTCCAAGAGGTTACCGGATTCTGCATAAAATTCCAAGGTTACCATCTAACATTATTGAAAATTTGGTCGATAGTTTTGATAACCTAAATGCGATTTCGAAAGCTTCGATCGAGGAATTGGATCATGTCGATGGAATCGGAGCTATTCGAGCTAAGAAAATAAAAGACGGACTAAAGCGAATTCAAGAACAACTCTTTGTGGATCGCCATATATAGGACTGTGAAATAGACATTCCATAGGGGGTGTGCTACTCTATAATTAATTTATAGTCATGCAAGCCAACCTATAATCATACTATAAAATTCACAAACTTCAAGGAATGACGTTTCAATTTCGAGAAATTGTTTATAATGTTAAAAGGAGGTGAAAACGTCAATGATAAAGTGGATTGTACAGTTGTTTTTTATCATTTTAGGCGGAGCACTGGGATTAGTATACTTACCAGATTTAATACAATTACTCAATATAGGGGATCTTCCATCAGTTTTTAGCAACTCTTATGCAGGTGCTGTCATTGGAGCGGTACTGTTCTTTCTAGCAACATTTTGGATAACAGATTATATTGTGGATTTTATTCGAATTATTGAAGAAAAGGTAGTTAAAGCACCTGTTGGAGACGTACTATTTGGGGCAATTGGACTGATTATTGGACTTATAATTGCATTTTTACTAACTGTACCTCTGGCTGAGATTAACTTTCCGGTTGTTAGTAACATTCTGCCGATTTTCATTACGATCCTTTTAGGGTATTTTGGATTCCAGGTTGGGTTTAAAAAGCGCGATGAGCTTATTAACCTTTTCTCCAACACCAAAGGCAAGGAAAAGAAAAAAGATTCGGATGAGGATGAGATTGATTCTGGATCATCTAAATTAAAGATCCTTGATACAAGTGTCATTATTGATGGAAGAATCGCGGACATATGTCAGACTGGGTTTCTTGAAGGCACGTTAGTCATTCCCCAATTTGTCCTTGAGGAACTCCAACATATTGCTGACTCGTCAGACGTTTTAAAACGTAATCGCGGTCGTCGTGGACTTGATATCTTGAACAAAATACAAAAAGAGCTTGAAATAAACGTTGAAATCTATGAAGGTGATTTTGAAGAAATTCAAGAAGTAGATAGTAAACTAGTGAAGCTCGCCAAGCTTGTCAATGGCATGGTTGTTACAAACGATTTTAACTTAAACAAAGTATGCGAACTGCAAAAAGTTCAAGTTCTGAATATCAATGATTTAGCGAATGCGGTTAAGCCGGTAGTGCTTCCTGGGGAAGAGCTTAATGTGCAAGTGATAAAAGACGGGAAAGAATACAATCAGGGCGTTGCGTATCTAGATGATGGTACAATGATTGTTGTAGAAGAAGGTAGAAACTATATAGGCAAAACGATTGATGTTCTTGTAACGAGCGTGTTGCAAACATCAGCAGGGCGAATGATATTTGCGAAGCCCAAGCTACTTGAGAAAGCACTTTAAGCGATAGACAACGGGGGTTCTAGCTTTGAAGTATTCAGTAGTCATTCCTGCGGCCGGTCAAGGTAAACGGATGAACGCGGGAAAAAACAAACAATTTATTATGCTTGAAGGAAAACCGATTATCGTTCATACGATGTCGGTTTTTCAAAGTGATCCTCAGTGTGAAGAAATTGTGCTTGCTATTAATGAGCGGGAGCACGACGACTTTCGGTCACTTATCGAAGAATATGGTTTAACGAAAGTAAGTCATGTAGTAACAGGTGGGCGTGAAAGGCAACAAAGTGTTTATGAAGGGCTAAAAGCCTTGCAGGGAGAAAAGATCGTGTTAATTCACGACGGAGCGCGACCGTTTTTTTCACATGAAGTTGCAAACAAAGTGGCGCTGGCAGCAGTGAATTATGACGGAGCTATTGTCGCTGTTCCGGTTAAAGATACAGTGAAGCAGGTAGATCAACTACAAGTAAAGAGAACAATTGATCGCTCAAGCTTGTGGGCTGTTCAAACGCCACAGGCTTTTCGTCTATCTGTGATTAAGGATGTCCATCAATGGGCGGAAGAGAATGACGTGATTGGAACCGATGATGCAAGTCTAGTAGAAATGAATGGACAAGCGGTGCATGTTATTGAGGGTGACTATTGGAACGTGAAATTAACAACACCTGAAGACTTAATCTTTGCTAGAGCGATATTGCGAGAGAAGAAGGAGAGTGGCATTTGATGCGAGTAGGGCATGGTTTTGATGTACATAAATTAGTAGAAGGACGTCCGTGTATTATTGGAGGGGTGACAATCCCGTTTGAAAAGGGTTTGCTTGGACATTCCGATGCCGACGTTCTCCTTCATTCCGTTGCAGACGCTTGTCTGGGTGCAATTGGAGAAGGCGATATAGGGAAGCATTTTCCGGATACAGATGAGGCATTTAAAGATGCTGATTCCAAGGAACTCCTTCGTCATGTGTATGGCATTGTAAAAGAAAAGGGATTTGTACTAGGAAACGTGGATGGGACGATTATTGCCCAGCTTCCGAAAATGGCGCCTCACATTTCAGCGATGCGTGAAGTGATTGCTGAATTACTTGAGGCAGACATAAGTCAGGTGAATGTGAAGGCAACAACTTCTGAGAAGCTAGGCTTTACGGGTAGAGGAGAAGGAATTGCGGCTGAAGTAGTCGTGTTGCTTCAAAAAGCTTGACCGATAATTTGACTCTAATGGTAAAATAATAAGACAGTTGAAGATAATAACTAATGGTGGTGGATAGAATGGGAAATGAAGTACGTGTACGTTATGCCCCGAGCCCAACGGGTTATTTACATATTGGGAATGCCAGAACGGCGTTATTTAATTATTTATTTGCTAGAAATCAAGGCGGTAAGTTTATTATTCGCATTGAAGATACGGATCAATCTCGTAATGTAGAAGGCGGCGTTGAGAATCAGCTTGATTACTTAAAGTGGCTTGGAATGGATTGGGATGAAAGTATTGATAAAGAGGGCGAGTACGGTCCATATACGCAAATGGAGCGTCTTGACATTTATACTGAGCACACGAAAGAGCTATTGGAAAAAGATCTCGCATATAAATGTTATTGTACAGAAGATGAGCTGGAAGCGGAGCGTGAAGCACAGCGCGCACGTGGAGAAATGCCTCGATACTCTGGGAAATGTCGGCACCTAACTCAAGATCAGCGTGAGAAACTAGAAGCAGAAGGTAGAGAGCCGAGCATTCGTTTTGCTGTTCCTCGCGACAAAGAGTATGCATTTGATGATATTGTAAAAGACCGCGTATCTTTTGAATCTAATGGAATTGGCGACTTTGTTATTGTTAAGAAAAATGGTATTCCTACTTACAACTATGCGGTGGCGCTAGATGACTATCATATGAAAATTTCTCACGTTTTACGTGGAGATGATCATATTTCAAACACACCGAAACAGCTGATGATTTACGAAGCATTTGGCTTTGAACCACCTAAATTTGGGCATATGACCCTGATTGTTAATGATCAAAAGAAAAAACTTAGTAAGCGAGATAAGTCAATCGTGCAATACATTGAACAGTATCATGACTTAGGTTTTCTTCCAGAAGCGTTATTTAACTTTGTCACTCTTCTTGGTTGGTCTCCTAAAGGAGAAGAGGAACTATTTACAAAGGAGCAGCTGGTTGAGATCTTTGATCCAGAACGCTTATCTACTTCTCCAGCGGTTTTTGATTCACAAAAACTTTACTGGATGAATAATCAATATATTAAACAGTCGAGTCTTGAGCGAGTAGTGGAACTTGCGCTTCCACACCTTGTTGAAGCAGGAAGATTCCCGCTTGAAATGACCGATGAGCAAAAAGAATGGGCTAAAGAATTGATTGCTCTTTATCAAGAGCAGCTTCATTACGGTAGAGAAATTGTTGAGCTTACTGAGTTGTTCTTTAAGCAAGAAATTCAGTATAATGAAGAAGCAATGACAGTGTTGAATGAAGAACAAATTCCTGAAGTGATGCAAGGCTTTTTAGATCAACTTAAGGAAGTTGAAGAATTCGAGCCAGCGGCTATTAAATCAGCGATCAAGGCTACTCAAAAGGCAACTGGTCATAAAGGGAAAAAACTATTTATGCCGATCCGTGTGGCTACGACAGGTGAAACGCACGGTCCTGAACTTCCACAGGCCATTGCCTTGCTTGGAAGAGATGCAGTTAATGCCCGTTTGAATCAAGTTCTTGCGATGAGTAAAGCATAAACGATATAGATGTATACTAACGTTGAAGAGGAAAAGTAAATCAGTGTAATTCTTTATAGAGAGAGCTGTCTGCGGCTGAAAGCAGCTTAAGAATTCACTCATTGAAATGCCCCTCTGAGTCTTCTTTCGAAAGCCAGCATGGTGATTAGTTAGGAGCGGTGCCCCCGTTATCGGTGATAGGAGCATTTCTTGGAAATGTTCGAAGCAGAGTGGAACCACGCGAATGGCGTCTCTGTGTGATGACAACATCACACAGAGACGTCTTTTTTTAGTCCACTGATTTACGCACCTAGACGGTGGGAATTTCAATTTAACCTTATGGGAGTATGAGGAGAGGGGTGAACACATGTGGAAGACGTTGAAGCAGGATATAGATGTCGTATTTGATCAAGATCCTGCAGCGAGAAGTTATTTTGAAGTTATTTTAACTTATGCTGGGCTTCATGCGATCTGGTCTCATCGCGTTGCACACTGGTTTTGGAAAAAGAAATTCTTCTTCCTTGCAAGAGCTGTTTCGCAAATAAGCCGCTTTTTCACGGGTATT
>Ga0114955_1000981_pt1 | contig 13073 bp, 9 predicted proteins | sample Porto_5metaG_FD_87302 | JGI IMG/M metagenome (GOLD analysis project Ga0114955, IMG submission 87302) | Marine algal microbial communities from Porto, Portugal - Porto_5 metaG | ecosystem: Host-associated > Algae > Red algae > Unclassified | place: Portugal: Porto | collected 2015-02-02 | reverse complement strand
GTCTTCATCAACTTTTTGAGTTACTTCATTATCTTCGTTTTTATCGACATCGTGATCTTCGATAATATCTGCAATATCATCAACATTATAATCAGGGATTGTTGTATTATCACTATTTGATTCATTATTATCTACATTTTCATCTGTTTGATTATCTGTGTTGTCATCTTTAACTACATCAGTTATTTGAGTGTTTTCGTTGTTAGTTGTTGTAATTGGGTCATTTTGATTATTTTCTGCATCAATTATTGAATTGTCTACGTTTGTAGAAGATGTATCTTCAACTGGGACATCTTTATTTATAATTCTTACGTGATATTGACCGTCGTAACCGATAGAAGATACTACGACTTTAACTATTGCATTGTAAACTGCTTTATTAGGGTCATAAGGGAAAATTAATGTTCTAGTGTTTTTTTCTTTATCTTTAGAAATAGTTGTCACTCGTTCACCTTCGACAATAAAGTCTTTCCAATAACTATCTTCTTTAGTACGCATAATTACATATTGCTTACCATTTAATGTACCAATTTGGAAAGGATGTTCAACAAATCCATCCATTACTGACTCATTATTTTCTTCACTTTCAAATACAACAAAATTAGCATCATGTACATCCGTTAATTGATCGTTAGTTGGTTTTGCATTTTCAAACTCAACAATTGCTGATTGAACTTGTTGTTTTAAAGCAGCTTTTGTCTTTTCTAATTTGAATTTATATTCTTCTTTATATTTATCAGGTAAAGTTTTTTGTAACTTTTCTAATTCATATACTTGTCTTTCTAGTGTCTTCGCTTTGCGATATGGTGCTAATAATTTATCTACAGTATAAGTTTCATCATCTTTGTAATCATTAGGGTTATTAGTTATCGGTTGTTTGAAAATCATTAAAGTATAATCATAATTTTCGACTTTATTTTCACCAAGTTGAATAGATGATACAATTTTAACTTCTTTTGTGCCTACAGAAACTGGGAAACGGATATAAGCATAGTCTTTATCTGAATCATAAGATACGAGCGTAACAGGAAGTTTTTTGTCTCCTTCATAAATTTCAAAGTTTCTCCATGTTTGTGCTGTTTTTAATCCTAATTCAATTTCTGGTTGAGATTTAGTAAATATCACAGTTGCTGGATCTAATGTGCTTGCATAATGATAAAATTGTCTGTCACCGTCTTCTTTTTTCATTTCAAAATCAATAGGTCGTGTAACGGGTGCACTATGATCTTTATCTAATACTGCTGGGTTTTTAATAGCATCTTTTATTGATACATCAGCAGGAGGATAGACTGTATCATTAGCTTGTGACTGATTTTCTTCATTATTACTTTGGTTATTATTTGGTGTTGTATCTGCAGTTTGATTTTGAGTGTCATCATTTTGATTATTATTATCTGTAGTATTTGATTGATTATTATTTGGTGTTGTATCTACAGATTGGTTTTCATTTGGTTGATTTTGACTATTATTAGTTTGATTACTAACGCTTTGATTATTATCATTTGTTGAGTTTACATCGTTATTATTTGATGTTGAATTTACATTATTATCTGAATTGTTGGTAGTGTTTGTTGGTGTTGTGTTATCAGTTGCATTTTCCGAAGCATTATTACTGCTATTATCATTTAAAACGAGTGATGGGTCATTATAAATGGGTCGAGCGAATTCTAATTTTGTATAATCATAATTTGTTTCAGGTTCATTATCAATTTGTGTAGACGATACAATTTTAAGTTCTTGTGTACCATCAGTCACAGGGAAACGAATATATGCATGATCTGTGTCTGGATTATAAGACACTAAGTTAACAGGAAGTTTTGTGTTTCCTTCATAAACTTCAAATTTCTTCCAAGTTGAACCTGTATCAAGGTCAAGTTCAACGTTTGCTTTAGTTTTTGTGTAATAGACATCAGCAGGGTTCTTAATACTAAAATAGTGATAATATTGTGTTTCATTATTTTGATCAAATAGTTGGAAATTGACTGTCTCTCTTGGACCAATGTCATGAGGTTGGTTTTCAACTGCAGGGTTTTTAATAGCATCTTTTATAGACTGATCCGCTGCAGGGTAGGCAGTAGGCTGATTCGTTGTTTGTGTTTGATTATTATTTTCAACCGGTTGAGTTACAGGTTGAGATTGGTTTGATTGATCAGAATTCGCCGTAGATGCCGATTGATTTTGTACATTATTGTCATTAGAATTTTCGGCAGCCTGGGCTTGTCCATGAGAAGTAAAAATGAATAGTGTACTTACTACTATCGAAGCTACACCAAGTGTAGATTTGCGTATTGAATAAAAAGACCTTAATTTTGGGAAGTTATGCTGTTGATGTTTGTTCATGTTGTAAACAACTCCTATAGTTTTAATACAGATTGATAATCATTATCAATCGTTCACATGTATTGTAACTCAAAATATAAATATATTGCAATCCATTTTATAAAAAAATAATAAAACCTATACTGAGAGATATCAACTTCTCAATATAGGTTTCATATGATTATTTAGAGTGCTTTCTTCTGAAAACAAACATTGTAATAGATGTGAATAGGGCAATCGTCGCCATAGCTAATTCATTAAAGTAACTATGTGAAGCTACTTTACCTGTATCAGGTAATTCTTTTGATTTGTTGTCGTCGCTATTTTGTGAGTTTTTAGCATCTTTATCCCCGTTATTTTGATTAGATTTGCTATCTTTACCTTCATCTTCTTTTCTACCAGTTTTGCCACCTTTACTGTCTTTGCCATTTTTACCATTTTTACCAACTTTGTTCCCAGTGTTTGTATTAGTTCCATTATTATTGTTGTCCCCAGTAGCTGGAGAAGTAGGTGCATTGTTGTTGTCCCCAGTAGTTGGAGTAGTAGATGTATTGTTGTTATCTCCAGTATTTGGAGAAGTAGGTGCATTGTTGTTGTCCCCATTAGCTGGAGTAGTAAATGCATTGTTGTTGTCCCCAGTAGCTGGAGTAGTAGATGCATTGTTGTTATTTCCAGTACTTGGAGCAGTAGCACCGTTGTTATTGTCTCCGGTATCTGGAGTAGTTACTACATCATTGTTAGGTTGAGTTGCTGTATTACTATCACTATTAGTATTAGTTTCGCCTAATGTTGGAATAGGTTTCGCAAATTCCAAATGTGTTGTATAAGTATGATCATACTTTAAGTTCGGAATAACGATATGTATTCTTGATGTGATATTTGTATATCCTGGTTCTACTGAAATATCTAACGTTTTTGTATCGTTTGCTGTGTCATCATTAACAACATTAGTAGTTAATTCTTGATTGTTTTTATCGAAAAATTTATATTCTTTCCACCATGAAGCATTTGTTAATGTAGCTTGGAAATAATATTGATTATCTTTTTTAATTACTTTACCAGGATGCTTCATATATTCATCCATGTGTGACACTTCATTTGAACCATCTCTTTGAACTTGGAAATTCAATTCTTCAGATACAGTATTATTTTGTGATGAAGAAGGTGATACTGCTGTATTTTGATTATTATTTTGATTTGTTTCAGCAGCCTGCGCATGATTTTCTCCATTACTTGCATAAAGTAATACACTTAATAAAAGAGTTGCACTTCCAATTGTAAATCTTCTTAATGATGCATGATTATTCTCCTTATAAAACTTAGGATTTAGATAATGTTTGTTCATGATGTTTTCCTCCTAAAAATGATTGTGCTATGTCATTAAAAGTGATTAACCAATTTAATTGAAAATGGTTATCAATAATAGTACCACAAGTATATCGTTATAACAATAATATAATTTTATTATAAAATAAATATTGACTTTGATAATCGTTATCATTTATTATTTTTGTAAAGACGTAATATTCGTCTTAAATGGGAGGTATATATTTTGAAAAAATTACATAAAATTTTTAGTGTAGCCGTATTGTCTTTTATATTGTTTTTTGCGACAACTGTTAATAATGCTTTTGCTGAAGATAGCGGAACGTTCAATTATGAAATCTTAAAATATAATACTAACGATACATCTATCGCCAATGATTATTTTAATAAACCAGCTAAATATGTTAAAAAGAACGGTAAGTTATATGTTCAAATTACTGTTAACCACAGTCATTGGATTACAGGTATGAGTATCGAAGGCCATAAAGAAAAAATTATTAATAAAAATGCTGCGAAAGATGAACGTACTTCTGAATTTGAAGTAAGTAAAGTGAGCGGTAAAGTCCAAGGTAAAATTGATGTATATATTAATGAAAAAGTAAATGGCAAACCTTTCTTATATGATCACCATTACAATATTACTTATAAATTTAATGGACCATCTAATGTAGTTGGTAATGGTAGTAGCAGTGCAAGTACTACTGGTAATGATACTACAGGGGGTACTACAAACACTGGTACTGGTGGTGTAGAAAACCCACAAACTAGTGCTGGTATTCCAGGATATATTTATATCGTTCCTGCAGTTGCATTGATGTTATTCGTTTTCATTACATTTTATGCTAAAAAGGTTAACAAAGGTAATGTGAAATAATGAATGTATCATTACAAACTAGCTTTAAAACGTTAATCATTTATTGTTGTGTATCGACATTTATGATTTTAAATAATAAAGATGCATTATTATTGGCTGATGAGATGAATAGTCCATCAGCCAATTCTTATAATACACAGCAAGATAACCCTCAGAAATTAGATGAAGCTATTTTTAAAGAATTACCTAAAAAGACTAATAATATCTATCTAGATGTAAGAGATAAAAATGATAAAAAAGTAAAAGTATTTGATGAAAAAGGTCGACTTATTTTTAATAGTAAAAATCAAGTTTACCTAGAAATCAAATTATCTCCACATACTAAGATTGAAAATTATCAATTTTTGACATCCAATTCTCAGCCATTACCATTTGTAACTAAAAGTAATGATAATACAACAACGATAAGAATATTATTAAAGCAAAATATACAAACCTTGGAAATGCGTTATAAACAAAATCTCCATGATAAGGAAGACAGTGTACTATTCATTCATTTAAAACAAAATAAAGATGATAAAGAAGACAAAAAAGATAAAAATCAGAATCAAATAATAGTTCAACAAAATAAGAATAATAATCAACAAACACGAACTACAGATAAAGATATATCTAAAAATAAAAAGACTGGTCAAAATAAACCAAAAGAATATAAGAATAGTACTCAAGAACAAAAAAACAAATCAACTACAACAAATATAAATGTGACTAAAAATAGTAACAGCAGTCATACTCAATCGTTTGGAAATTCAAATAATAATGATCAAAGTTTGAAAAATAATGTTGATTCACAATCAACTAAAATTCAAAGTACTAGGGACAATATTAAAAAGGAAAAAGATAAAACATTACCATCATTCAATAGAGATGATGATGTAAAGAAACATAAACCAAATAATAAAAAATATGAAAATAATCAAAAAGCAAAAAGTCATAAAAAAGAATATGCGATATTGGGCGTAGCTATAGTATTAGCAATGTTACTCCTAGTTGTATCTCATTTATTAATGAGAAAGCGAGGTAAAAAAGATTGAAACATGTAAAAACAATAATTTTAGGAATTATATGTGCTATTTTATTAGTCGCTTGTGAATCATCGTCGAAACCAAAAAAAGAAGAAAAAGCTGAAAAATATAGAATAGTACCTACCACTGTTGCATTGACAATGACACTAGACAAACTGGATTTACCAATCGTTGGAAAACCAACATCTTATAAAACATTACCGGCACGATATAAAGATGTTCCCGAAGTGGGACAACCTATGCAACCTAGTGTAGAAGCAGTTAAAAAATTAAATCCAACTCACGTATTAAGTGTGTCTACAATCAAAGATGAAATGAAACCTTTTTATAAACAGCTTAATATGAAAGGTTACTATTATGACTACGATAGTTTGCAAGGTATGGAAAATTCAATTACAGAATTAGGTAAACAGTTTAATAGAACTGAAAAAGCAAAAGAATTAAATGATCACTTAAATAAAGTGAAAAAGGAAATTGAAGACAAAGCTGCTAAACAACGTAAACATCCTAAAGTACTAATACTTATGGGTGTGCCAGGAAGTTATTTAGTTGCGACTGATAAATCTTATATTGGTGACTTAGTGAAAATTGCTGGTGGAGAAAATGTAATTAAAGTAAAAGATAGACAGTATATTTCGTCAAATACTGAAAACTTACTCAATGTAGACCCTGATATCATTTTACGTTTACCACATGGCATGCCAGATGAAGTGAAAAAAATGTTTAAAAAAGAATTTAAACAAAATGATATTTGGAAGCATTTTAAAGCTGTTAAAAATAATAAAGTTTATGATTTAGAAGAAATTCCATTTGGAATTACAGCGAATGTTGATGCTGACGAAGCAATGAAACAGTTATATGACTTATTTTATAACAATAAAAAGTAATGGAATGATTGTATGATAAAGAACCATAAGAAGTTATTTTTAATAATATTTATACTATTAACTGTTTTAACAGCATATTTATCATTTGTTACTGGTACTTTAAAAATTACATTTAATGATTGGATAGATAAATTATCAACTGGTGAAAATAATGCGGTGGATGCGATATTAGATTTGAGATTACCTAGAATATTAATAGCAATGATAGTAGGGGCTATGTTGGCAGTATCAGGAGCACTTTTACAAGCGTCTCTTCAAAATCCATTAGCTGAAGCGAACTTAATAGGCGTTTCGACTGGCGCTTTAATTATGAGAACACTATGTATGATGTATATTCCTCAACTATATAATTATTTACCCTTTTTAGTTTTTATCGGAGGATTGATTCCATTTATAATCATTATATTTTTACACACTAAATATCAGTTGAATGCGGTAAGTATGATTTTAGTAGGTGTAGCATTATTTGTGTTATTAAATGGTGTATATGACATCTTAAGTCAAAATCCATTACTGAAAATGTCTCAAGGTTTAACTATGAAAACATGGAAAGATGTATATATTATAGCGATTTCTGCAATGATAGGATTAAGTTTAAGTATTTTACTATCTCCTAAGTTGAATTTATTAAATTTAGACGATATGCAAGCTAAGAGTATTGGTTTTCAAATAGATACGTATAGATGGATAATTGGCTTATTAGCAGTATTTTTAGCAAGTGCAACAGTTGCGATAGTAGGTCAAATGGCCTTTTTAGGGATTATTGTACCTCATATTGTAAGAAAAATAGTAGGTGTTAATTATAAAGCAGTTATACCATTTTCAATAGTCATAGGAGCTTGGTTCTTACTTTTAGCTGATTTAGCAGGACGTACAATACATCCACCATTAGAAATACCTGCCAATGCTATTTTAATGATTGTAGGTGGACCTACATTGATTTATTTATTATGTAAGGGTAAACGTCAACATATTTATAAATCTATGTAAGGCTTAACTAATGAAGAATAAAGGATTATCACATTATATGAAACACATAATAAGAATAATACAAATTATTTTAATCGTTGTTATTGTCGTTTTTACTTATCAAATAATTAAAATTTATGTTCAAGATAAAGATGAACAAGAAAGTTATGCCAAAATACAAAAGAAATTTAAAACACTATCAAATGAACATCAATCATCAGTAAGACCACAATTTGAATCCTTAGAAAAAATTAATAAAGACATCGTTGGTTGGATTCAATTAGAGGGAACATCGCTCAATTATCCTATTTTACAAGGTAAAACAAATCATGAATATTTAAATTTAGATTTTGAAAGAGAACAACGTCGTAAAGGAAGTATTTTTATGGATTATCGAAATTCATTGAATCCTTTAGATAAAAATACGGTGATATATGGTCATCATATTGGTGATCAAACTATGTTTGATGTACTTGATGATTATTTAAAACAATCATTTTATGACAAACACAAAGTAATCCACTTTGATACTAAATATGGTAAATATCAATTACAAATTTTTAGTGCATTTAAAACAACAAGTAATGACAATTATATCCAAACGACTTTTGATAATGATGAACAGTTTAAAGCATTTTTACTCAAAACAAAGAAGCGTTCGTTGATAAAAACGAATGTAGAGGTCAATGAAGGAGATAAAATTGTGACATTATCGACTTGTGAAGATGCATTTAGACAAACAGCAGGCAGAATAGCAGTTGTTGCCAAATTAACTAAAATTAACTAAAAGGATGAAGACAATCATGAGATTTATGGCTGAAAACAAATTAACGCTAAACAAAGGGACAGCAACAGAAATTGTTGAAAGATTTTATACTAGACATGGTATTGAGACATTAGACGGGTTTGAAGGTATGTTTGTTACTCGTACATTAGAAAAAGAGGATTATGATGAAGTTAAAATTTTAACTTTATGGAAAGATAAACAAGCTTTTACAGACTGGTTGAAATCAGATGTATTTAAAAAAGCACATCAAAATGTTCGCAGTCAATCTGATGATAAAAGTAGTCCGATTATTAAAAATAGCGTTCATACATATGATATTGGCTATCATTATTTAAAATAAATATTTGTTTAAAAAGCAATTAGCTTCCGATTAAAAATCATTAAAATTTAGTCGGAAGCTTTTTTATTTTAATATTGTGAAGGTGTTTCTAAGTAGAACACATTAGCTAAAGCTAATGCGTAAGTATCACTTAACTATTAAAATAGTAGTGATACTTTATTTTCAATTTATAACTTAATCATATACAATTAAGGATAATTAGAAATTATCATATTGGAGATTAATTATATGGAACAAATTACGTCGGCTCAAAATAGTAAAATTAAAAATGCGAATAAACTTAAGAAAAAGAAAGATAGAGATAAAACTGGCTTAGCACTTATCGAAGGTATACATTTAATAGATGAAGCATATCAAAGCGGGTTAGACATTGAACAATTATTTGTTGTTGATCCTAGTAGAACAGATGAACAATTAATTGAGTATGCTAGTGAAACATTTGAAATTAATTTAAAAGTTGCAGAAGCGTTGTCTGGAACTGTGACACCTCAAGGCTTTTTCGCAGTGATTAAGAAACCGGAATATGATATATCCACTGCGAAGCAAGTATTATTAATTGATAGAATACAAGACCCAGGTAATTTAGGAACGTTAATCCGCACTGCAGATGCAGCAGGCATTGATCTTATAGTTATGGAAAAAGGTACTGCAGATCCATATCAAGATAAAGTATTACGTGCGAGTCAAGGTAGTGTATTTCATATTCCAGTTATGTCAGAATCATTACAGACATTCATCGATACATTTGATGGACCCATTTATGGTACAGCATTAGACGAAGCTGTGAGCTTTAAAGAAATTGAAGCACAAGACACATTTGCACTTATTTTGGGTAACGAAGGTGAAGGTGTAAATGAAACGCTATTAAATAGTACAACTCAAAATTTAACTATTCCTATTTATGGAAAAGCTGAAAGTTTAAATGTTGCAATTGCTGGTAGTATCTTACTTTACCAATTAAAAGGATAAAATATTTGTCTACATTTAGGTGACTTTAAAATTTATAAATGATATTCAAAACGGTTATTGCCGGTTGACCCTATATCAATCAATCGTCTATAATAAATAATGAATTCATAAATAATCAATGATATGGTCTACAAGAGAATTAATAGCCTATAAAAAGACGTAAACTAACATGTGAAATTGTTTAAGGGAGAATAACCGCGACTGAAAGTTATTCCAATTTTGATTAGTTTTTTTCATCTTTTTGGCTACTTAAAGAGATTTAAGTCGGAGTACGTCTTCGTTAACAACGTATACAAGTGTATGCATAAGCATAAATTTGGGTGGTACCACGGAAGGCTTTCGTCCCAGTTAGAGGGGCGAAAGTCTTTTTTGTTTAAAAAAATAAATAATTAATTGATTAATATATTGTTGATGGGATAAAAGGAGGAAAAACGTATGACTCAAAATGATCATATGGGTGAATTAAAGCAACAAGCACTGGTTGATATAAATGCTGCTAATGATGAAAGAGCTTTACAAGATGTGAAAGTTAAATATTTAGGTAAAAAGGGTTCGGTAAGTGCATTAATGAAAAATATGAAAGACTTACCAAATGAAGAAAAACCAGCTTATGGACAAAAAGTCAATGAGCTAAGACAAACAATTCAACAAGAACTAGACGAAAGACAAACGATTTTAGCTAATGAAAAGTTAAATCAACAATTAGCAGAAGAAACAATCGATGTTACTTTACCAAGTCGTCAAATTGAAATAGGTTCTAAACATCCATTAACTCGAACTATTGAAGAAATTGAAGATTTATTCTTAGGATTAGGTTATGAAATTGTAGATGGATTTGAAGTAGAACAAGATCATTATAATTTTGAAGCTTTAAACTTACCTAAATCTCATCCAGCACGTGATATGCAAGATAGTTTCTATATTACTGAAGAAATTTTAATGAGAACGCATACGTCACCAGTGCAAGCAAGAACAATGGAACAACGAAATGGTCAAGGTCCAGTTAAAATAATATGCCCTGGTAAAGTTTATCGTCGTGATTCAGATGATGCCACACACAGCCACCAATTTACTCAAATTGAAGGATTAGTAGTAGATAAAAATATTAAAATGAGTGACTTAAAAGGGACATTAGAATTATTAGCGAAAGAATTATTTGGTGCGGATAGAGAAATTCGATTACGACCAAGTTATTTCCCATTTACAGAACCATCTGTTGAAGTGGATGTGTCATGTTTCAAATGTAAAGGTAAAGGTTGTAATGTTTGTAAACATACTGGATGGATTGAAATTTTAGGGGCAGGTATGGTACACCCTAACGTTTTAAATATGGCTGGTTTTGATGCAAATGAATATTCTGGGTTTGCCTTTGGTATGGGACCAGACCGTATCGCAATGTTGAAATATGGTATTGAGGATATTCGTCATTTCTATACAAATGATGTACGTTTCTTAGACCAGTTTAAAGCTGTAGAAGATAGAGGTGAGATTTAATGTTAATTTCAAATGAATGGTTAAAAGATTATGTAGACGTGAATCAAAATGTTCAAGATTTAGCAGAAAAAATAACACGCACTGGTATCGAAGTTGACGATATTATTGATTATACAAAAGACATTAAAAACTTAGTAGTAGGTTATGTCGTATCTAAAACGTCTCATCCAGATGCAGATAAATTAAATATATGCCAAGTAGACATTGGTGAGGAAGAGCCTGTACAAATCGTTTGTGGTGCACCTAATGTTGATGAAGGACAATATGTCATTGTTGCTAAAGTAGGTGGACGTTTACCAGGTGGTATTAAAATTAAGCGTGCCAAGTTACGCGGGGAGCGTTCTGAAGGCATGATTTGTTCATTACAAGAAATAGGTATCTCAAGTAATGTTGTACCAAAAGCATTTGAAAATGGCATTTTCGTATTTTCTACAGAGGTAATACCCGGTACAGATGCATTAGATGCATTGTATTTAAATGACCAAATTATGGAATTTGATTTAACTCCAAACCGTGCAGACGCATTAAGTATGGTAGGTACTGCATATGAAGTAGCAGCGTTATATCAAACTCAAATGACTAAACCACAAACTGCTAGTAATGAGTTAAATGAATCCGCTACAGATGAATTATCTGTTACCGTTAAAAATGAAAATAAAGTACCTTATTATAGCGCGAGAATAATTAAAAATGTCACTATTGGTCAATCACCAATATGGATGCAATCACGTTTAATGAAAGCGGGAATTAGACCAATTAATAATGTCGTTGATATTTCAAACTATGTTTTATTAGAATATGGACAACCTTTACACATGTTTGACCAAGATCAAATTGGTTCTAATCATATTGAAGTTCGTCAAGCACAAGAAAATGAAACAATGACGACATTAGACGATCAAGAAAGAACACTACTTGAGTCAGATATTGTCATCACTAATGGACAAACACCAATTGCATTAGGTGGCGTGATGGGCGGAGATTTTTCAGAAGTGAGTGATCGAACAACTAATGTTGTTATAGAAGGCGCTATTTTTGATTCTGCTTCTATTCGTCATACATCAAGACGCTTAAATTTACGAAGTGAAGCTTCTAGTCGATTTGAAAAGGGTATTGCGACAGAATTTGTCAATGAAGCTGTTGACCGTGCATGTTATTTATTAGAAATGTATGCTTCTGGTAGCGTCCTTAAAGATAGAGTGTCTGCAGGCGATTTAGGTGAATTCATAACACCAATTCACATTACAACTGACAAAATCAATGAAACAGTCGGATTTAATTTATCTGCAGATGAAATTACAAAGAATTTCGAACAATTAGGTTTTGAAACAGAAGTGAATCATAATGAACTTACGGTATTCGTACCATCTCGTCGTAAAGACATTTCTATTAAAGAAGACTTGATTGAAGAAGTTGCACGTATATACGGCTATGATGAGATACCATCAACTTTACCAGTGTTTGAAGAAGTGACTAGTGGTACTTTAACTGACCGTCAACGTAAAACACGAATAGTGAAAGAAACAATAGAAGGTGCAGGTTTAAACCAAGCTATCACATATTCACTTGTATCTAAAGAACATGCTAAAGACTTTGCATTACAAGATAGATCAACAATTGAACTACTTATGCCAATGAGTGAAGCACATTCAACATTGCGTCAAAGTTTACTACCACATTTAATTGAGGCAACAACGTATAATGTTGCACGTAAAAATAAAGATGTGAAATTATATGAAATTGGACGTGTATTCTTCGGCAATGGTGAAGGTGAATTACCTGAAGAAGTTGAATATTTAAGTGGTATTATGACAGGTGATTATGTTGTAAATCAATGGCAAGGTAAAAAAGAAGAAGTCGACTTTTATCTAACTAAAGGTGTTATTGAACGAGTTGCTGAAAAACTTAATTTAACATTAGATTATCGTGCAGCTAAAATTGAAGGTTTACATCCAGGTAGAACTGCAATTGTCTCTTTAAATGGCAAAGATATTGGTTTTATCGGTGAATTACATCCTTCTGTAGCGGCTGATAATGACTTAAAACGCACATATGTGTTTGAATTAAACTACGAAGAAATGAT
>Ga0114955_1000980_pt1 | contig 13080 bp, 5 predicted proteins | sample Porto_5metaG_FD_87302 | JGI IMG/M metagenome (GOLD analysis project Ga0114955, IMG submission 87302) | Marine algal microbial communities from Porto, Portugal - Porto_5 metaG | ecosystem: Host-associated > Algae > Red algae > Unclassified | place: Portugal: Porto | collected 2015-02-02 | reverse complement strand
TGAGCGGCTCATGCCGTACAACTGGCTCAACGACGAGTGCATCAACGGCATGGTCACGCTGATGCAGTGGCGGAATGACCGCACTGTGGCGGACGACCCGACGGCGCCCACCCACTACTTTTTCAACACGTTCTTTTACGCCAAGTTGTGGCACCAGCACAAGTACTCCTACCACGCGGTGCAGCGGTGGACGAAGAACTTTGACGCGTTGGCGACGGACAAGCTCTTCATCCCCGTCAACGAGTGCAACACGCATTGGATCCTGGTCGTTGTCGACAATCGCGCGGGTACCATCTCGTTGTACGACTCCCTGGGCGCGAGGAACCAACGCGTCGCAGAGAGCGTGCGGCTCTGGCTGGTCGACGAGGCCGAGCACTACAAGACGCCACAGCGCGAGTGGACGGTTGAGCACGCGTGGTGTCGCGCCCAGGAGAACGCGGATGACTGCGGCGTCTTCACGGTGGAGAACATGAACTACATCGCGCTGGGCTTGGACCTAAGGACCATGAGGCGGAGCACGGCGTACTACCGTCGGCGCATTGCGGCGGAGCTGCTGGCGAAGAGAATGGGGGGGAAGGGTTAGTGGGGTGGGTGGTGGTGCAGGTGGGAGAGATGGCGAGACTACATGTCTCTTGCTTTGGTCGTTTGTGCAAGCTTTACGTTTTGTTTCTGTTTCTTTTCGCTCTCTAGCCGGCATACAACGATGTAGATACACCTGCGCACCCGCTAGACTATGTGTTGCGTCGGCCGGCGTCGCGGCCGATTGGCGTCTGGGACTTCGGCGTGGTACCGGTCGTCTTCTTCGCGCGCACATCCCGACGTAGTCAGGTGCTAGAGAGACGGGGGGGCGACCTTATGCTCAAGTTGTGTAAAAATGGACTCAGAAGTACGGAATTGCACGGCCGTTCCGTGTACAGCACATCAACTGTGCCCCCCGTCCCTGTGGTCCAGTGGAGGTCAAGTTAAGCTCGCCCAACAATGAGAAAGCAAGTATGACGAATTTGAACTTGAAAGGTAGCGCCCCGCTGCCGCACTGCTGATGGAATCTGCCGTCAGCACCGTGTCCACGGCCAGCTGCGAACCACCCGTCAACCCGGCCTCAAACCGCCTCCCTGACCTGCCCAGGAGCTCGGACGTTACGGTGCCACATGATCTTTTGGGTCCTGGCGGACCACGGCGTGGACCCCTGCCGTGGTGCGTTGGGGTGTCTCACGGTCCTCAGGAGCGCTCTCGATGCCACGCACTCGTTCACACTTTGATGGGCGGGCAGCCACTCGTGGCGCAGCCTGATGTTGGCGACTGTCCCCCCCCCACATGCCCCCCCCGTGACTGCCGCCGTGGACCCCGTTCCCCCGCCAATCCCTTGAGCAATTTGCTTTGCCTGCCCCCGCCCCCCACGGTTACCCTACTCGAGGCCGGCCTGGGGCCTTGCCATTGCCCCGACAGGGGCGTCCGCCCCCCGCATGCCCCCCCCGTGACTGCCGCGGTGACTGCCGCCGTGGACCCCGTTCCCCCGCCTATGCCTGGGGCATTTTTCTTTGGCTGCCGTCGCCCCCCATCGGGCCCCTTCTCGTGCCCGGTCTGGCACCATGCCCATGCCCCGTCATGGGCGTCCGATGCTCACCCCCCGCTGAGGCTCGCGACCTCCTGTGGGCGGCCGTCTGGGGCCCCACAACAGTGAAGCCAACGTCCCGCGACCCCTGCCGCGTGTCTGTCTTCCCACCCTCCATCCCACCCGCCTCCCCGCCACCTCTTCCACCTGCCTCCCCACCATTCCTCCCGCTTTCCCCCTAGATGGGCGCTGTATCTGACGGCAGCCCTGTCGAGCGTCTTCCACCCCACCATCTCTCCCCACCCTCCACCGGGCTCTACCCCGCCGTTGCCTGCGGCCCTCCCGCTCGTGTGCCACCTCACCATCTCCTCCAACCTCCATCACGCTCTGCCCTGCCATTGACGGCACGCTGGCAGCCCATCTGCCCCCCCAACTTCCCTCCCACCATCCGCTGCGCTCTACCCTCTCGCTCACGGCCCCTGGCACGCGACGCGCCTGCCTCTTTGGCTCCCCATCATGGCTGGGGCCGCCAGTGGCGGCGCAGCGCGACGACGAGCCGCCCGCTCGGTCGCAGCGATCGATGCCGTGACCGCCGCCGCCGACGCGGCGACGGCAGCGGCCGCGGCTGCGGTCGCGGCCGCAGCTGCCATGTCGGCCGACGCGGAGCCCCTGGCCCCCAACGTGGACGACCGCAACCCGGCTTCGGTGTCGGACGTCGCGTCGGTACCGGGACGGAGGCTGGCTGCAGACGCCGTGTCAGCCGGCGAGTGCTTCGTGGGCAACCAGCCCGAGTCGTCCGCTCCTTCGGGGTGGACCGTCGACGGGGAGTCGGTCGTCGGCAGGGGGACCGTCGGCGTCGAGGAGGAGTCGGCGAGCTACACAAGGTCGGTGGTCGTCGACCGCCGCCCCGATGAGGCCGCCGCTGAGCCGCCTGCAGCGGAGGTGCCGTTCGTCGAAGGTGAGACGGTGGGTCTAGCGGTGCTGGCGGGCGGCTCATCGCCCGTCGACCGCCCCGAGCCATCCGCCGTGGGGGAGGTGGAAGAGGTTCTGTGCGTCTGCACCGACTTCTTTCCCGAGTCGGGCGACGCGGACGTCGATAAGGATCGGTGGATGACCGTGCGGTCCTTCGTGGCGGCCATGCTCGCAGAGCCCGTCCTCAACGTGTTCGTTGGCTGCGACCTCGTCGATGTGGAGGTCCTGGCGCGGGCGCTCATCTCGCGGGCGTCCAGCTCTGAGTGGATTCAACTGGCGCCGTGCGTGACGCCTGTCGTGTTCGTGTGGCAGTTCCTGCTCCTTGTACGCTCGGCCATGGACGCAAAGCCCAACCTCTGCCAAGCTGTCGGCGAGCTCATGCTGTTCTGCGTTGTAGCGGAGGAGGAGACGATGGTGCGCTGGGAGTCCAAGGCCAAGCCAGTCGCCAAGGCGTATCGCGACAAGTGGGAGGTCGGCGACGCCGCGACCTACCGGGAGTGGCTGCTCTCCATTGGCGTCCAACCGCCTGTGACTCACGTCGTTGCGAAAGGGCCGTCCAAGGCCCGCGTGTTGGAGCAGGCCGACGAGCTGCGGACGGGGCAGTCTTGGCCAGGCAGGCCCGTCCTCCGTGGCTTCCCTGAAGACTCAACGGCGGAGAAGCAGCGGGCCAAAGCTGCGGGCAAGCGGGAGGGAAAGCAGGCCGACAAGGACAAGGACAGCAACAAAGACGACAAGGTGAAGGAGGTCAAGGCCTGGGACGTGGACGACTGCCGGCACACGTTCCCGGACAGCGTGCTTCGCGCGCCCGGGGTTGTGACGTTTGTGTGTGGCTGCGGCTACATTGTCGGGTTTGAGTTGTTGAGGGAGACCGAGAGCCCCGCGCACGTCGTGGCGGCCCTCGTGCAGCGGTTTAAAAGGTTTCCTCGTGTCGTTTACTTCGACACCGCCTGCCAAGCTCAACGCAACGCCCTGCGGCGCGTGCCCTGGATGATGGACGGTGCGTGCACCGCCTGGTTCATCGACCGGTTTCACCGGTGCAACCACACGTGCTCGCCGGTGTTCAACGCGGACCAGTACCCAAACCTCTCGCGTGGGCACGACACGTCGGGCGCCGAGCGGCAACATTCGATCAAGAAGCGCTCGAAGAACAGTCTTTCGTACATGACCCAGCGCCGCTTTATTGTACGCTCCCGCATCATTGCGGCACACAACAACATCCGGACGTCCCAGCGGCGCGAGGCAACCAAGCAGGCCAACGCGTCGCGCCCCGCTGGGGAGGCCACAACCGGCGTCGAGATCCAGCACAAGCCGGTTGAAACGTACTACCATCACTTCATTGTTAGTCATTGCGAGATGGGTGACGGGTGCCCGTGCAGAGGCGAGGTGAAGCGCGTAGGGCAATCCGGGTTAGAGAGGAAGGTGTGAGAAGCCTTAGAAGTAAAGAGTAGAAGCCAGAGAATCGACACACCTTGGACACAGTCGCAGTTCTCCTTCCACTGCATCACTCGTTGGACACAGTGGCAGCTCCCCATCAACTTCAACGGGGAACACGCAAGGGACAAAAGCCCGAGAGAGGGACCCACGATGGTAAGGAACGTCTACCCGCTGTGCAGTGGGAGCTTGGTCCGGACGCGGTCCCGTATCAAACAGGAAAACAGAGAAACTGGGCGGTTTATAAGGTATGGACACATGGAAACAAAAGGCGGCAGCAAGGCCCGTTGACACGGCCGCCACGACCCCCACCTCAAACGCAGCCGCTGCCGATACGTTCAAATGCCGTCTTTGCAGGACCGGAATCCAGCCTCAGGGGGTGGTGGGCACCCGCGCCGCGGCTGCCATACGACTACAGCAAGGAGACACGACCACGACAAACCTCAAAGAAAAGAAAGCGCATCGTGGGCATAGGAACAGCAGTCAGCGGGTTACACTGGCCAGAAATACCTATGTCAACCTCATCTCCTCTCCCCGGTTGCTGTTGAGACGGCGGTAGCATAAATCAGCTCCCGGCGCTTAACACCTCAACCGTGCTCACGCAATGACCCCAGTGCCAGAGTCCGAGTGATAAAGACAGTGGAGCACACGTTGAGAAAAGAGAGCAACGCTGACTTACCTGTCCGCAGGAGCCCGATCAGCAATGCGGCAGCTCGAGGCATGGAGCCAGGTCGCCAGCGGGGCCGCGGAGTGAAGCGGGTTCCCGCGGCAGCAATGGTTGCTGTGAAAGAAGCGGTCCATTGGCATCCACGCCGCCGAGCCAACTGGGAACAAGAGGGGGCCGCGACCAAGGCCCCACCACCTCCAGCAGCACGCGCCGACGTCACCCACCGCGGACCCAATGCCAGTGGGCACCTCCATCACTCCCAAGAATTCCAGGCCCTGCACCGGAGCAAGACACAGCAGCAGCCTCAACGCTGGCCGGGGGGGATGACGTCGCCGACGGGAGACGTCGAGCACACGCCACGCGTATGAGCGGGAGCCGTCGAGCGACGGTGGGTGACAGGGGACCCCTGACGGCGGCCAAAGCCAGCACACGTGTGGCAGACTGGCGTCTGCCGCGGCGGCGCTGCGCCGCGCAGCGGCGGACAGCTCAGATCGGGCTCGCACGCGCCCGGTGATCGCGAGCCAGTGTCGTCCCACCCATTGAGCACAGAAGGGACCGCTTACAGACAAGCGACCCTGCCTGCCTAAGCCACGACCCCGGATCAGCGGCCTTCGTCGGAGCATTGGAAACTATAGCTGCAGTACTCCCAACAATTACGCCAAAAGAGTTTTGTTGAGTAGCCCCCACTTGATGGACGACAAACAAGCAGGCCAGTTCATCAACCGGGCTACTGCCTGCGCTACAAGCCGCCATGGACTGTTCGCCAGCACTCATCAGTAGGGAGCCAGGGGGGGCGTATCCAGGCTGACAGTCGGCGGGAGGCGTCATACCGGACGCTGTTATGGAATGACGCGAAGGAGGCTATTTTGCTATCGCCTCGAATGATGGCGATCTCGTGGGCAGCTTCGGCAGCATGGAGCAGGGCACCAAGGAGAAGTCGGCGTTACAGGTGCTCCACGGAAGGCACGGCGCGAACGTATGAGTGTAGTGCATGGTCATAGCATCTTTAGCTGTTCATGTTTGCGGTGCCGCTGATCTGTGCTATGTCCATAGGTTGGCAGCGGACCCGGGACGGTAGCACGGCAGATAGACATGGCCATCAGGGCTGTGAGCCTGGCGACGATCAGCGCGCTGCGGCGCTGCCATCAGTCGTAGGGTTTGGCCGACGGCTGTTGGAAGGCTTCTAACAGATTTTGTGTCTTGGCCCCGGTCGGGCGCCCAGCAGGCCCAGTCCTTCGAGAGGTACGGTCTGTACAGGTCACTGCTGGGTTGTTGGGCACGGTCACGCTCCCCACAGCACGGGTGGTAACCGTTGTCTAGCAGATAGAATAGAAACCAGCCTGTGGGCACGCGCGGGGGATAGCCAAACGATAAGTGACCATCGCACCCAGCGCCTTTCGTCTCGCAGGTATTGCGCACTGTGGTGCGCATTTCTCAGACGTAGCATCGCCAAAGCACTACAGCTGTCGCTACTGTAGCAGTTGTCAAACTATTAGACAGGAAGCGACCTCACTTGCACGGGCGGTGCCTGCGTGCCCATCGTCCACCACAGATTGGCCAACTGTGTGTCTTAGCCACATACGTACCCGTTCGTGTGGGGGTGCGCAGGCGCGAGTTGCGCAGGCACGCTTGACTGAAGCTCCCAGAAGTCCAGCATGCTGGCTCCAGGTACGGGCTCTGACCGTACAGTGCAATGACGAAGTTGTTCCTTTTGAAGGATACGAACGGGTAACGGAGGCACCTCCCCCCGCTGGCGCTGCCATCGTCGTGCTCTTTCCACCCTACAGCGTCCTCCTGCACGCTTGTTCCACCAGCATTCCGGGCTCCGCAGCATCCAGCTGCTGCCGAATGGCAGGAGAGAGCTACGTTCTGTGAGCGCAGAGCTGAATAGAGAACCCGTCCACCGCGGCATGATCAGCTGCTGCTGAATGGCAGGAGCGAGCAATATTCTGTGAGGGCTGTGCTGAATGGAGAACCCGTCCACCGCGGGGTGTCGAGTACACAGAAACAGATAAGCATACATATTGATTGATGGGACAACCTGAGCCGTTCGTGCGTCGCCGCACATCCACCCGCACCACAACTCCCCACCCTACTATCCACCCGTCGTCCTGACTCTTCACCACCCCAATCTAGTGACCCGCGTACTCCTTGGCCGTGAACAGGTCGTACAGGTACTCAGACACCTTCTTGCTGATGTGGTCGCCCCCAGGCGGCGGCGGTATCCGTGCCAGCAGCATCTTGCCGTCCTCCTTCGACGGCACCTTGGCGTAGGCCGCAGCCAAGGAGGCAGGCGTCTCAAAGCCGGCTTCTATGATGTAGTCGATGCGCACCAGGCCGACGCCAGGCACGATATCCAGCTGCAACGCCCACAACTGCTGCAGTGAGATCTCGCCGCGCATCAGCTTGGTGCGCTTTTCCCAAAGCGAGTAGGTGAGCAAGGCGCGCCCGCCCGCGGTGTCGTCCTTGACGTAGTGATGCTGCAGCCAACTGGCCAACCCGTCACCGGTGCCCAGTCGGCGGCCTCGGTGCCGCACGACCGCGGAGTAGTAGGTGATCGTCTCGTCAATGTTGCGCGTGTGCTGGATGAACAAGTCGGTGGTGACCGCCAGCGATGAGAGGAGCTTGTTGACTTCCGCCAGCATGCCTCGGTCGCTCGCGAGGGTGGCAACCACGTCTCCCTCAACCACGAGGGCTTGCAGGCGGCAGCCGGAGGCCGCCATGTAGTACGCCTGCTCTGGCATCCGGCCGTCATTGAGGGAGTCCACAAGATCCGCGACAGTCTTCCGCTCAATGATGGTGTCCAGCATCAGCTCTGTACCCGCCGGGGGGGCACCCTCAAAAGCGGCCGCGCCGGCGGCTGTCACCCGCGCAACAAGCACGGCATCGCCCGTCGGCAAGCGACGCGTGATGACCCGGTCGGCCAACCCAGGGTTGAGGCGCAGCTTGGACAGGAAAGAGCGTCGCGTTGCGCCACTGCCAGCCGTCTCCCGGTCGTCTACGAGAATGAAGACCTCGGCAGCCAGCGGCCCGCTAGACGAAGGTGGCAGAGGGTAGGTCAGTGCCAGCGGCTTGCGGGCGGGCGCCATGCCGCTGCTGTTGCGTGCAGGTGGTTCGGCCCCGGCAACGGGGAAGGTGCGCATGAGGTCGGCCGCCGTCTGCAGGTGGCTGCCGACACGGTCGTGCTCGGGCCAGTCGTCGACAACAGCAGGCGGCGTCTCACCGGCGGCGTCCATAGCAGGGTGGGAGTCGTCGTCGAGAACGACGATGGCGCTGGCGCCGGAGTTGGCCACCGCCGTCGGCGCGGACAACGCGGCCTCCTCGCGATCCGCGAGGGCCTCCCTCGCAGGGGACTGTAGGTCGTCCCCGCAATCGTCGTCGATGACGATGATGACGTCATCGTCAGCGTCGCCCCCCGCCGCCAGCGCGCCTGAGGCGCCTTGTCCATCCCCCCGAGCGTCTCCACGACCGCTGTCACCATGGTCGTGCGCGCCGCTGGCAGCACCGTGCCGCGCACGTGCCCCCGCTGCGACACGACCCGCGTCGTCACCGCCACCTTCATCGTTGCCCGCACGCCCGACGTCGACCACAGGTCCACCACGGAGGCGCATGGTATCCAGGGCGCGATCCGTCACGCGGTCCTCGAAGGTGCGACCGCCGGCACTCACAGCCCCGCCCGCGAGCTCGGGCCCGACCGCAGCCACAGCAACAGAGGTGGGGAATCCAAGACTACAAAGCCGCCGCATCTGTGCCACACCGCTGGTGGCCGTAGCATCAGGATAGGCTCCCGGCTCAGGAAGAGATGGGGTGCGCGGCGGCGGAGGCGGTCCAGTGGAGCCGCTTCCAGCGGCACCAACCGTATCACCGTTGCCATGACCACGTGCAGCCATCACGCCTGCGCAACGGCCGAAGATGGGAGCGGGCAAAGTGGTAAGAGGAACGAGGGGAAGGTGGAGTGGGGGGGGGCACGGAGAGGCAGATCGGCAATGCGGAGGGGGCGTGCGACCTGGAGGTAGAGCGAGGGGGGGAGGGGGCACGCATCGTACCCGTTGGTGGTGGTACGTGGCGGAGGGCCGGTGTCCCGCAGCCCGCGCAAATCTGTCAGTGGCGGGTGCCTGCAGGCACCCGCCAGCTGGCTGTGAGGGGTGTGAATCGTGGGCGAACGAGAGAGCCAGGGACCACAGATCGACAGCCGTTAGGTCGATCTGGATCCAAGTGGCGCATCATATCTCGGTGAAGCGCCCGAATAGGGGGGCCTCTTCGCCAGACAATGTCTTCACAGTGGGTCTCTCGCCGTGTTAATTGCATATGTTAAGTTCTGCAATGCATCATCGATATCGAAGGCCCGGCACCTCGGCCGTCGGATCCTCGCTATGCTCCACTGTCAACGAGCCAGGTCAAGGTTGTGGGACACGGCGGTGGCAGATTCGCGCAGCAGCGGCCCCCTGCTGCTGAGAGGCTTTCTGGCGCGCTGGGATGACAGGCTATGTGCATTGGGTCGCGGGAAGACCGTTCTCGCTGCTGAGCGACACTTGGATTGCGGCTGCCTCGTCCGTTCCACTGGAGCGCGTGCGTCCCGCCCAAAGATTGAGAGCCACGCCTCTGCCTCCGATGCCCCGGTTGTGAGGGCTGATTGGCCGAAGCGGCCAGCGGTCTGGGCTAGTAGCTTTCGTGGCGGCAGCAGGGCCACCACTCCACTGGCGACTGGCCTGGTTCCTAATGCAGGAAGGCACATGAGGGGGGGGGGGCTGGCTGTGGACGCTGATGTGTCTGCAGCAGCACACCACCGAATCATTCGATGATCACGGTCGGCGCTCACGCCGCCCTTGTGGGGATCTGGAAGGGGCGGGCGAGGCCACACTGGCACGAGTTCTGGGCGGGCTGCGACAGCTGGGCGTGCTGCCATTGATGGAGGGTGTCTCGCTGTGTACTGGCAGGGCGCCACAGCTGCCAGCACCGCGGTGGGGACCCCAGCCGCCCCCGCGTGGATCTTGATGGGAGGGGGGAGGTCGCAGGTGCAACCGTTCTGGGCGCGCTTCTTTCTCGAAAGCAGAGCGGTCCATTTTTCGCGACTGTGCGCGCTGGTCCCTTCTGCAGGGAAGCGCTTGTCGATGCGGTGGGCCATCGTCAGCACGTTTTGAGAGGGGGTAAGTGAGGGCGGGGGGAGAGACTGCAAACGACGATAGCCCCCCCACTATCGAACCCTGACACCCACTCGAGCCGCGGTGTGTCCAGCTTGGCACGGCAGTCGGCGACCATCTGTAGTGTTGAGCGCTGACGCGGTCCGTATCGGGACGTGGGCGTGGTGCGGTCTTTGTGGGGGTGGACGCCTCGATGCGAGCGGGCCGAGAGAGTGCGTCGACCGGGAGATAGGGGGCGGGGGTCAAGTCAGCAGCGCAGTCGGCCGCACGACGCCGGGCCAACGAGCACCGCCGTCAGCCGGCGCCTTGCTTCTGGGTTGGGGGGTCGTGAGCGTGGGAGGCGGCAGGCAGGGCTGTCTGGGTTGGGCATGAGTTTTAGCGTCTGCTGGTGTTCGCCGATTGGCGGCGCCGGAGCGTACGCGCCCGCCGTTAGTGACGAGGAGCCGCCGCAACCGCCTCTGGCGGCGGACCAGCCCCGCTGGTGGGCAGCGGGAGCACTAGTGTGAGTGTTGGGTGAGGGCGCTGCGAGTAGGTTGACGGCGCGGCCTGCGGCCATTTTGTGAGCGCCGTCGGCGACACGACTGGCACCGTCACTGGTTGCGCGGCCGGTGATGCGGGGTGTCGGATGACAACAGTGCTATGGAATCCTCAGCTGTTCACATTGCCGTCACTAAGGTCCTTTCTCCATCGGCCGGCTGGCCGACTCGCTGGGACGGGAGCAGTTGCCTCGTGCTCTCACTCGTTTTCTGTTTTGCGCTGCCAATATGCCGGCCATCCATGCTGATGGCGTTGCCATGTCGCGCAGACATTCGTGCCTCAAGTTCTCTTTGTAGTTTATTGAGGCTGGCCTTCTTATGCATCTTTCTTTCTTGTAGCGGCGACATGTGTGTGACTGCCTTTATGCTTTTATAGTATGAACCTCGTCACGGATACATGAGTCACCACCCCATGGAGTTTGTTACTCGGAACGTGCGGGTCTCGTCGGTCGAGTCGTTGGTTTGCTGAGCGGAGCAGTGGTGTCGCGCTTGATAGGCATGTCTGCGGTCAAGTGCATGCTTTTGAGCAAGAGAAGAGAGGGAAAGTAAAACAGGCAATCAATACGTAAGGCCGCTTATCGGCCACACTACCACAGTGCCAACCAGCGAACTCATACATACCGCCTTCTTACCAGTGCCAGGGAGAGGGTACCGAGAGCCGTACGGGTACGGGTTCTCGTCCAAGACCACCGTGATTGTGACGGCGACCACGTCCCGGTCAATCCGCCGGCCGAAGAAAGAGTGCATGTCTTTGACAAGCCGCCCGGTAGCAACAGGCACGGACAGCTCCGACATGAGCGTGCACGTCGTCGAGTTGGGGACGGCCTCAAATGCACGCTCCGTCGACGACCGCTTGGTGGTACTTGGGCCGATGGAGTCGTCTGCCGTAGAGATGAGGCGGTCCGCCAGCCGACGGGACCGCTTGCGGGGTAGGGAAGATGCAGCACCAGTCTCGGTGGCCGCAGCCCGCTTGCGGGTAACGGCCGGAGACGGGTCGGCAACCTCCAGGCCGGCAGCCGCGAGTTCGGCGGCGCGCAGACCCCGCTTTGACCTCCTGGTTGCGACCACCGGAGCAGTAGCTTCAGCGGCGGCCGCCCCCGAGACAGCAGTACCAGGAACAGCGGCGGCCGCGGCCGCCGAAGCAGCACGGGTGAGCGCGCGCTTGCCTCCTGCTGGGGGTGCAGCGGCAACAACGACAGCTTGTAGTGCGCCCTGCGGCGACGCTTCTTGCCCGCTCCTTGATGACGGGCCCGATGCACGGGCCGCTGTCGACCGCCGGCGCTTGTCGACCAAGCTTCCGCGTACCCCGGTTGTCGAGGCAGCTGCCGCACCGTCCGCCCCAGCGGCCGCCCCGCCAACATCCCCTCGCCGCCTTAAATCGTTGGCCTTGCGAGCGTTAGCTGCATTGGCCTTGGCCTCGCCTCCCTTCTCAACCGCGGCAGCCCCCCCCGCCACTCGGACCGTCTGGTGCTCCGCCGCCTTGCCGTCAGCTTTGCGTGAGATGCCACTTGATGATGGCGAGTGGCGAGGCGGCAGCGGAGGGCGCCGAGAAGACGAAGCCGCCGGAGTGACCAGACTGGTCCCACCCCGTGGTGTGCCACCGCCCGGTGGCAGAGGTATCCGCGCTGCACTCAGTGGAGCGGCAAGGCCGGTGCTGCCAGATGATGCTGTCGCCGGCTTCTTCTTCGCCGGCGACTGCGACGGCCGGTCCGACAGGTGCGTACTTGCATTGGAGCGCACCGCAGCGACCGGCGGTGAAAGTTCGGCAGCGGAGCGGCCACCGGATGGTGCCGGTGCCGCGCTTGAGCATGGCGCTCTTGAAGGTGTCGTCGACGCCGGACCACCAGTTGGCGAGCAGGGGGTGGTCGAGCAAGGGGGCTCCGAGGGAGAGGTAGATGTGCCTGAAGCAGCAGCAGCCGCCACGGGTAAAGCACATGGTGCATGACCAGCGGCCATCTTCCGCCGACTATCGGCTCCAGCAGGTCCAGAAAAGAATGCATGCGCGACACCATCGTTCTCTGCAGGTCCGGGTACCGGCAGCCGAGGAGGCGAAGGCGAAGCAGCAGGAGGTCCAGGAGGCGCCGGTCGTGGTGCAGTAGTAGCAGAAGCAGCCGACGCTCCTTGACGCAAACAAGGCGGTGCCGACGGGGGTGCGCTTGGCCGTGTCGCAGGAGGAGCTGCCGCCGGTGCAGGCAGCCGCGGTCGAGCACCGACCGGATGCGCATTTGCTGAAGACCCATGCGACTGGGGAGCACCAGGTGGTCCGAGGGGCGGAGGTCGTCTTGCAGCTATACCAGAAGCAACTGATCGTGCCGGAGGCTCGCGAGGCGGCGCGGATGGCGGTGCACTCGTCTTTGCCGGCGGAGCTGCCGCTCTCGCAGGAGGTGGTGGTCGAGCACCAGTTGTGGTAGCACTTGTCGATGAGACAAGCATCGGCGGAGCAGCGGGTGTCGAGGTTGAGGACTTTGGCGGCGCCGAACGAGCAACAGCCCGAGCACTTGCACTTGCACCACTTGGAGTTGCCTTGGCAGCAGCTGCACCCGGCGGCGCCAAACGAGCAACAGCCCGAGCACTTGCACTTGCACCACTTGGAGTGGCCTTGGCAGCAGCTGCACCCGGCGGCGCCGAACGAGCAACAGCCCGAGCACTTGCACTCGTACCACTTGGAGCGGCGTTGGCAGCAGCTGCACCCGGCGGTGCCGAACGAGCAACAGCCCGAGCACTTGCCCTCGTACCACTTGGAGCGGCGTTGGCAGCAGCTGCACCCGGCGGCGCCGAACG
>Ga0114955_1000979_pt1 | contig 13084 bp, 22 predicted proteins | sample Porto_5metaG_FD_87302 | JGI IMG/M metagenome (GOLD analysis project Ga0114955, IMG submission 87302) | Marine algal microbial communities from Porto, Portugal - Porto_5 metaG | ecosystem: Host-associated > Algae > Red algae > Unclassified | place: Portugal: Porto | collected 2015-02-02 | reverse complement strand
GGCCCCGGGGGGGGCCGCCCCGGGGGGGGGGAGCGGGGGGGGGGGCTGCCCCCGGCGCGGGCCCCGAGGGGCGGCGCCCCGGGGGCCCCGGGGCCCCCCCCCCCCCCCCCCCTCGTTTGCCATGCGAGGTCCATCGAGGTTGTCGCGACGCGGTAGCCGCCGCGGCAGCGCACACACACGCCGCGCCGCCACCTCGGCGCCCGCACGGGCGGTTACGCGAAGCCAGCACCGCAGCTATTCGGATGGCCGCAGATGCGGCCAGCTGGCGGCAACTCGCGCAGCATGGCACGAGGCACCACACGGCGGCCGCCAAGCCACTCGCGGACTCGTGACCTCTCCCCTCCCGACCTACCCGCCAGAGCCAAGGCGGTTGCGCTTCATTCGCCGGAGTGGCGTCGGACATGGAGCCGGAGGCACCCCGGCGGCGACCGCACGGGCGGGTGCGCCACTCCGGCGCAACAGTCGTTCGGAGAGCCTCACGAGTGACCAGCTGGCGGCCACTCGCCCAGCATGGAGCGCGGCACCAGACGACGGCCGCCGAGCCGAGGGAAAATTCGCCACCCCTCCCCCCCCTGTCCGACCCTCCGTAGCCATGGCGGTCTCGTTGCCGTCGGTCGCCGGCACGGTGGCGCACACAGAGGCTGAGGCGCCGCGTCGGCGACCGCACGGGCGAAGGCGCGACGACAGCATCTCAGCCACTCGGAGGGCCTCACGCCTGAGCAGCTAGCGGCCTCTAGCTCAACATGTAGCGCGTCACAAGACGGTGGCCGCCGAGCCGAGCGCAGACTCGGCACCGCGCCGCCCCCGTTGTCGATCGTACGCGTTGCCTTTGCTCAGCGCGCGGCTGGGTTGACGGCACAGCAACCCATATCTCCCAGAACAGGCGGCCCAGTGGGCCGCTCAGGGTTCGGCCAAGAAAATCTTGTCGTCCCTTCCCCAGCTGACACCCACCCGTCACAAATCTTTCGCTTCACAAATGCCGTGTCTGTTAATATCACTCAATCCCGGCACGAGCTGCCGGGCCCAGGCAGACTCGCGCCCCACAGGCATGACCGCCTGGCTTTCTGGCCGAAACCCCCACGCGGTCAGGTCGGCAGGTACGAAGTCGCCGTGATGATTGCCGACTCGGTGTACGCAGCGCACGTTCACATTGGCCGTCGGCGGGCGGGACGGGCGGCGTCGCCTACATGAGGGAAGGGGGGCGCCCTGGCTCCCCCTGCTCGACCAGCCTCAGTCTGCGACGGACGTCGGCGAGCGCTGCGCCCGCTAGTGTGTTCGTTAGGCCCTTGGCGGCGATCTCGGCGCCAGGTTGGTGGTAGAACGTTACGGCCCCCATTGCTACCCGCTCCTGAACGACATGATGAGCAGTGTCAATGTGCTTGGCCCGAGCAGTCCCTTTGGGGTTGGCCATCAGTGCAATGCAGGCGAGGTCTTCCTTGGCCATCGGGACCGGCCGGTCCGCTTTATCGAGGTCCGCCATTAGTTTCTTGAGCCAAAGTGCCTCGAGGGTTGCCGCCGCTGCGGCTATGTACTCGGTGGTGGTCCATCGGTCGCTCCCCCGACCGGCGCAGCGCGGTACCCACCGTTAAAAGTAACATAGCCGGGTGAGCGCCGGACAAGCCAAAGTTGGAGACAAGCTCCTTCATGAGACCAGGGCAGCTAATAGTAAGCGTGAGTGTCCCTCGGTCCCCGAAAATCCGCATCCCCAGGAATTCTTTGGCCTGCCCCATGTCTCGCCCTTTGTATCGCTGGAAGATCAAGTACTTTGCCGCGTCCACCGCGGCGCGCGTCTCTCCGATGATGGCCAGGTCGTCGACGTGCGCTAGGGTACTGAGGAGACCATGAACCGGTTGATACCAAGAGTACAACGTCGGGTTGGTGGTAGACCTCTTGGCGCCGGCGGGTGTCAAGGTCCCACATAGGTGCTCGCCCGACAGCCTCCCGGCCTGCTTCGTGCAATACAGCGCGGAGCGCAACTTCACCACCGTGTTGAGACCGCCACCCGAGTGGCCATGAGGGAGATACGGGTAAACGTCCACGTCCATAGGCGCGTTCAAGTAGGCCGTCTTGATGTCGATTGTGTAGAGCTCAAAGTCATGAGCCGCCGCGTACGTGAGCACGGCCCGCATGGTCGCCGGCGCGAGGCACGGTGCCCAGATTTCAGTACAGTCCACGCCTGCTCGGTTCGATTACCCGAAGCCAACGTACCGGGCCTTGTACCACATGACCTTCTCGTCGGCATCGTGCTTGTAGACAAACACCCACTTTCCCCGCATCCACCTGGCACCACGGGGAAGTTGAACGATCGTCCCGGTCTCTTTTTCGACGAGGGTCTTGTACTCGTAGTTCTTGGCCGCCTCCCACAGGTACGCGTCGGGTCGCGAGAGTGTCTCTAGCGGCGTCTTAGGCGGCGTGGCGCACCAGTCTCGGCGACCAACAGCCTCGGCCACGGTCACGGGCGCGTACGCAGGGACTGGAGCAGGGATAAAGTCCGCCGAAGTGGCGCGGACGGATGCTGAGAGGGCGGATGGGCCTTCAGGTCCCTTGCGCGATCGTAGGTTGTAGGCATATGTACGGGTGGAGGTGCTCGGTTGTGCCGGCGTTAGTGGCATGGTCCCGGATGGTGTGTGAGGGTCCTGCGCGGGAGCCGGGCTTGGCGACGCGGAAAGGAGCAGGGCGACAGCATCCTCCAGGTTGTCGACCACCGGGACAACCGGCAAAGACGAAGATGCCGGGTCACCCCCGGCACGCGACGCGTGGCTGTCGGTGTCGGACCAGTCCTCGGGCAAGTACAAACAGACCGGCAGGGAGTCGGGGATGAACAGTCACGCCGGCGCCGTCTCGTCGACTTCCACGTCACGCCGCGTCATGATGGCACCCGACGCCTCCGAGCGGATGCGCGAGGTATAGACGCCTGACGAGTAGCCGACCATGTGCCGAAAGATGAAACGCGAAGCACATCTTCTGGCCTGCTTAGACGGACGCGTAGCGTACGCCTTCGAACTCCAAACACAGAGCATCGACATGTCCTGTATTCTGCCATTCAAGCGTTCATGCGGTGCCGCCATCCCGTTGGCTGCGGGAAAGCGGTTCATCACAAAGGCGGCAGCCACCATGGCCTTGCCCAGTTGAAGAGAGAGAGGCAGGAGCTGAGCAGCATGGCACGGGTGCGCTCCATGACCACGCGGCTGTGCCGCTCCGACTTGTCGTTCTGCTTGGGAGAGTAGGGCGCGGCAAGCTTCGGCTTGATACCTTTGGCCTGTATGAACTGCTTCATGAGGTCATTCGTCAAGATCTTCTTCGCGCCGTCCGTCCGAATAACCTTGACCACCTTATTTGGCTGGTTTTCCAGGTACAAGATCCAGTCGCGGAGCGCCGCTCCAGCCTCCGCCTTGGTCTTGAGGGGTGTGACAAACTACATGTAGGTACAGGCGTCGGTCAGGGACAACGCGTGGTTAGCGCCCCCGCCCGACGTCGGGGAATCTGGCCCGATAAAATCGACACAGAGGCGCTCTAGCGGTTCGGTTGCGCGTTCCCCTGCCCCGCGCTGATGCAACTGCATACGAGCCTTGACACACGGCTCACAAACGGCGCCGAAGTTGGTCTTGATGTCGGCCCCGGCGATGCTCATGGCGGTGACAATCTTTGCCGCCTTTCCGGCATTATCGCAGCCGAGGTGGCCAAACCGGCGGTGCCACAGATGTCGCTTGGGATTTGCTGTGCCGTTGGCGACATTGGCACACGGTGACGCCGGTGCGGTCTTCGCCGTAGCATCGCTGCCGAGGGTAAGCTGATACTGTTCGTTCTTGTTGAAGAAGCCCATAGCAACGGTCACACAGTTCTTCTTGATTGTGACCGTCCCCTAGTAGAAGCGAAGGTCCCCCCCCGCGCGGTCCGCGGCACAGAAGGAAAACAGACTGTAAGAGAGGCCTGATACCAACAATGTGTCCGTGAGAGTCACGTCGCCAGCCAGCGACGTTGGCGACGCAACGGAGCCGCGTCCGGGCGCAGCGTGTCCCCGTTGTCGATGGTGACCCCGTTGTCACCTTCATCGTAATCTTTGAGCCCCGTCGCGGCCGGCTTCATGTTTTTGGTCGCGCCAGAGTCGACCAACGACTTGCGGTCAGTCGGCTCCGTCTGCGACGGTCCGGCAGAATCGGACAGGGTCGAAAGAGATGGCTTTGTGGCCGCGGCCACGACCGACGCGGAAAGTCCCCCCCCATTCCCATTCGGGGAGTCGGTAGTCATTGGGCACTCATGGGCGTAACGCCCGCGCTTGTTGCAGTTCCAGCATACGACTCGCCGCCTGCGCTCTGATCGGGGCATTGACTTGTCCTTGGGCCAAGACGGCAGCGCGTCACGCAGCTACCCGACGGCAAAGGCCGCCACGGTCGGCCGCTCAGACGCCGTCGTAGCCTCGGCTGCGGCCTCCTCCACAAAGTACAGCGTTGATAGCGTAGAGGTCCATCGAAAATCTACGTTCGAGTTGGTCAGGATCTTCTTCTCCGTATTTTATTCGTGGCCAAGCCCCATCAGGAAGTGCAGGATGGCGGTGAGGATGTCTAGCGGATGCCTTGCGGCAATCAATGCGGCTTTCAATAGCTTTTTCTGTCCCTAGTAGGCCATCAGGCTCTCACCGGGCTTTATTCAGAGCCTCGCGAGCTCCTGAGCGAGCTGCAGGCGACGGGCATTGTTCTGTGCTTTAAACATCTCCTCCAGCGCATCCCACTCCTCCTTGGCGCTGGAACAGGCTGGGACCCTCGGGAGGTGATGGAGCTTGACGCTCAGCATGAATCGGGGGTAGGCGATCTGGTCCTTGACAACCAACTCGGCGTAGCCAGACGGGTCGTTTGTCGCGTCGGGGGCCGGATCGCCAATCGGCCCCCATAGTAGCTTCTTTCTAAGCGACGACTTAAACAGCGCCGCCCAAGTCTCGTAGTCGTTGTCAGATTTCTCCAGGCGAAGTTCGCTGCTCATCGTCGGCTCCGCCATCACGGTCAGGGTCCTGGTGGTCCGTGTCAGGTGCGTATCCGTGAAAAAGAAGCAGGGTGTGAACGCGTGCGGTAGCTCGGAGATGGGTCGGGGATCTCGCACCTCAGGCAGTGAGAAGAGCGACGTACTGCTCCGTACCGCCTGCTCTGGGCCCATATCCAGCTGATCGTATGCGTTACCTGTACTCAACTAGCGGCTGCGGTTGTGCCGCAGCCACCCATATCTCCCCCAACAGGCGGCCTATCAGGCTGCTCAGGGTTCGCCCAGCGAGAATCTCGTCGTCCCCTCCCCAGCTGACACCCACCCGTCACAGATCATTCGCTTCACAAATGCCATGTCTGTCAGTATCACTCAACCCCGGCACAAACCGGCGGGCCCTATCCGACTCGCGACCCGCGAACATGACCACATGGCTTGCTTTCCGCAACCCGTCCAACCCTCCAGAACCATTCCGGTCGCGCTGCGGCCGCTGGAGCGGCGGCGCACCCACAGGCGGAGGCGCTGCGGCGGCAACCGCACGGGCAGGGGCGCGACCCCAGCATCGCAGCCACTCGGAGGGCCTCACGCACGGCCAGCTGGCGGCCATTCGCCCTGCCTGTGCGCTCGCCCACTCCCGATCCCTTTCACCCGCGCGATGGAAGTCGCCGTGCGGTGGTGGCGACCGCGGCGCCGCACACACAATCAGCCGCTCCTTGGCGGCGCCTGTGTGGGCATCGGTGGCTGCACGTGCGCGAATACGCGCCGCACCTGATGGCGACGGCCGCACTACGCACAAGCGCGCGCCCAAACCCAGTCCGTCCGCTCTGCGTGCGCAATGGCGGCGGCCGCGCATCGGTTTCCGCAGCGGCGGCACACACACAGGCGGCGGCGCCATGGTGGCGCCCGCACGTGCGGGGGAGCGGCGTCCGCAGCGCGTCCGCACGGCGGGCCTCATTAATGTGCGGCTCTCTGCATCCTGTGTTACAACATCTTCGGCTCCTGACGCCGGCCGCCGGGCCGCGCGCGGAACCATGCCCGTGCCCGCCCCCTACACCCGGCCCGCCCGATGGCAGCGCCAATGCCGCTGTTGCGGGCGCGGCGGCGCAAACAAACGAAACGTTTATATATCCGGGCGCGCACGCGCGGGGGCGCGGTGCCCGCAGCGCCGCGGCACGGAAGGCCACACGCGCGGCCCGTTCGCGGCGCCACGCGTGGAAAAACGTGCACCATCTGACTGCGGCTGCCGCCCCACGCGCCGAAATGTGCGCACCTCTGCGCACTCCCCTCTGCCCGTGCGACAGCGTCAGACGCGCCTCAGTCGCCGCCACGGCGGCGCACGCACAGACGGAGCGGCCGAGGCGGCGCAAGAACGGGCGGGCGGGCAGCGCCTGCAGCGCCGCCGCGTGCCAGGCCGTGCCCGCCTGCGACGGGAGGCCGCACATGTAGGGACACTCGCAAAAGCTGAAAGTGGCTGCGGCGCCTCCGGCTGATTCGTTCTCCCGCTTCCCAAGCCACAGGGAGGCGCACGACGGCTGACCCCGCGTTCGACTCGAGGTCACTTTGATAGGGCTTTGCGACCGCCGCAAATGTGGCTCAAGGGAGGCAGCCGCCGTGGCAGATTATATCGGCTTCACACATAACGTTCCCTACATTCGGCGGCCTCCCAATTCGGGGGCCGGGCGGCCGCCGATGCCGTTGACTCCACCCTCCTGGGGATGAACAATAGGGTGCACACAACCACCGCTGTACACGTATCGCTTTAGGTCCTTCTGTGCGTGTTCACAGTCACGAGAGAAGGTGCAAGTTTCTTCTCGGGCGCATGCAGCACCATCCCTGCTGTCAGCACCAAGTGCCAGTCGAAAGGCAAGTTGAGTAGGAAATAGGAACCCTGCCCGAAGGGGAAAGAGAAACCATGGGTTGCTGTGACTCAGACAACTGCGGAAAAAAAAGGACCACACGAAAACCAAGATTGAATCACAAGCGACACAAGGAAATCCCATACAGTGCAGCAGTGCAGCATCGGCGCACGTCAGCGGGCTCACAAACTAGAAGGGAGACGCCGTGGGCATGAGCAGGCCCGTCTGTCTCTCCTCATCCGGCTCACTTGAGGATCTCGCACCGTTGCGCGCAGAGGCCTCGATGAAATAAGAGTCAAAGCCGTAGAAAACGCGACCGTCGGTGACCGAGCCGTCAGAAAACGTCACTGACAGCGGCGGCCGCCGCTTGCGGCGACCGGACTGCGACGTTCCGCCCGCGTCCTCAGACGATACAGCCGCTGCCGCGTCCCTTTCCCCCATCCACAGGCACCAGAGGCCGCGCTGAAGACGAATTGGTCGGTGGAAGCATCGGGTTCAGGGTTGTCTGGGGCGGGGCGTCAATGGAGGCGGCCTCCGGATGTTGCTTGGTTACCAGCGTGCGGCGGCCGCGCTGCCTACGAGCAGCCTTGGCGGCCGCCCGGATGGGCAGCTTCGGCGCTGCCATGGCTACCTTGGACTCCCAGGATGGCTCCACCACACAGGCAGCGTCGGCCACCGCAGGCGTCGCCGCCGCGGCTACCTCCGACGTCGGCGTCGACGCGGCCGCCGCCGCCTCCGTCGCCGAGACTAGTGCCACCAAAAGGGCAACGGCGGCCACCGAAGTCGGCTCCGCCGCGGATGCCGCCAGCATCTGCGTCGACGCGGCGCGGCCGCCGCCGCCTCTACCGAGAATCCCGGCTCCTCTACAGAGGCAGCGGCAGCCGCCGATGGCGTCACAACAGAGGTGTGTGCCGAATTCCGCGTCGATGCGGCCCCCGCAGACTCCGTCGCCGACGCAGGCGTCGCGGCCGGTGGCCTCACCATTGACGCAAAGTCTCCGACAATCGTGACTTCCTCCTCATGCGCCACGCCCAAAGTTGCGGAGACACCTTCAGGATGCCCGTGCGGGAATAGCGCGGCCACAGTGCCGGCGTTGGTGCCCTTGGCGACTCCATCGGCAGCAATGGAGACGTCAGCCGCCACCTTGGACAATAGAACCTTAATTCTTACCGCAACGAGCATATTCTTGGCTTTTTTCGCCCAGACGGCCACCGCCATAGGCGTCTCGCTCATGAAGAATGCCTGAAAGCCATGATATTTGTCCGCTGCTTCGTTGCTTCCCTCAGATTCTCCCCCGCGCTTGCGACAGGACCCACTGTACCGTATCAGCGACGCCCTCCGCGCGCGCGCGCGTGGCCGCGTTTGTGCCGATGTCGCGGGCAGCCCACGGGCTCTGCTCCTCTTTGCTGTCACTCTCAACCGAACCGCGAGCCGCTGCATCACCGTCAGCATTTCCGGCGATCGCCGAAGCATTTGCGGCGGCGGCCGGCGCCGGGTCTCCCTCAGCAGCCTCGTGCTCAGTGGCCACCCCTTTTCCCACCGCTTTAGCGGTGGCCGCCGCCCTTTCCGCGGCACTTACCTGCGTTTCACTAGTCCGCTTAAGCAGGGCGAAAACTTCGGCGGCCGCCGACTTGAACCGGCCTCGGTTTTTGAGCTTCTCCCAGTATTGTGCTCGAGGGCACGACACATGTCTTTAAGCTCTTGGTATTCTTCACTCTGGGCACATCGTCGGCATGTTCGCCGCGGATACGGCCGAACACGTGTGTACCGCAGTGCAGGCCGTCGGCGCAATTTAAGAGATCGGCGTGCAGCGAGATGCACGTCGGTTTCGGCAGCCTCGCCTGCACGATACAGCTTGAAAACTCCATGGCGCCTGCAACCATCTTTGGCAACTGCTTTCGAATGACGTCGATGCCGCTTTTTTCCCGCACTGCTCTCGCCCGCGCGTCCTTCTGTTTGCGCAGCAGGTGCATCCAGGCCTTGAGCACACGAGCCCATGACTCCTTGCAGGACTGGTCCGTCCCCCGGATACGATTGTTGCCCTCGATGAGCAACGCGTGGCTGAGTGCCATGTTGTCCACCACCGGCCACGCAGGGCCCCGCCCCATACTGGTCGACGGCGGTGACGCCGGCGTTCTCCACAGCCGCTTGGTGGTCAGCCGATTGTCGGCAGCGACAGCCGCTCGCGCGATGGTGACCGGCACCAACGGGGTAGCACCAACAGCCGCGCCGGCGTCGGTTGAAGAAAGAACCGGTGTCTGCACGTACCTATGACTTTGATAGGAAATGGCCACCGCGGCCTTCTTCGATGCCACAGCGAGCGCAGTTGCGATCTTCTTGGCGTTCTTGAACGCGCTCTTTGGGGCGTCAGATATCGCCGCTGACGCTCTTTAGAAGACTCGCGCGGACTCCGACTCGGCTACGGCAGCGGCGTCCGCAGCGGCTACCCTAGAAGAAGCGTCAGCGGCAGCTGCAGTTGCGATGGCCAGAGCGGCGCGACGTTTCGCCACCAGTTGCTCAAGGATGTGAGCCCGCACGGTCCGCCGCTCCCACTGTGCCCTACGGGCTCACTGCTCGCGGGGTGACCAAAGGACCCGGATTGAAAGAGAGGAGGCGGCCGAAGTGGATGTGGATTCAATTTCGTCGCACTCGAACGTCAGCGGTTCGGCAGCGGCCGGCTCTGCCACCTCCGCGGGCTCGGCTGTCGGTGGTCGCTTGGCGGGCCGCCACTACACCTTGGAGAGCTCTCTGGTCGGTGACCGAGATGCGGTCCTAAGGCCCACCTCTGTTGGCTCGACGGTCTGCGGTCTGGCGGAAAGCCGCTGCCCCACCTTCGCGGGCTCGCTGGTCGGTTTTCGGGCGGCGGCCCTCCCTCTTACCACTGGGGGGGCGGGCCGCCAGGCAACGGTTGGCCGCCAGTTCCTCAACAAAAGTGTGAACGCGGCCCCTCGAGCAATTGGCCGCCGCCGCACCTCCGGCTTGACTGGTGGCGGCCACCGCGACACACATAATGATCTTCAATGCCTGCGGCGGCCGCCATGTCCGCTGCCTCGGCACCACGCGCGGCCGCCGCCACCCCCACCCCGCGCCATAACCAAGTGCGGCAGCAGTCACTACTCCCCCTACGTCTGAAGCACGAGCGGTCGCGTCCATGTGCGCCTTGCACTTCCACCAAAGGCAGCGGCCGTCGCCACTCTCCCTGCCCCCGCACCACGGGCTGCGGCCGCCACGAACACCCCACGCATCTACTGAGGGCGGTGGCCGCCGCCGGTCCACGGGCTGCTGCCCTCGCCGGGTCTCATGGAGGTCGGTGTGGATTTAATGACGTTGGTTAACTATCCAGTAGATAGCGAAGGACCGTAGACGCAAGAAAAGGCAAAAACTATCTCCGAAAGGACGAGGAAGAAGGGGATCTGCTCGTACAACATCAGATGGGGAGCTGGGGGCTCCGACGACGGCGCACCCCTGTCACATGGTGCTTCTGTTGTCAGACGGTAAAGGGGCGGGATTGATCGACCTAGCGATCATGATGACAGAATGAACCACCAAAGTAGGTACGATGAAGAAAAGGACAGATACACCAGACGGAAGCAGCCTCCGAAAGGGCGAGCCACAAGTTAGTTCAATCCTCCACTCGAGTACTGACCAGTCAGGGGGGCTACTGGATCCAAAAATCCAAATATTAAGGAGATATGCTACATAACCCTGTAATGAGATTCGAGCCGTCCCGGCTAGTGGTAGCAGATCGGTCGATCCGCCACCACGAACGCCACAAGTGGAAACCAATCAGCGAGTCGCGAACGACGCGCGAAAGGACGTGAGGGCGATACGCCGTGGGCAGCGCATGCAAAGGCTGCCGGCAGTGACCCGTGACACTCTCGTGAAAGGCGGGGTGATGGTGTCGGCCGAGTTAACGGTCGCGGGCGGCCCGGAGTGGCTGACGCCAGCCGAACGGCCGTGTGGATGCGTTACAGTACCATGGGCGCGCGCTGGGAGCCCCTGAGGCGCAGTGTTGCGGGAGCTGCTGCGGGGGCGCCTGATCTGCCCCACGAAGGGTGGGTGGCACTCGTGCCGCGGAGGGCCGAGGGGTGCAGCGCGGCGAGCCGCTCGGCTTGCCGCACGGTAAATGTCTTTGGCTGGCGGGCTCGTCGAGTGCCCGTCCTGTTTCCCATGCTCTTCGGCGTCTGGGTTTTGGGCAGGGATAGGTGGCTTGCGCTTTCGCAATTGTCGACCTTTGGGTGCCCCGTCTCTCGTGCCCCGTCCGTCGCGAGGCTTTGCTGCTACGGCCTTTCCGTCTGGGAGGGGGGGTTGTTTCGCTTACCCGCATGGCTGTCGGGGGAACGGGATCGGGCTTGTAGCCAAAGAGGAGTCGGGAGCACGGCTTGGTACTCAGGCCATTTACCCTAGGTTGCATGACCGGGGGGAGCCGTGCGCGTGCGAGCGTTTGTGCGGCAGCACTTTGCTTCGGCTACCCCGTGGCGTGGCGTGCCAGAGGCGAAGACATGGAAAGGATGGCGGGCTGTGGCGGCAGCGACATCCAGATGGCCGACGCGGCCGGCGCGGCAGGTGCTCAAGCACCGGCGCATACTGCAGTGGCGACACAGCGGGGCGGGACGGGTCGGTGGCGAGCGGCGGCTCCGGGTTGCGTCAGGCCGGGACTTCGGACAACCATGGCCGCGATATGCGCGACGGCGGTCGCCATGCGGAGGGTTTGGAGTACCCAAACGGGGCGGAGGACCAGTCCGATCCGCCGCGCATCGAAGGGACGGGGCCGACGCCCATTCGACTGACATTCTTCAGACCTCCGTCTTTTGGGAAGCGAGATGCCGTCCCCGTCGTGCGTGACAACGTCCTCATGGACGCGGAAACCAACCACCGCCGAATGCCGCTGGTTCGCATCGAAAAAGGGAATGGGGCACCCCGATGCGGTCTTTTTACATCCTGGACAGTGCGCCGGAGGACCACGTCGACGTCGTCGTGTCCGAGGTGCGCGGCGACGCCAACTATGGAAACCAGGGCGAGGCGCGCCAGGCGTACAAGATCGTGGCCTGCGACAACGAGCTGGTCCGTTACGGGCGGCCGTTCCACGAATTCCACAAGCCTTTGTACACTTGCGCGTTGTCGTTCCCCGTCCACAACATGGGAGCGTTTGAGGTTTCCGCCAGCAACTTCAGGCGATCGCATCGGGATTGGCCGGACGCCGTCTTCCTAACGCGCCGTACGGCCAAGAAGTTGTCTCTGCCTTTTGCGCAAGAGAGGGGGATGGAGGACTACCTCTAGGTGCTGATAGAGGCGACTTGGGATGCGGATCACGCCGTGGAGGAGAAGTTCGACGCTTTCCCGGTGGCGTTGACCTCCTCGTTTCAGGCGCCGAGATACACTCCCGGCCACCGGCGTGCTCAAGATGCGGCGCGCATCAAGATTCGCGGAACTCTTCCTACCGCTTGGTGTTCCGGTGTCATCCGGGCGCCTCTTCATTTTGACTTAAAGCGGTGGTTCCCCCGGTACCCCCGTTGTTGGAAAAACCGCTGGGTGTGGATGGAGATGCCTTCAGCACTGTCGTACGTGGCTCATAAGCTGGTGGACAACTCAGTTCCGCTCGGAATATTACTACTTCCTGGTGTCCGGGTGGGTGCACACCTTGATGACGGATCAGGTGTTCACCTGGCTCGACGCCACCGCCATCCGGCGTATGATTAAGCTGGATCTTCAACATATGGACAGTGGTCCCGGAGGGCAGGCGATGTTGTACATGCTCCACAACGTGAACAAGGCAACGGAGGTCTGCCTGTGGAACATTGTCGTCAAAGACGCCATCCGACGGGACACGCAAACGCGCGCGAAACGTCAAGTGCACATCCATTTGGACCCCACAGCCGAGTATGGCATTACGCTGAACTACCTGCGTCGTCGTTTCGCTTTGCGTCCTTCCTGGGGCGTTGGCGCCGATGACGAGGGCGAGTCGCCGGCCGCGGACACCCAGGGCAACGGCGGGTTTGTCCGTCGGGGAGCGCGGCCGGCCTGTGGGCCGTCCCGCTTAATCGCGTCTCCCAGCTGTCGCGGCTCTTTGTCTCCTGTTCGCGAGACGCGTGTCCCTACCGCGCTCGGAGTACAAGAGCGTTCTCTGTTCGAGGACGTGTGGACGTCGCACGAGGCCTTTCAGGCGGCCGTCGCGTTGTTTGGTGAAGCGCCTAGCCGTCGTAATGATGAGCAGCGAGTGCCTCGCGGGATTGGGGCGGCCGCTCTGGCCTCGGCGT
>Ga0114955_1000976_pt1 | contig 13089 bp, 10 predicted proteins | sample Porto_5metaG_FD_87302 | JGI IMG/M metagenome (GOLD analysis project Ga0114955, IMG submission 87302) | Marine algal microbial communities from Porto, Portugal - Porto_5 metaG | ecosystem: Host-associated > Algae > Red algae > Unclassified | place: Portugal: Porto | collected 2015-02-02 | reverse complement strand
TGCCCCGTCTCGGGCGGGTGCCACCGGGCCGATACCGGCAATATCTCGATCTTCGCCGGATGCGAGCGCGAGACGTTCGAGCGGGTGCTGCCGCTGCTGAAATCCCTGGGGCGGCGCATCCTGCATACCGGGCCGGTCGGCAGTGCCTCGGTTCTCAAGGTGATGACCAACTATCTGGCGACCGCGAACCTGCTGACGTGTTGCGAGGCGCTGGTGACGATGAAGGCCGCCGGGGTCGATCTGGCCACCACTTACGAGGCGATCCGCATTTCCTCCGGCACCTCCTTCGTGCACGAGACGGAGAGCCAGATCATCCTGAACGGGTCGCGCGACATCAGCTTCACCATGGATCTGGTGAAGAAGGATATCGGCCTGTTCCAGGCCATCGCAGAGCGCGCGGGCGTGCCGCTGGAGATCAGCCCCAAGATGGTCGAAATCTTCGACGACGGGATCGCACGGTATGGCGAGCGGGAACTCTCGCCCAACATCATCCGGCGGCTGGAGGATGCGACGGGGATTTCGGTATTGGCGGACGGGTTTCCGGCGGAGATGGTCGATGATGAGCCGGAGGAGGAGGGGTATGAGGTGTTGCGTGGGGGGCGGGCGTGAATCCGCGCTCTATACGCTGCTGACTGTGCCCAATCCTGCCGGAAAGCTGTTTCTGTCGATCAATTTGGGATGAGCATCGGCGAATTTCAGTTTCTGTTTCAACTTCAGCTTGACATTCGCCAGGTTGAACGATGTGGGAAACAGCCTGGAGGGGTTCGCGGGCTGCTCTAAGTGAAAGGCTACGACCAGCTTCGTTTTGGCCAGTGCCTCGCACGCCGTCTTCCTCTCACGATCATCTACGGCGACGAAGCTGGCGCTCGCAAGTCCAGCCAGAGTGTCCTTCACCTTGGCGCAGACTTCGTCGGCAATGTCAATCTTCTTCTTTCTTCTGTTCGTTCTGTAATCCTTGACCTCGATAAGCCACAGCGTATCCCCCTTCGCGACGATGAAGTCCACCGCCTTGGCGGGGCCGCAGTATCTCTGGAACACGGTCCTATAATACTGCCAGTCGTCGTATTTCTCCGCAAACTCTACGCCCGTAAAGGAGAACGACAAATTTCCTTCCTTCAGAACGACATTAACCATCGTCGTCTTGGGCATCCATGAATCTTTCCGTTTGCTGCAACTCCTCATCCAGAAGGACGAGTGTATCCAAGTCTTCGAGGTGCTTACTTTGCTCCAATTGCGACACACCCTTGTCACCCCCGTCAGAAATAGCGAAATACTTCTCATCACTTTTGCTTTCTTCCCTCGCGATAATCTCAATCTCGCGAAGCATGAAGATGGAATGCGTAGCAAGGAAGACCTGCACACCACTCTTGGAAAGGTCCACGATGACGCGAGCCAAGACCTTGATGAGCTTGGGGTTGAGGTTCGTCTCCGGTTCGTCCCACAACAGATAGCTACCGTTCAGCAAGGCCCCGGTAGAAATCAGCCGCGCCAGCATTGCAAACTTTCGCAGGCCTTCCGCGACCAGATTGGCCTCCATCCTGCCGCCGGAGACCCTTAAGAAGAAACGACCGTTCGCATCCACCTCGACCTTGCCGCCCATGGCTTCTTCGATGACAGTGATTGTGTCCCGGACACCCGCTTCTTTCGGTCCACGTAGACTCGGGGCGCCCAGCAGCATTACCGTATCTCGCCAACTCTTCTCAAAGGGCACGTTGTAGGAGTCGTAGAGTGAGACGAACCATGGGCTCAAAGTGATAAGTTCGCGCGTCGGTATATAGACAGGAGAAGTTTCGAGCAGTGCGCTCGGCATCGTCATGACGTCGACTTGGGTCTTGGAATTGGTGGCGAAGCTGAAGCCGGTATCGTGGGCCTTTTTACGGAACGTCAGCGTGACCTCTGCCCTACCACGTCCCTGCTGCCGCTTCACGAGGCGACCGAGACTGTCGGGGCGCATGTTACCGAGCAATTCCTCCGCGATTCTTTTTTCTAGCTGGCTCTTGACGATTCTTTCACCTTGGAGCCCCTCGACGGACAAAGGATCGGGGGTCAGCGACTTGAGGACGGCGTAAATGGATTTCAACACATGGGACTTGCCTAACCCGTTCTCACCGACGACGATGTTCAGGCTGGAAGAGAATTTCCATGTCTGGTTCGGGACGCTCGTGAAATTACTGAAAGACGCAGTTTTCAGCATTGTGTCCAGCTTTCGGTATTCATGGGCAATGACTCTCTGTATTCGGTCCCGACTTTCCTTACAACACGTATAAAATTCTCAGAAATCCGTCGGCGCACCCCCCTCCCGTTTCCGCCGCTCTACGAACTCGTCCAGCGCCCCGCGCGCATCGGCGTCCATCGCGGGCGGTTCGAATTCTTCGAGGATGTTCTTCCAGATCGTATTCGCGCGCTTCTCGGCGGTCAGCGAGCCGTTATCCTCCCAGTTCTCGAAATTCGACCAGTCGGACAGGAACGGCTGGTAGAATGCCGTCTCGTAGCGTTCCTGCGTATGGGGCGTGCCGAAGAAGTGGCCGCCCGCGCCCACGTCGCGGATGGCCTCGACGGCGATATCGGCCTCGGTCACGGGGACGGGGCGGATGTAGTGCTGCATCTGCTGGATCATCTCGCAATCGATGATGAATTTCTCGTAGGACGCGCAGAGACCCCCCTCCAGCCATCCCGCCCCGTGATAGACCATGTTCGTCTGCCCGGTCACCACGCCCCACAGCGAGAAGGCGCTTTCCCAGGCCGCCTGGGCATCGGGGGCGTTCGCGGCGCAGGTGTTGGAGGCGCGCAGCGGCAATCCGTAGAACCGCGCCATCTGCCCCGACATCTGCGTCGCGCGCATGTATTCGGGCGTGCCGAAGGCGGGCGATCCCGTGCGCATATCCACGTTCGACGTGAACGATCCGTAGACGGCGGGCGAGCCGGGGCGCACGCATTGCAGCAGCGCGATGGCGGCCAGCCCCTCCGCCGTCTGCTGGGCGATGGCCCCCGCGATCGTCACCGGGGCCATGGCACCCGACAACGTGAAGGGCGAGACGACGGTGGGCTGGTTGCGCGCGGCCATGCGCATGGCCCCGTCGAGCATCGGCCAGTCATGCTTGAGCGGCGAGGTCGAGTTGATATTGGTGAACATGCGGGGCGCGGCCTCGAATTCCTCGTGGCTCAGGCCACCGGCGAGGCGCACCATCTCCATATTGTCCTCGATCCGCTCGGTCCCCAGCGAATAGGCGTGCATCACCTTGTCCGACAGCGTCAGTTTGTCGTGCAGCGCATCGAGATGGCGGAGGGAGGCGTGGACATCGACCGGCTCGACCGGATAGCCGGAGACGAAATGCAGGCAGTTGAAATACTGGGTCAGCTTGACCAGATCGCGGAATGCCTTGCGGGTGCCGGTCCGCCGCCCCTCGTCGAGATTGGAGTAGTTGGGGGGCGAGCCGACCTGCCCGAACACCATCCGCCGCCCGCCGATCTCCAGCGCGCGCCCGGGATTGCGGGGGGTGATGGTGAAGGTGGCGGGGGCGAGCGCGATCTTTTCCATCACGAAGTCGCGGCCCATCAGGATGGTGACGCCATCGTCCAGCACGGTGCATCCCGCCTTTATCAGCACGTCCACGGCCCCGGGGTGCAGGAACTGGATGCCGATCTCCTCCAGCACCCGCATCGCGCCGTCATGGACGGCCAGCACGGATTCGGGCGTCAGCGGCTCGACCGGGGCGTCGGTGAAGGCGGGCAGGACCCAGGGCGATTGCGCGATAGCCGGTCCCTTGCCGCGCGTATTGCCCGCGCGGCCCCCGCCCCGTCGGCGTCTGGGGGCATCCGGGGTGATGGCGACTGGGGCGGGGGCGTCCGGGTGCGAAGGCATGGCGCGTCCTTTTTCAGGTGTCGCGCCCAGTGCCGCATGGTCGCCCGCCGCTGGCAAGGCCGTTTGCGACGCCCCGCATGTCGTTTTGAGGCCGCGCGTTCCTTCTCGCCACTGCCGGACGAACGCGATATACCCGCCCCGGGGAAGATCGCGGCACGGGGACAGCGGCATGAGCGACACACGACCGACACAGGACGAGGCGGAAGCCGCCATCCGCACGCTGATCCGGTGGGCGGGGGACGACCCGACGCGCGAGGGGCTGCTCGACACGCCGGGGCGGGTGGCCCGGGCCTATCGCGAGTGGTTCTCGGGCTACGACATCGACCCCCATGCCTATCTGGAGCGGACCTTCGAGGAGGTGGAGGGCTACGACGAGATGGTCGTGCTGCGGGATATCCGCTTCGAAAGCTATTGCGAGCATCACATGGCCCCCATCATCGGACGCGCGCATGTCGGCTATATCCCCGCAGGCCGGGTGGTGGGAATCTCCAAGCTGGCGCGCGTGGTCGAAAGCTATGCCAAGCGGTTGCAGGTGCAGGAGAAGATGACCGCCCAGATCGGCGCGACCATCGAGGCGGTGCTGCAACCGCGCGGGGTGGCCGTGGTGCTGGAGGGCGAACACCAGTGCATGACCACGCGCGGCGTCCACAAGCACGGCGTCAGCATGGTGACCAGCCGGATGATGGGCCTGTTTCGCAAAGACCCGCGCACGCGGCAGGAATTCATGACCGTGATCGGCAACCCGGTGAACCGGGGGTAGGGGGCGATCCTTCGGGCCATGCGCGGGGGGTATCGCGGTTTCCGTATTCGGTACCCTCGCTTCACGTCCGATCTTCCGTCGCCTACCCCGCCGCCGCCCGCGTTTCGCGGTCCCCGTCACGCTCCGCCTCGATCCACGGGGCGAGGGCGTCGGTCAGGGCGGCCTGGGAGACGGGCTTGGACAGGCAGTCGGTCATCCCCGCCGCCAGACAGGCCGCACGGTCCGCGTCCTGCACATGGCCCGAGAGGCCGATGATCGGGGTCGGGATGCGGCCATCGGCCTCCGTCTCGCGGATGCGCTGCGTCGCCTCGATCCCGTTCAGGATCGGCATCGACATATCCATGCAGATCACCCGGGGCCGGTGCCGGCCCCACAAATCCACCGCTGCCCGCCCGTTCGTCGCGATGGCGTAGGACCATCCGGCCAGATCGAATATCTGGGTGAAGTAGCGCCGGTTGATCGCGTCGTCCTCCGCCAGCAGCACGTCGATGGCGCGGTCGTCGGCGGGGGGCGTCGGCGGGGGTGCTATGGCGGTAAGTGCGGGGGCCGCGCCGGGGGCGTCGGCGGCGCGCGCATCGCGCAGGGCGGCGACGACGAGTTCGAACAGCTTGCCGGCCCGGGCGGGCTTGGGCATCGACCCCTGGATATCCAGCGCGGCGAAGCTGTCCCCGCCTTCGAGCTGGTCCACCGAGGTGAGCATGAGTATCGGGGTGTTCGCATGGGCCGGCAGGGCGCGGATCGCGTCGAGGGCCTGCGCACCGTTCATCCCGGGCATGTGGTAGTCGAGGATGATCATGTCCGTCCGGGCCGCCCCGCCCCGCTCCCCGGCGAGATGGGCGAGCACCGCGTCGCCGCTCGCGAATTCGGTGCAGCGGAAGCGCCAGGCCCCCAGTTGCTCGCGCAGGATGATGCGGTTCGTCTCGTTGTCGTCCACGATCACCACATGCGCGCCGCCGACATCGACGGGCGCGCGCTGGCGTCGGCCCTCGCTCGAATCGATCGGCAGGTCGAGCCGTACCCGGAACACCGAGCCGCGCCCCGCTTCGGAATCCAGATCGATGGTGCCGCCCATCAGGTCGACCAGCGAGGCCACGATGGACAGGCCCAGCCCCGTTCCCTGATACTGCCGCGTGGTCGAGCCGTCGACCTGCGAGAACTTCTCGAACACATGGGCCAGCTTGTCGCGCGGGATGCCGATGCCCGTATCCTCGACCCGGATGTCGAGCATGGCCATCCCGTCCACGGTCACGGTCCCGCCTACATTGACGAAGACGTGCCCGGCTTCGGTGAACTTCACGGCATTGCCGACCAGATTGGTCACGATCTGCCGGACCCGGCCCCCGTCGCCCACGAACAGGGTCGGCAGGGCCGGATCGATCCGCACATTCAGCTCCAGACCCTTGGCGGCGACATCCATGGCGACGATATTGGCCACGTCGTCGACCGCATCGGCCAGATCGAAGGGTTCGGCGTGCAGTTCCAGCCGCCCGGCGGCGATCTTGGAGAAGTCGAGAATATCGTTGAGGATCGTCATCAGGGCATTGCCGGAGCGCAGGATGATCTCGGCGAACGAGTCCTGCCTGTCGGTCAGCCCGCTGCGGGTCAGCAGTTCGGCCATGCCGATGATGCCGTTCATCGGGGTGCGGATCTCGTGGCTCATGTTCGCGAGGAATTCGGATTTCGACTTCTCGGCCAGTTCGGCGGCGCGGCGTGCCTCCTCGCTCTCGTGATGCTCGGTGACGTCGATGACATAGCCGGCCAGATGCTGAATCCCGCCGTCTTCCGAAAGGACGTTCCGGGTGAATTCCGAAACATGGCGCACGTCGCCCGTGCGGGTCACGATGCGGTACTTCATATTGATGCCGGTGGGCGAGCGGTTGCTCTTCCACGCATCCTCCTCGCGCCGGACCCGGTCCAGGTCGTCGGGGTGGATCAGGTCGGCATGGGTCACCGCGCCGGACAGGAACGCTTCGCGGGGCCAGCCGGTCAGCGCCTCGACATTGCAGCTCGCCTCGACCACGGGCCATTCGCCGGTGATGTTCTCCCGGACGAACATCATGACCGGACCCTGGGAGAAGGCTTTCCGGAAGAGATCGGAATCCATGGCTGACCTTTCCGGCGGCGTGCGGCATGCGGGCGATCGGGGGCGTACCCTTCCGCTATACGCAGAGAGTGTTAGCGAATTGGTAACGATGGTTATCCGGTGTAATTTTTTATCGGGATCGCCTCAGAAGTGTGTTCCCGGGGGATTTTCATGGCCGGGATGGCATGGCCTGCGCTAAGTCATGGCGATGCTGCGTATCCACCATGCCCATGACGCGGCGGCGCGCTCCGGCGTGACCGTGCTGCTGCCCGATGCGGCGCTGTCCTGCGCGGTCGACATGCGCGGCGGCGGCCCGGCAACGCGCGAGACGGATGCGGTGGGGCCGCAGGCGACCCTCGGGATTGCCCATGCAATCGTGCTGTCCGGCGGATCGGTCTTCGGGCTGGCGGCGGCGGATGCGGTGGCGGCGGCGCTGTCGGCGCGGGGTGCCGGGCTGGCACTGGTGCCGGATACGCCGCCCGTCCCCATCGTCCCCGCCGCGTGTCTCTACGACCTGAGCAATGGCGGGGCGAAGGGCTGGGGGGCGACCCCGCCCTATGCGGCGCTGGCGCGGGCGGCGCTGGCGAGTGCTGCGGATACGGGAACGATGGGCAGTGTCGGGGCCGGGTTCGGGGCGACGGCGGGGATATGGCGCGGGGGCTTCGGCACGGCATCGGCGATGCACGGGGGCATCACGGTCACCGCCCATGTCGCGACGAACGCCATCGGCTCGCCGCTGATGCCGGGCGGGCGCTGCTTCTGGGCGTGGCCGTTCGAGCGGGAGGGGGAGTTCGGCGGATATCGTCCCGGTCCCGTGGACCCGCCCCCCGCCCTGCCGCCCGACATCAAGGGCGGCGATATCGCGGCACAGGGCGGGGCGGCGACCTGCATCGGCGCGGTGACCGTCTGCGCCCCGCAGACCCGCACGGCGTTGAGGCGCATCGCGGTGATGGCGCAGGACGGCCTCGCCCGCGCCCTGCGCCCCAGCCACGCCCCCTTCGACGGCGACACGATCTTTGCGCTGGGACTGCAGGGCGCGGGGACCGACGACCCGCGCGAGATGATGGCGCTCGGCGCGCTGGCGGCCGATTGCGTGGCCCGGGCGGTGGCGCTGGGCTGTTGGCATGCGCAAGAAGGGGGCGCGCCGACTGTACGGGCTTCAATTTCGCGCGGGTCTGCCCTATAACCCGCGCCACACTCCGGAAACCGACGCGAGGGAACCCCATGGCCGGCCACTCGAAATGGGCGAATATCCAGCACCGCAAGGGGCGGCAGGATGCCGTCCGCGCAAAGCAATTCTCCAAGTTCTCCAAGGAGATCACGGTCGCTGCCAAGATGGGCGACCCCGATCCCGACAAGAACCCGCGCCTGCGCCTGGCGGTGCGCGAGGCGAAATCGCAGTCGATGCCGAAAGACAATATCGAACGCGCGATCAAGAAGGCGATCGGCGGCGATGCCGAGAACTACGACGAGATCCGCTACGAGGGCTACGGCCCCGGCGGCGTGGCCATCATCGTCGAGGCGCTGACCGATAACCGCAACCGCACCGCTTCGGTGGTCCGCTCGACCTTTACCAAGAACGGCGGAAATCTGGGCGAGACCGGCTCCGTCGGCTTCATGTTCGACCGCAAGGGTCAGATCCTGTACCCCGCCGATGCCGGGGACGCCGATTCGATCATGGATGCCGCCATCGAGGCCGGGGCCGAGGACGCCGAGACTTCCGAGGACGGCCATGTCATCCTCTGCGACGGGGGCGACCTGAACGAGGTATCGAACGCGCTGGAGGAAGCCTTGGGCGAACCCGCGAGCGCCAAGCTGATCTGGAAGCCCCAGACCTCCAGCCCCGTCGATCTCGACCAGGGCCGCACCCTGTTCAAGCTGATCGCCGCACTGGAAGACGACGACGACGTGCAGTCGGTCACCGCCAATTTCGAGATGTCGGACGAGGTGATGGAAGCGTTGTCGAGCGAATGATGCGGGGGGTGGAGCAAAGGCGCTCTGCCCCGGGCGAAGACCCGGGGCCTCGCTCAGTAGTTTACTAATCGCCGAGGCCCCGGGTCTTCGCCCGGGGCAGGGAAGCCCCTGAAACCATGACCCTGCTGTTCGAACACCCCCCCGAATTCACGCTGTCCGCCGCCTCCCGGTGGTGGCGCGCGCTCGACAAGCCGTTGCTGGCGGCGGTCGTCTTTTTGTTCTGCACCGGTCTCGTGATCGCGTTCTCGACCAGTCCGATCCTCGCCATCCCGCGCGAGCAGGCGACGTTCTACTACGCCGAGCGGCAACTGATCTTCGCCATCCCCTCCGCGATCCTGTTCCTGGCCCTCACGATGATGGCCCCGCGCGAGATCCGGCGGGCGGGGGTGATGCTGTTCGTCGCGGTGATCGCTCTGCTGTTGATCGTGCTGGTCTTCGGGGAGGAGCGGAACGGGTCGAAACGCTGGATTTCGATGGTCTTCTTCTCGATCCAGCCGTCCGAACTGGCGAAACCCGCGCTGATCGCGATGTCGGCCTGGATGTTCTCGCTGCGCCCGGGCACCGGCGCGCCCCCCGGCAGCCTGATCGCCGTCGGATGCCTCGCGCTGGTCGCCATGCTGGTCGCGTTGCAGCCCGATTACAGCCAGACCGCGCTGATCTGCGCGGTGTGGGGGGCGATGTTCTTCATGACCGGGGCGTCGATCGTCTGGGCGGCGTCGGCGGGGCTGATCGGCATTGCGGCCATCGCGGTGGCCTTTGCCGTGTCGCCCTACGTCGCCGACCGCATCCGCCTGTTGTTCGATACCGAGGCGACGGGGGGCGGGGGGCAGATCCGCCGGATGCTCGACGCGATCCAGAATGGCGGGCTGTGGGGCGTGGGGCCGGGGGAGGGGACGGCGAAGTTCCGCGTGCCGGACGCCCATTCCGACTTCGTCATCGCCGTGGTGGCCGAGGAATACGGCCTCGCCGTCACCCTCGTGATGATCGCCGCCTTCGCCCTGATCACGATCCGGGGGATGCTGATCGCCATCGCGCTCAGGAGCCTGTTCGCCCGCTATGCCGTCTGCGGATTGTCGGCGCTGGTCGGGTTCCAGGCCTTCATCCATATCGGCGTCGCCGCGCGCATCCTGCCCCCCACGGGCATGACGTTGCCGCTGGTCAGTTATGGCGGGTCGTCGCTGCTGGCGATGGGGATCGCGTGCGGGATGCTGCTGGGCCTGACGCGCAAGGATGTGGAGCGGATGCGATGAGTACCCCCCACGCGGTGCTCGCCGCCGGGGGCACCGGGGGCCACATGTTCCCCGCGCAATCGCTGGCCGAGGAACTGCTGCGCCGGGGGTGGCGGGTGACGCTGGCCTCCGACGCGCGCGGGATGCGCTATGCGGGGGGCTTTCCCGGGGCGGTCGCGCGGCAGGAGCTGGCGGCGGCGACCACGGCGCGGGGGGGGCTGACGGCGAAGCTCGCGGCCCCCGTCACCCTGCTGCGGGGGGTGTGGCAGGCGCGGCGGTGGATGCTGGCGGATCGGCCCGACGTGGTAATCGGCTTCGGCGGCTATCCGGCGGCCCCGGCGATGGCGGCGGCGGTGGCCCTGGGCATCCCGCGCCTGATTCACGAGCAGAACAACGTGCTGGGCCGCGCCAATCGCCTGTTCGTGCGCGGGGTGCATACCCTCGCTTGCGGCATCGGCGTGCCGGGGAATACGCCGCCGGGCGTGCGCAGTGTCGAGACGGGGAACCCGGTGCGCGGGGCCGCGCTGGCGGTGGCGGGGCGGGCCTATGTGTCGCCGGAGGTGCAGCCGGGGAAGGATGATCCCGTGCGCCTGCTGGTCTTCGGCGGATCGCAGGGGGCGAGCGTGCTGTCCGAAATGCTGCCCCCCGCGCTGTCCTTCCTGCCCGACGCCCTGCGCGCGCGGGTGCATGTGACGCAACAGGCGCGCGAGGCGGAGATCGGCGCGCTGACCGACGACTATGCCGCCGCCGATATCACGCGGGTCGAGGCCGCGCCGTTCTTCGACGACATGCCCGCGCGGATCGCGGACGCGCATCTGGTCGTCGCCCGGGCGGGGGCGTCGACCTGCGCCGAACTCGCGGTGATCGGGCGTCCGTCGATCCTGATCCCCCTTCCCACGGCGATGAGCGACCACCAGAGCGCGAATGCCGGGTGGCTGGCGGATGCCGGGGCGGCGGTGGCGGTGGCGCAGGCGGACCTGACGCCGGAAGCGTTGGGGCGGATCATCGGGGAATTGCTGGCCGATCCCGCGCGATTGTCGCGAATGGCCGGGGCGGCGACGGGCATCGCGCGGCCCGATGCGGCGGTGCGGCTGGCGGATCTGGTGGGGGAGGTGGCGGGGCGGTGAGGCGTTGCTCTGCCCCGGGTCGTTGCCCGGGGCAGAGTGGTTCTTACTGCCCGTCCCGATACGGCGCAAACCACCCCAGCCCGTCCACCGTCTCCCCCCCGGGCCGATACTCGCACCCGACCCAGCCGTCGTATCCCGTCTCGTCCAGCACCGTCATCAGGTGCGGAAAGTTCAACTCGCCGGTATCCGGCTCCTGACGTTTCGGGACGGAGGCGACCTGCACGTGCCGGGTCACGGGGGCCAGCGCGCGGATGCGTTCGGTTATGTCGCCCTGCATGATCTGGCAGTGATACAGGTCCAGTTGCAGCGCCAGATTCGGCGCGGCGACCTCGGCGATGATCCCGCGTGCGTCCTCCTGATTGTCCAGATGATAGCCGGGCATGTCGCGGTGGTTGATCGGCTCGATCACGAATCCCTGATCCGGGGCCTGCGCGCAGGCATGGCGCAGGTTGGCCAGAAAGGTCGCGCGGGATGCGGGACCCTTGGCGATGCCGGACATGATGTGGATGTTCACCGGCCCGATCGTCGCCGCGAAGTCCAGCGCCTGATCCAGATCCCGGCGAAACCGGTCTTCGGCCCCCGGCACGGCGGCGAACCCCCGCTCCCCGGCGGCGAAATCGCCCGCGTCGGTGTTGTAGAGGGCCTGCGTCAGCCCGTTATCCTTCAGCGCGGCGGCGATGGCACCGGCATCCTCGGCATAGGGAAACAGGTACTCGATCCCCCGGAACCCGGCCTTTGCGGCGGCCTCGAACCGCTGCATGAACGGGACTTCGGTGAACATCATCGACAGGTTGGCGGCGAAGCGGGGCATGGGCGGTCAGTCCTTTGCAGGGCGGCGGGCGTGGATGCGCAGTTGCGTGATCTGGTGCTTGGAGCGGCGCACGATGTCGAACCGGTGGTCGTGGAAGACGAAGCTCTGCCCCTCGAACGGGATCGCCTGCGCCTCGTGGATGACCAGCCCGGCGATGGTCGTCGCCTCCTCGTCCGGCAGTTTCCAGTCGAAGAAGCGGTTCAGGTCGCGGATCGAGACGGTGCCGTCGACCAGATACGACCCGTCCGATTCGCGGGTCACCCCGTCGGCATCCACATCGTGCTCGTCCGAGATGTCGCCGACGATCTCCTCCAGGATATCCTCCAGCGTGATCAGGCCCTGCAACGCGCCGTATTCGTCGACCACCAGGGCGAAGTGCCGCTTGCGGGTCAGGAAGGCCTTGAGCTGATCGGACAGGGTGGTGGTGTCCGGCACGAACCACGGCTTGATGGACAGTTCGGCGATGTCGAACCCGTCGAGGTCGATGGTGCCGCCCGCCCGGGCCTTGGCATCGAAGGCGCGCAGCACGTCCTTGGCATGGACGACGCCGACGATGTTCTCCGGATGGTCGCGCCACAGCGGGATGCGCGTATAGGGGCTGTCGACCAGCGCCTCCAGCAGGGAAGCGGGCGGATCGTCGGCGTTGAGGGTGATGATGCTGCGCCGGTGCATCATCACCTCGGCCACCTCGCGATGCGCCAGATCCAGCGCGCCGACCAGACGGTCGCGGTCGCTCTTGACCACGCCGCCCTCGGAATGATGCAGGTCGATGGCGCCCCGGATCTCCTCGCGCGCCTCGTGCGAGAGGACGCGGGTGCCTTTCTCCAGCGTCACGCCGAAGATCGAGAGGGTGAAGCGCACGATGGCCTGCACCGCCAGCACGACCGGATACGTCACCTTGACCAGAACCGCGAGGGGGCGCGCGGCGAACAGCGACACGGCCTCCGGGTTGGTGAAGGCGTAGGTCTTGGGCAGGACCTCGGCGAAGATCATCACCAGCAGCGTCATGACCAGGGTCGCGATTGCCACCCCCGATTCGCCGAACAGCGCGATGGCCAGCGACGTCGCCAGCGAGGCGGCGAGGATATTGACGAGGTTGTTCCCGATCAGGATCGCCCCGATCAGCGTCTCGCCGTCATCCGTCAGGTCGATGGCGCGCTGGGCGCTGGTGCTGCCCTGGTCCGCCAGACGGCGCAGCTTTGCCCGGCTCACCGCCGTCAGCGCCGTCTCGGACCCCGAGAAG
>Ga0114955_1000973_pt1 | contig 13101 bp, 13 predicted proteins | sample Porto_5metaG_FD_87302 | JGI IMG/M metagenome (GOLD analysis project Ga0114955, IMG submission 87302) | Marine algal microbial communities from Porto, Portugal - Porto_5 metaG | ecosystem: Host-associated > Algae > Red algae > Unclassified | place: Portugal: Porto | collected 2015-02-02 | reverse complement strand
TCGCCGGGGGTGCCGCGGCGCCCCTGCCCTGCGTCGCCGGGGGGTCCCCCCCCCCCCCCCCCCCCCTCGCTCCCCCCCCCCCCCCTCCATGGCCGCCGCTGCCGCCCCTGCTGGCGTCCGCTCGTGCCCCGCGCCGCCTGTGGCGGACAAGCTTCCTTTTTCGTCCCCGCCGCCACCCGCCCCGCCGGGCCACGACGGGTGGCGGGTGGCAGATGGTCGCGGTGGAGTGCGTCGGCTCCCGCCGGCTGCTGTTGCTCCCCCGCCGCCTGCCCCGGCCGGCGGTGCCGGTGGGGTGTCCGCTGCTGTCCTCCGTGGCGGCACTGCGGCTGCCGGCGCCGGTCTCGCCCTCCTCCTAGGCGCACCCCTTTCGTTGCCCGCCGTGTGGCGCGGTAGCGCCTGAGGAGCGGCGCACACGGCCACCCGTGTGTCCCGCGCCTCCTCCGCCGCCGAGACGCTGCTGGTGGACGCCGCCCGCTGCCGGGCGGGGGGGGTCGACTTGGTCACCCATTATGTGCGCGGGGTCCCCCGCGAGACGAATGCCCACCTTCTGGGGGGCCTCGTCGCTGACCTCGTCGGCCTTCCCCGTCAGATGGTCGTCGACGTCGACCGGTGCGGCGACGTCGCGGCCATCACCCTGCTGGCGGACGCGGGGCCTTCCTTTTCGGCAGCTCTGCGGACGCTGTCGGCGGCGGCCGTGCTGACGCCCCTGGCGGACGCCGACCCCGCGTCGGCCTCCTTCTTTGGCGCCAGGCACCGCCGCGGCCTGTCACTGGCAGCGGCGGACGCGGCGGCGCGCGATTTTTTTGCGCGCCGCCTGGCTCCCAAGCTGCAACAGCTGGTGCGCCGGACGGGCATGCCCCCCTGGCTGCGGGAGGCGTTTCGGCGCCACCTCGCGGCCCAGCTGGCGCCCTTGGCGGCTTCCCTCTGGGAGGGGGGGGGGGAGCCCGCCCCCGCTCCGCCTGACGCGGTGGTGGCTGGAAGCCGCCGCCGGCGGGAACCCTCCCAGGTGGGACCCCCGCAGTCAGCGGGGACGGCAGACGCGGCGGCGGCCGCGGCGGCAGACGAGCCGGCCGCTGCTGCCGCGGCTCCTGGCCGCGAGGCGGCGGACGGCTCAGGCGGCGGCCGTTCCAACCGCCGCCGCCGCCGCCGCAAGGATGTCCAAAAGCCAAATCATACTGTAAGCTCCCCCTCCGTGAATGGCCAAACTGCCGCCGCCGCGGCTTGGCCAGTAAAACTGGGGGGGGGGAATCCGCGCGCGGTGGGGACGCCCGCGACGGAGAGGCGCTGGGCGGATCCCGTTCGCCACCGGCAGTGGGCGTGAGGATGGTGGTCCGCCTGCCGCCACGTGGCGATTTTCCACGTGCCCCCCCATATACGCTGGACGCGCTTCCGCCTCAGAGCGCGCCCCCACCCCCCACCCGCGACCCTGTGCCCGCGTCGCTGCCCAGTGCCACCGCCGCCGGTGGCTACCCCGCGGTCAGTGACGCCGACGCCGACGCCATGGCGGGGGTGGTCCCCGCTGACGGGTCGGGGCTGAAGACCGGGTCGTCGTCGTTCCACGCCAAGGCGGCGGTCGCCACCGCCGCCGCGCCGCCGTCGACGTCGGCCGCCACTACGCCGCCCTCGTTGGTGGCGACGCAGCCGACGTGGACAACCGCGGCAGGTGCGCCGCCGTCTGTGCGGCCCCCGGCGACGTCGATGACGACGCCCGCGCCCGACGACCTTGACGCCTCCGATGTCACCACCGACGCCGACGCGATGGACGGGGCGACGCCGGCTGCGCCCGCTGCGTCGACGACGGTGGTGCCGTTGTCGGCGTCGGCCAATCCAACGCAGCCCAAGGCCAAGGTCAATGGTGTCGTCACGCGGGTCGACAACACGGACAAGGTGGCAGCCGTGTCGACGGCGGGCAAGACGGAACAGGCCGCCACGGCAACAACAAAGATGGGCAAGACCGCCGCGGCGTCGGGTACGGACGCCACGGATGGGCAAGGAAGGGCGCCCGGGCGGCCGCCGGCTGCGTCGGCGACGTCGGCGTCGACGCGTGGCCGGTCGGCTTCGCCGTCGGGTGCGACGGCGCGTGGTCTGTCGGCCGCGCCACCGGGGGCAGCGGTGTCGCCGGCACCGCCGCGCAGCCGGTCGGCAGCACGTGCAGGGCCGGCTACGGCCGGTGGCCTACAGTTTGGTAGTCGCACGCCGGTGGCGGCGGCGCTGGCGATGGCGCCGGCCGCGCGGGCTGCGACGCTTGGCCGCCACGTGGCGAAGCCGACGGCCGGATCGGCGGCGAGGGCGCAGACGGCGGCCTTTGCTGTCGGGGCGTCGGTCGCCGCGGCGCGACGACGCGACGGGGGGCGCCGACCGCCGCCGGCCTAGGCGGAAAGAGTGTCTCGGGCGCCTTCGTCGCCGCGGACGCGGACTCCCGCTCGCAGCGGGGGGGCGTCGGCGGCGGTGGTGTCGCCGCCTGCGGCGACAGCGCGGGTCGAGCTCGGCCTTCCAGTCGGCGAGCGGGGTTGGGCGCCGCAGGTGAGCGGCGAGGCGGGGGGGCTAGAGGGTTGCGAGGGGGGGGGGTTGGACGGCGGCGAAGGGTGGGGGCTGGAGGGGGTGGCGTCTAACTCTGACGATCTGGACGACGCCACACCCCCGGCCCCCCAGGCCCCGCTGCTAGCCCCGGTCGCCGCGCTCGGCCACTAGCCAGGCGTTGGCGCCATGGCGGCGGTGGCCGCGATGCAGGTGGAGCGCGCCGCCCGGTTCCGTCGCTCCGCGACTGGCACGGCAGACGTTGCGGCACCGTCGCCGTCGACCGCAACCTTCTTTGCCGCCGCCGCGCCGGTGGGGTCGCGCCGCAAAGCGCGGCCGTCGCAGACGACGTCTCCCGCCGGCGCCCGCAAGGTGCTGCGCACCCCTCAGCGAGCGCCGGCGCGGCCGCTGCACATGACGGCAGCGTCGGCCGCGGCTGGGCCGAGCGCAGCGGGGGACAGAGTGGGTGACGCGGGGGGGGGGGGCACATGCATGGACCTTGCTCCCCCCGCCCCGGAGGCCACGGTCACCCCGGCGACGACGCCGCCCGCATCGTTGCCGCCAGGCCCGCCGACTGGCGCGGCGGTGCCAACCGCGGCAGCAGCGCCCAACGGTGGCACCGCCCCCAACACCGTCAGCGACGCCCCCACCAATGATTAGCGGGGGTGTCGCCGGGGCGGCGTGGGGGAGCGGGGGCTCACCCAACCCAACCTCCTCGGCTCCAACGACCATTGCACTCGTGACCGGTGCATCGATGGCGGCGGCCTCGGCCGCTGCGGGCGCCCCGGCAAGGGGTGAAGCGGCGGCTGCGGCCGCCGTGCCGCCCCTTGCGGGTGACGGGGACGCCGTGGTCGAGGGGGGGGAGGGGACTGTGCTCTGCCCGGTCGACGCTTGCGGGGTGGTGCACGTCGGCGCGACGGCGGAGGAGCACCTCCGCCGCGTGCATTCGGGCACCGACGTGCTGGCAGCGGTGATGACGGCGCACCGCCTCGGCACGTGCCCGACCTGTGCGGGCCTGTACACCCTCGTCAAGACGGCCGCGGGGCGGCAGTCCTTCTCCGCCCACGTGGCGTGGTGCGCGGCGCCGCCGGTGCTGGCCGCCGAGTACGCGGCCGACAACGCGCCGACGGCGTGCCCGGTGGCCGCGTGCGCCCGCCGCGTGAAGGCGGCGCCCGACAAGGCGCCGCTGGCGCTGCACCTCGCTCGATGCCACCGCTTCTCCGAGTTGCCCGCCGCGACGGTGCGGGAGATGAAGCTCGCGCCGCGCCTGCGGTGCAGGCAGCCGTACCGGGCCCAATAGTCCCGCTCCGGCTTGTCACCGATCGTCGTGCACGTGCGCAAGTGCAAGGCGGGCGACGCCGTGCGGGCGGCCGCTGCCTCGCCGCCGCCGCCGCCGGCCCCACCGCCCTCGGCGTCCGGCGCGCCGGCGGATGCGACGACCGCACCGGCCCTGCGGACTGCCCCGGCCGGCGGCACCTCGCCGCCAACTCCGTCCTCGACGTCGTGTACCCCGACGCCGCCGTCCACGCCGTTGCCGTTGTCTACGCCGCCGCCGCAGCCGACGCCTCCGTCGCCTGCCTCTTCGACACCAGTGGACCCCGATGCTCCTCCGCCGCAGCTCTTCACGGCGGACTATGGGGAGTAGGTCCGCCGGCGCGGCGAGTTCCTAGAGGCCGCCGTGCCGGCGGGGGCCGACTTGGCGCCGCTCGTGGCGTCGTGCGCGCGGACGCAGGGGACTGTGCCGCGTGTGTTTGCAGAAGGATGGGGTGCGCTGGGCGCGGACATGTTCCGGTGGGTGCTCCGCGCCCCAGAGCATGCCCACGCCTGGATCTGACTCCTCCCCTTTCCCTCCGTGGTTCTTTACGTCCCCGCTCGGTGCGTCGGGCGCGCCGCAGGCCCCAAGCCTTTCTAGCGGGCGGCGCGCCTCGACGCCCTCCGCGACTGCCGCTTTGCTGATGCGCTCGCGGATCGGGACGCGGTGGTTCGGGGCCAGCCGCCGGGTGGTCGTGCTACCGCGCACGACGCGGGGGCGGCCGACAGGCCGGCGGCGGGGGGGGCTGAGGCGGGGAAGAGGCCGCGACCCACCAAGCGGCAGCGCCGGGCGCTGCGTCGCCTCGCCCACGGGCAGCTGCGGTAATGCGTGCAGACGCTCACCGGGCGGCCCGTGGCGGCGGAGACCGACGAGGTGCGCGTCATGACGAGCACCCCCTTCCCCGTGGCGACTCCCGAACTGGCGACAGCGGACTCGATGGCCGCCGCCTTCCCCGCCGAGTTGGAGGAGGCAAAGGCGTCTGGGGCGACGCGTGCCGGGACGGAGCCGGGACGGTTTGTGGCTGAGACGGTGGTCGCCACTATCCGGTCAGCGGCACGGGGCAAGGCGCCCCGCCCGTCACGGCTCAGGACGGACCATCTTTAGGCCCTGACGTCGGCCCTTCGCGACGCCCTCGTGCGCGTCGTCCAGCTGCTGTCGTTGGCCGACGGCGTCGACGAGGTGCCGCCAGAGGCCCGAAGCGCACTCGTTGCGGCCAACCTCCTGTTGGTGGTCAAGCCAGGCGGGGTGGCCGCGGCGGGCGTGTCTGGCCTGCGGCCGATTGGCATGCCAGAGACCATTCGCAAGCTGGTCGGCAGGGCGCTGATGCGGGAGGTGCTGCCCGACGCGCGGCGCTACGTTATGCCGCTGCAGCGGGCGGTCGGTGTGTCCGGCGCCTGCGAGGACGTGGTGGACGAAGCGGATGCGCGGCTGGCGGTGAAGCCCACCTGGGGGGTGCTGCAGCTGGATTTCGAGAACGCCTTCAATGAGATGTCCATTCAGGCGGCGTTGGCGGTGGCGGCCGCGGCCTTCCCGGAGCTGGTGCCGTCCCTGCGGTGCATCTACCTTGGTGCGCCGCCACCCGTGTACGGCTGGGGGGTAGACGACGAGGACGGGGGGCTGCCGGCACGGCTGTTGTGGCGGGTCGAGCGCGGCACCCAGCAGGGCGACATGTTCGGGCCTCTCATCCACGCGCTCGCCCTGCACCCCGCCCTCGAGGCCCTCGCGGCGGGCCACCCGCGCTGCACTGTGCTCGGCCTGCACGACGACGTGTCGGTCATCGGCCCGGTGGAGGAGCTGGCAGCGGTCATCTGCTCCGCGGTGGAGCTGGGCGCCAAGGTCGACGCCGAATTGGCACCGGCAAAGTGCGCGGCGTGGTCGCCGACGCCGCGCGCTACGCCCACCGACCTCGCTGACCAGTGGCAGCCGGCGGGGCTCACGTACTTCGAGATCCCGGTCTGGGGGGCCGAGTTTGTGGCCGCGGAGGTCGGCCAGATGTCAGCGGCGCATGCAAGGGTGGTGCGCGCCCTCGCCTCCCTCCCGCCCGATGCCGTGCAGGCGCACGTGCTGCTGCTGTGCATGTGCGCTGCGCCTCTTGTCATGTATGCTCTGCGGTGCCTGCCGGCGGCGGCGGCGACGGAGCTGGCGGAGGGGGTGGACGCGACGACCAGGCGGGCGCTGCGGCGCCTCCTCCTCGCCGAGGACGACCGGTGGGGGACGCGGCAGGCGCTCGTGGCCCGCACCGCCCTTCCCGGCCGCATTTGGGGGCTTGGGCTCTGCGACCGCTCTGTCGTCGCGTCCGCGGCCCATGTGGCGTCGTGGTTGGCCACGTTGCGGGCGGAGGACCTGCCGGCGCCGGCGCTGCGGGAGCTCGTGCGGGCGCTGTCGGCGCCGCCGGCGTTCACTGCACCTGGCCGACCGGCGGTCGGTGCCGCGCCTCCGACGGCCGCGGGCGGGGGGGGCGGGCCGCCTCCTGCCGAGTGGGAGGGCACACTTGCTTGGCCGGCGTCGGCCGGCAACGCTGCTGCTGCCGCCCCACCCGCAACGGAACCACCTCTTGCCGCCGCCTCTGTGAATGCGGCCTCGCCCGCTTCCCTCGCCGCCTTCGCAGCAGAGGGGGGCTTGTGGGGCCCGCTTCTGCCGCGCCTGCAGGCGTGCCTGCCGGCGTGTGTCGCTAAGGCAATTCCCGTGACGACGGGGGCGCCCGGCGGCTCCCCCTTTGAGTCTGTCGCGCCGCAGAGCACAGACCTCTTCCTGTCCTTGCCGCTCCCCCTGGACACGGCCAACATATCGGCCGCTGGCCTACACCGTGCCCTGGGGGGCGTCCCGGAAAGCTGGGGGTCGATGCTCGCGGCACCGACGCGGCTCGCGCAGCGGCAGCTGGCGCAAGCGGCACACGTGGCGGCGGCGGGCGGCATGTGGGCGCCGCTGTCGCTGGCGGCGGGCGCGCGCTGGGCAGACTGCTGCGGCCACTGCTCCTGGCTTTGGCTTAACCGGCTGCCGCTCGGCGGCCCGCTGGGCGGCGCCATGAAGGGCGCTAGGATGGTGGCGGCCGTGCGGCTGTGGGTGGGGATCGCCCCCGTGCCACAGGCCTCCGCCCGTGAGTGTCGCTGCGGCGGGCTCGCAGACCCGCCTGGCTCCCACTGGCTGGGCGGGTGCCCGAGGAGCGTCCCTCTGCGCATCTTCCCCCACACGGAGGTGCTGCAGCGGGTCGCCACGATGCTGCGCACAGACCCGAGGTGGACGGGGGTCGTGGCCGAGCCGCCTCTCCCCACTGGGGAGCCGTCACCCGGGCTGCGCCCGGACCTGCGGGCGCCGCGCGTGTCGTCGGGAGCGCCGCTGCGGGGGGACGTGTCGGTAGTCTCCGCGACGGCGGCCATCAACGCCTCTCGCACGGCGGGCTTTCCCCGCGTGCCCGGGGCTGCCCGGGTGCGCAAGGAGGAGAAGGTCGGCATGTACATGCCGTACTTTCCCGCTGGCGACCCGCCCCACACCTTCGCACCGCTGGTGTGGGACGCGAGCGGGCGGGTTGGCCCGGCCACGGCGTCTTTCCTCGCTTCGGCGCTGGGGGAGTAGAACCACAGGGAGGCCCTGTCTGGCTTGCTGGCCGATGTGTCCCTGAGTTTGTGGCGGTGGAATGCGCGGATTGTTTTGGCCGGGGTTTCGAATTCTTTTCGGATGGGGGGGGTTCCACTGGCGGCTCCGCCATTGCTGGTTCACCTTTCGCATTGAGGGGCAGACCCCTAAAGTGTAGTCGGCGGCCTTTGGGTCCGGGACCGATTGAAAGCGTCACCGGGGATAATCTGAGAGGATCCGATCCCACTGGAAATACGTTTTCTGTGGCACCGCGCTGCCCTTGGCCGCCCCCCCCCTGTAAGCACTTAAACGAGGGGTACTGATCCGCCACGAGACCGCATAAGGAGACGCCGCACGCGGCATCCCTGCGTCTCCCGAGGCTCCCCATGTCCGCTGTTTCTCCGCGTGGGACCAGGCGCAAAATCAGCGTCCACCGATCATTGGTGGGCGTGACGGAGCTGTGGAACCGCGTACTGAGCCGCGGAGAGGAGGTCTAGGAAGCGGGCGGGGCGCCCTCGGCGTTCGACGTCAACATGCGGGTGGGGCTGCACGAGCTCTACTCATTGGTGTCGGCGCGCTACAAGGTGATCACGCTGGCCACCCACGACACGCCAGCGTCGGAGACGTTCCGCTTCCTGGTGTGAGGGCACGGCGACCAAGACGCCTACTACCCCGCCTGGGACTACCTGGCGACGGCGCAGAATTCCAGTCTCGTCAAATCCTCGTCTCGGGCGCACGGTCGACGCTACGCTGACGGCATCCGCGGGGACAAGAAGCCGCCCAAGGGGGGGCGCCCCACCCGGGGTGCCTAAGCCGGGCGGCCTGCCGGCGACGCCGACCCCCCGCCGAACACTGGAGTCGGGGGCGTCCCCTCGCTTGCCGGGGGACGCTCCGCCCAAGAAGGCAAGCAAGCGCCGCCGCCCCGACTCTTGGTCGCGGCGGCAAGCCCGACGTCAGCACGAGGCGGACGCGGCGGCAGCCGCCGCCGCGCCCTTCGCAACGCTGTTGGCGGCGCTGAGGACTTCGGCGGCGATGGGCGCGGCGTACTGGGTGCTTCCGTCGATCCAGTTTGGCTTCCGCGTGCCCTGGGCGTCGCGTCCACCGCCGACCAAGTCCAAGGGCTATGTCATGCCCTGCGACAGGCAGCTGTGGTCCGAGACGGAGGTCGCGCGGTGGGTGGCTGCCGGGTACGCCACGAGGCTCTCCCCCGCGGCGGGCGCGGGCGCTCCGTGGGTGTCGCCGACGCTCGTGGTGTACGGCTCCAAGCCGTGGTTGGTCATCGACCTGCATCTGATGAACCTCCACATCCGACGGCGCATCTTTCAGTACCAGAAGCTGCCGTCTTTCTTGTCGACGCTTTTACCGGGCGACCACCTCGTCCCTTGGGACGTGTCGGACGCGTTTTACCACGTCCGACTCCGACCGCCGGATTGAAAATACTTTGGATTCGTCGTCGCGGGGGTAGTTCACGAGCCGCGGGTGCTACCATTCGGCATGCGGCTCAGCCCGAGGGTCTGGAGGAAGCTGATGCGGCCAGTCGTGGCGGCCTTGCGGTTGAGGAGCTTCAAGATCAACGCCTACGTCGACGACTTCGCCGCCAAAGGGCGGGGGTCCCGCCCCTTGACCAAAGCAACGGCGACGGCGGGGCGCGTCGAGATCCTGTCTCTGTTCGAGCGGCTCGGCACTCAGGTGCACCCAGCCAAGGGGGTGCCGGTCGGAACGACCTGCCTTTCCCTGCTGGGATACTTGGTGGACACGGCGCGGCGCTCGTCTTGCTCCCGCCGCCGATATTGGCCAAGCTCGTCGGCGGCGCCAAGGCGCTGCTCTCGGCGTCCCGCCTGCGCTCGCGTCGCTTGTCCTCCAAGGCCTTGCAGCGCTTTTCCGGGATGGCCGTGTCGTTCCAGCTGGCCGTCCCATCGGCGCGCTTCTTCCTGCGTCGCCTGTACGACTGCCAGTGCCTGACGGGGCCGATGTCGCGCCTGTCGCACGGGGTGGTCAGCGACCTCAAATGGTTCACCAAGGTGAACACGGAGCCGGGCGTCGGGCGGGCCTTGTGGCCCAAGACGTTGGGGGAGCTGACGACCGACGCGTCCCCCTACGCGTGGGGCGGGCACTGGCACCACCTGCTGTCAGCGGCGGGCTTCTTCACCGTCGCGCAACGCGACCTCCACATCAACGTGAAGGAAGTGGCGGCGGTGCGTTTCTGCCTCCTGGCGTTCGGGGCGCAGCTCCTGGGCGAGGAGGGCCTCCTTCGCCTGGGAGTCGACAGCCGTGTGGCAATGCACGTTATCAACGGCTTCTCCAGCAGGTCGCCGGCGCTGATGGACGAGCTGCGTAAGCCGCACGAAGTCGCCCAGCGGTACCGCGGGACGCTTCGGGCGTCCTGGTTGCCCTCAGTCGCCAACGTGTGTGCTGACGCCCTGTCGCGGCAGTCAGACTGCCACGACTGGCGGATCGCCGACCGGACCTTTTCGGCGTTGCAGCAGCGGTACGGCCCGTACACGGTCTACCGCTTCGCCATTCCTCTGAACGCGCGGTGTCCAAAGTTCAGCACCAAGACGCACGCTCCAGGGACGGAAGCCGTGGATGCCCTGTCGGTCGGGTGGGGCGCGGGGGGGAACAACTGGATCTACCCCCCGTTGAACCTGGCCGAGTTGGTCGTCGCCAAGATCCGTGCGGACAAAGCGACGATGACGGAGATCCTCCTGGTGTGAGGGGCTCAGCAGCGGTAGGCACCCACCTTCGAAGCGGCAAACGAGGCGTACGTCCTGCCCAAAACGGCGGGCCCGCTCCCAAGCGGCCCCGTCCGGGGTACAACGTCGCCCCCTCGGTGGCGGCTGGCAGTCTTCCGGATCGTGGGCGGCGGCCTCCCCCCGTCGGGGATCGCCGCCAAGCGGGCCCGCTTCGAGCGGGATGCCTACCGGCGCCGCCGGTTCAACGGCCTGCGGGGGCGGCAGAGTGGCGCCGCGACCAGTGTCGCGTGCGGGCGCGTGCCTCGGCCGGACGCGGCGCTGATGCCGTTGCCGCTCGCTGGCTGGGCGTAAACAGCGTGGTCGACGGGACGGCGGCGCGGTGCGGTGGCTTGTGGGGGAGCTTCGCCGGCTGCTGTGGTACGCACGGGCTTCGCGCGCTCCCCGCCTGCACCGAGACGATGCTCGTCTACGTCGGGCATCTGTGGCGCCGCAACTCGGTCGTGGCGGTTTCCCTCAAGACCATCTTCGACGCCATCCGCACGCGGCACGTGGCCGCCGGGCAGCCCAACCCCTGCGACCACGCGTCTGTGCGCGAGACCAAGGCGGGATTCCGCAGCGCCGGCTTGCTGTACCGGCCGGTTGTCAAGCCGGTGCGGGTCCCCCTCCCCTCTACGGTTTCTTGGAGGCTCGCTGAGCTCGCGATGCGCTAGGCGCGGGCCCGCCGCCACCAGATGACCACGGTGGTGCTTCAGTTTTGGTGGATGCGCCGCGCGGGCGACATCACCCGTTTGACGCTGGCCGACGTCGACGTGCGCGCCGACGGTTCGGCGGCCTACCAGGTTCCGCGACAGAAGACGGAGGCGGACCGGGGCCTGATGTCCCGACGCATGCCCCCGTCTGTACACGGCGGGGTCGACCTCCCCTTCGCGCTCCTCGCGCGCCTCGTCGCGGACTTGCGCGCCGCGCACCACCGGCTGTCGGCGTGCCTCTTCACCAGGGCTTGTCAGGATACAGTTTCTGGGCCGTACTAGGATACGGATACACGCCGATCCGTCGTATCTGATTACGGATAACACCCTTAGCTGAGATCCGGATTAGGATATCTGCCTCCCGAGCCGGATATTTGAGTAGATTATATTCGTATCCGGATACGATTATCGGATCCGAATACAATCCCCCAAGTCCGACGGACAGTTCAATTAGAACCCAAGAAGAACGCCATCCAGCCTTTATTCGGGTGCTAAATGGACGTCAGTACGACTTTAAATCCACACTTGATTTCAACGCCCCAACGGGCGCCGTCGAGGCGGTTCCCCGCTGTTTGTCTATATGGACGTCAGAATGTCCGTTCTGTATCTCGTGTTACACTCTGACGACAAAGCAATCGGGTCGAGTCGCGTGATTGAACGGTTCCACCCGGGTCGGACTGGATCGCCGCTTGTCGCTGCCAAATGTTCGGACATTAATCCCCCGATTGTTGGCACGCGAAAAGAGAGGTCGACTGTATTTGACCAGAACTCTCCAGGCGCGGGAAGTCTTCTAAATTTATATATCCCTGTATCCGGACTCTCATATCTGGGATACGGATACTCCATGCGTGGGTAGCCGTCGAATCAAAAGTGTGATAAATCTGACAATCTGAGGCCAATATGAAGTGCCTCATGTCACTCATTTAACCCCGTGAAACAGCGATGGACGAATCAGAGCACAGGACCTGTTGGCCCCAGGGCCAACGAGTTGCCAACGGAGGCTCCGTTGGAAACTCGTTCGCCCTGGGGCCAACGGCTCGCACTCCGAATCGGACACAAGTACAATCGCGTTTTAACTCGGTTGACCTCGGTTTGCAACGCCGCGTGCACGTTAGACATTGACCCCCGGTCCGAGACACGCTTGAGTTTGTGGCGCCACAAACTCGGCGGCACATGGCACAGGCATTCCGGGAGCGCCACATCTGAGTTTTTTAAATCCGCTTACATGCCGCTTCATTTTTTTTGTTAGCGAAGCTTCTGGTGGGGATCCATTCGCGTTCTCAATGCTCAGGCAGCCACGTTGCATGAAATTGATGGCCCTGATCGGTTTGAGGGTCACCCTCTCGGCCTCATTATTGGCTGATCCCACTTTTACGCCCAATGAAGCTCAGCCACGTTTCAGGATTCAATGGCTCACGATCGCTGTGGTCCAGAGGGATCATACATGTAAGCGATTAGAGATTCCTCCAGAGCGTGTACGAATGCCTTCGTGTAAGCCCTCCTGCTTTTCACAAGAAGCCCAGAAATGGTGTAGAATTGGTAAAGCAGCTGGCACTGCGCTGGTTTCCAGCTCGTGGAGGGTGGCGATCCGGCCGGGGTGCGGACACTGCCCAGCTCACTCCCACTTCGATCGGTAACAGTGCTATGCTGCACAGGCAGCGAGTGCTTCCTTTGTGTCCGTCACGAAACACGTGCGCATGCCGATCCCAGAACGCCTGACCATGATTGCGCTCGTGGAGGAAGGCGGCAAAGCGGCAAGACATGGATAATGCACATCTCCGTCAGCGACGGAGGCGTCGGTGGTGCATCATTCCACCAGTCGCTGGATGCTATGGCAGTGAGGGGCACACGGAAAAATGTACTGCAGCATTTTTATGGGTGTTGAAGAAGACAGAGCAGTGTTTACAGTAGGTGTAAAAATGCGCACAGGTGACTGGTGACTTCTTCCAAACTTGTGTGTCCCTGTTCTCACCAAAATTGGAAGCTTCGCTACCTAGTCCCTGCCCTTGGGGACCAACTTGTTAATGGAAAGAGTAAATTGCCACACCAGGAGAGACGGGCGGAAAAAACGCGCCCAGATGACCGCGCCCCACCCAGCTCAGACCCCGCCGATAGTCTCAGCGGTGGATCACCACACAGACGTTGTCGTTCCTTCCAGGACCGTCCCATTGCTGGAACGCTTCCATGTTTGCCCTCATATACCCCCCCCCCCCCCCCCCCCCCCCCCCCCCCCTCCTCCCCTCCCCCTCCCCCCCCC
>Ga0114955_1000960_pt1 | contig 13168 bp, 10 predicted proteins | sample Porto_5metaG_FD_87302 | JGI IMG/M metagenome (GOLD analysis project Ga0114955, IMG submission 87302) | Marine algal microbial communities from Porto, Portugal - Porto_5 metaG | ecosystem: Host-associated > Algae > Red algae > Unclassified | place: Portugal: Porto | collected 2015-02-02 | reverse complement strand
GGGCGGGGGGGATTTGGGCGCGCTTTTTTTTGGTCGGCGCGGGCGGCGGCGGCGGATTTGGGCGCCCTTTCTTTGGTCCGCCCGGGTGGCGGCGGCGGCGGCGCCGCCGCCTCCGCCGCTGTGCGGCTTCTATGCGGCGATGGCGGTCGACAAGGTCGTCGAGGCACCCTCCGCGGAGTGCGTGAGCTTTCCGTTCGTCGGTTCTCGAGCGACCGCCCATGCGATTGCTGCCCGTGTTGTGGAGCTGCCCCCCTGTGCATCGCCAGGCCCTGTGGTAAACGGTTCTCAAGGCATCCTCCGAGGTGGACCAGTCGCTCGTGGTTGGAGCTCCCAGGTTGAGACTGTACGTCAAGGTTGGCGCTCTGTGCCGCCGGGTGGCGTTGCGCGTCGACGACGTACGGCCAGGAGCCGCTCGGCTGCTCCCGCCCAACCACCTTTGTCACCTGCCGGTGCAACGGCCAGCGACCGCGAGTTTGATTTTGCGGCCGACGGAGGTGCGCCCCGGCCGCCGCGTGTTCCTCGTGATCGCAATCGTCGCGATCCCGTACTGGTGGAGGACTATGTTCAGGAGGCGCTGGCGGCATGCATTCGCCGCACCTGTGGGCTCCCGTCGTCGAGACCTATGGCAAGGAAGGCCTCGGTGGTTACGGCTCGCGTCATCGGCGACAAGGGCTCTCGCTCGCGAGCCATTGTCCTGCGACAAGGGTCGGGCAAGCGGGACGCGAGCATCTTGTGGGTGTCGAGCCGGGACGGCATTTTGTGCTCGTGCTTCTCCGGCCATGAGAACGCGCTCTTCCTGTCCGCGTCGTCGCGGAGCACGACATGCAGGCACACGATGGCTTTGCGCCAGGCGCTCTCGTCCTCGGGCGTCAGCGCCGGCACCTTTTGCTCGCGCATGCGGCTGCGGGCCGACGCGGCGGATTTCTCGGTGTGCGAGGACTACGGGTCGACGGTCCTGTGGTCGGTTGTTTAACACTCCGTCTTTTCGCTCGTGACGTTCAGCGGCGCCAACATTGCCGTGTGCGTCGCGCCCTGCTGCCGTCGTTTCCGCGGGCGATGCGGTCATGTGCGGTTGCGCGGGACCGCCAAGGACCAGACGGTTTCAACGACGTAAACTACGGGACGGCACCGGCGGCGGTCGAGGCCCGATTACACGCGCGGCGACCCTCCCCCCCCGCCTACGATAAGGTCATCCATAACGAGGAGGAAGACAAGGGGTTAGAGCAGATGGCCTCGGACACGATGCGCACACACACCCCACAAGACTCGGCGCCCGTCGACTTGGCGGCACGGCCGTCTCGCAACCTCTTGCCGTGCACTGGGGAGCTGGAGAAAAGGGCGGTTTGGAACCGCACGGCCGACTTGAGACAAGCGCTCAGGCCGCAAGCTGCAGGCACCGCGCCGAGTGATCGGCCGGAACATGCCAGGAAGGTGCAGCTGATTCTCTCTTCCATGATCGGCGCCGGCGCCATCCGAGATACGAGGGGCACGCTCGTCGAGCACTGTTGTGGGAGCTGCGGCCAGAAGCGGGAAGAGCGGCACAAGGTGCAGGCGGAGCCTGGTTTGCTGACGACCCACCACCCCACGGCCCCGGCGCTGAAGGTATGTCGCTCTGCCTGGCTTCCTTAGCTGCTCGTTTTCTTGTCTGTTTTGGACCAAACCACTTGCTTCCGTGGATCTCCCTCCTCAATGTACAACCACTGACCATTGATCGCCACCCGGTCATCATCTTGCGCTTATGTCGTTCCTCTTTGAGCAGGTGCTGGTCGGTCGGTGGGTGTGCAACACGGGCCGCTGCAGGCGTGTTGTTGAATATGACGGTGTTGCCGACGGCCTCTTTTCGATGCAGAGGCGGAACAAAAACGGTCGGTGGCTCCTGTTTACGAGAGGGCTCATAGAAAAGCTCCTGTCATTCATCATCACGGGGCGCACGACGTATACGGCCGCGACGCGGCACCAATCGGCGGACGTGTCGTCGTTTTCCCTTCGGCGCCAAGACGTTGTTACGCTCGGCACCGCGGCCATCAAGACGCTCCACATCCCGGCTGAGACGGCTCGCTGCCCGCTCTGCGGACCGAGCCCAGAGTTTATTGTCATAGACGCGCAGTCGCTCGGCTGCTCGGACCCGGATGTCACCGTGCCTTTCCGTCCCGGGGAGGACTGTCCCGTGCTCAACATCCCGGCTCCCAAACTGTGCGTTTTGGAGCGTGCTCCTCTGCGCTCGGCTGTGACCAAAGTTCTGCGGACATCCGCTCCATTGACCACCGCCCAAGCCTCCCTGCTACGATCATGGCACGAACAGATCGGTGCTCCGGGTCGGCCCTCGCCAGAAGCTGCGGCGGCGGAGCTCTTCTTCCTGTTCTTCCCGCTCGGCCATGAGGAGCCGGACGACGAGGACGCAGGCGACGGTGCAGGCGCCAAGATTGACGCCGGCACTGTTGCTACGTCCGCCGCGTCCGGGCGGCCGGCCAAACGCAGACGGGGCAGTGCTTCAAGCAACTTAGAGGCCGCTCTGCGCCTGGATAAGGACGGCGCGGTGGTCCTCGGTGGCAAGGGCCCGGCGGCCAAAAAGCCCGCCGACTCGTGGCGCAACCGGAAGGGGTTCTGTGCTCCCGCGTTCGACATCTACTCGCGCGACGACGACGGGCTGTGGATCTGCGTTCGACCGCTCTTGCAAGCTATGCTCACCGAGACTGTCACGGGCATGTTCCAGGCCTTCGACTAGCGCGCCGTTCGATTTCTCTCCAACACCCTCCGCCTCATGAGGCGTGGCACTTGGAGGTCGCTCACTAAGGCCGTTGACGGAATCGGCTTTGTTGCGGGGTTCCTCGGCTGGTTTGCGGACAAGCTCGACGAGGACAAGCACATGCGGCAGGCCACTGGGGAGCTGCTCCTCGCCGCCGTCAACGTTGAGAAGTACGCGGACGATACGTTCGCGGCCGTGGCCAACAACAAGGCGACGCTGGAGGCGGGGTGGAAGAACGCCGCGTACTGCCAGAGGTGGAAGGGCATGCCCACGCCGGCGGACTTCAAGCGGTGGCGCGCCGAGCAAGCGCACCTGGACGACTTGGATGAGGACGATCCGCTCGTGAGCTTTGAGTACTTTGCGGGCCTGCCGCGCGTGCGACCCGGCATCACCGACTCGGAGGCGGCGAAGCGCCGCGTGCAGTACCGGGGGAAGGACCGGCATGTGGCGGACCTGGAGGGGGAGGGCGACGCGTGCAACAAGGCCTTTTCGATAAAGGCGGAGCTGACCCAAGGTGTCTTCAATGTGGTTTGTCCTCATGTCATCACCTTGGGCTTTCGGTGTTTGTTTCGTGCCGAGAGTGTGGGGGAGGCGCTGTCGATTGTGCTCGAGCGCTTCTCCAAGCTCCCTAAGACCATCTTTTATGACGTTGCTTGTAGGCTGGACAAGAACGCCATGCGGCGCGTGCGGCAGTTGATGCGCGCGCACGGTGTGAGGTGCATCCTCGACCGGCCACATTCGATCACGCACTCGTGATCGCCGATCAACATGCCGGACGAGTGTTTGGGGACCACTGCCGGCGTCGCCACCCAAACAGCTGAGGTTTTCCACTCCATCGCAGTCTTCAACCGGACGAGCCTCGCGTATATGTCACCGTCCACTTACATGTACCACCGCATGGTGCAGGTGGCATTCATGAACCTACGAAAGCTGTACCGTCTACACGCCGGCAGCGGGGCGGGGGAGAACGACCATTTGCCTCTTGCCCCCATTTTTCACGCCAAGATCATGCACCAGTGCGAGCGTGTGACGGTGTGCACGTGTGCGTCGGCGGCCTGCACGGACGGCGGCCAAGAGGCCCGCCTTGATGAAGCAGCTGACACGGCCGCGCCGGCAGCGGACACAGGTGCAGTGGCTCGCCAAGCCTCAGGAGCCGTAGAAGCTGTACTTGCTCAAGGTCTCGGTGACGGTACGGCAAACGCGGAGCTGGCCGAGGCAGATGGACAAGTTGAACAAGAGCCGTGGGGTTTCGAGAGTGCCGAATCGAGTGGCGCTGTACAAGTGGACGAAGACGCCGGTCAGCACGTGGGCTGTGGCGACGAGGATGTCGTCGGGCTGGCAGTGAACAAGGCAGACGGCCTCACTGTGCTCCGCCACATGGAGCTGCTGGCTCAGTTCAACGCGTGGGCGGCGGCCAGGTCGTCGCGCAACGACTCGGTTCTGGACACCAGCCGGATACCAAGGGCGCAGCGAAAGCCCGTGGACGAACTCACCCACCGGCCGCTGTCCAAGGCGGTCCGCCCGGTGAACAAGGCGCGCATTCTCCTCCTAGGCTCGGACTGTACGCGCCTGCGCGGCGAGGCGTGGCTGACCGACGAGGTCATGAACTCCTTTGCGGCGCTGATCAATCACCGGTCAAGGGCGGCCGCGCTGGGGGAGGGGGGCTTGTCGCCTAGGAGGCACTCGGCTCCGCTCCGGACCTTCATGTTCAACACTTTTTTTTTCTCCCGGCTGTCGGCGCGCATCGGGCACGTAGACTACGACGGCGTTCGTCGATGGGGCGTGAAGCTGGGCTTGAGCCTTCTTGCCGTGGACGTGATTCTCGTGCCCATTGTCGTCCAGCGGACGCACTGGGTCCTCGTCACGATTGACGTTGTCCGTCGGCAGTTCCACTACTATGACTCGCTCTCGGCGGAGGACGTCCGCGGCGTGATTCCTGTTCTCAAGGAGTGGCTGCACGACGAAGTGCAAGTGCGGCTCGGGAACGACGCGGCTGCCGAGTGGAATGTCCGCGTGTGGCACGCGGTGCTCGCCGGCAACCTACCTCGGCAACAGGACAGTGGCAGCTGTGGCGTCTTTGTGTTGGCAGCCGCCGATTGCTTCTCTCTTGGAGCACCGCTCGCTTTCTCTCAGCGAGACGTCGCGGTCCTGCGCTGCCGCATTGCTCTCCCCATTTTTTTTGACGACTTGGACTACCGCGAGCACCTCCCTGATCCAGCCTCAGTAAGCGGGTCGACCACGCCGGCTACGTCCGACGCCGAGACGGTGGACGTGGCCGAGGAGGACGCAAAAGCCGACGAGGTGGACGAGGAGGACGCGGAGGATGGGGGGAACGACGAGGTAGGCGGGGAGAAGGACGACGAGAGCGGGGAGGGCGACGAGGAGAGCGGGCTCGAGTACGGGGAGGAGGGCGCGGAGAATGACGACACGTGCCATGTGATGCAGGAGTCGGATGCCAGCTTTGAGGAGCACGTGGGCACGGTGGGAGCAGCGGTTGGCACTCTAGAGAACTGTGTGGATGTCTGCATGGATGAGGAGGAGTCTTTCGAGGGGGACGCACTGGGCGGTGGCGCTCCGCATGACGATACCTTTTGATCTTATTTGTTAATATCGAGTCACCAGGCCCACTCTCCATGACGCAAAGCACGAAGACGAGCAACATCCCGTGAGAAAACAGTCCAGGTACCCATGCAACATCGATTCGGGCGGCCCCGGCACGGTACCGGCGCCCCGGAGCAGCGCGCCCGGCGGCCCCCCGTCGACGCCCGCGGTGACGAGGAGCCACCAGTCGGTCGGCGCCGCCGCTATCCACCGCTCCGTCGCGCCCTCCGGCAGCACGGGCGGGGGCGTCGCCTCCCACACGGGCGGCGGCATGGTCACTGTGTCCCACACCGACAGGGCGGGCGTGACGAACCCGTCGGCGTGGCACACGCGGAGGCGGTAGCGGACGGAAGAGCTGTAGACAGTGCACCCGAGGCGCTGCGCTCTCTGTGTATCAGACGCCGATGGTAGACGATGCATCAGTGCCTCCCCCACAGATTCACATATTTGCGCTGTGGCGGTGTGTCGCGGCGTAGCGGCCACGCCACCGCTGCCGCGACAGTCCAGTGCCGGTAGGTTCCTTTTTGGGCGCGCTGCTCTTTTGCCACCGAGGGTGGCTTCCGTAGTGTCGCTGGCGCCTTGGAACAGTAGCTGTGTGCTGCGACTCCGTGCGAGGGCGGCACCCCCATGTTCATTCACACACGACGGCGGCTTCACCGCTGGTAATGGCAGGCTATCCTACCTCGGGCGGCACTTAGTCATGTTGTTTGTAGAAGTGCACCAAAAGCGCGCAGTGGTTGCCAGAATACGATTACGTTTCAGTTGGCGTGTTATGTTCCTGCTTTTTGGCAGCGCCTCGGGGGCTCCTATTGGGTGCACTGTAGGCGGCTTCAGAGAGTGAGGTCCCTGCATCCACAAAACATCAGGCCAGTCGCTTCCTGTACAACAAGTATTTGACCTGCTTGATAGTGCGACGTAGCGATTGTTGTGCATCACCATTGCAGACAACGCCTGTGCATATCCATGCCCACCATTCTGCAGACCTACGAGGACTCATTGCGTGCTTCGTTCGGCAGATGTGTCTGCAGCTCAGCGGGTGTCCAGATGATCCCGTTGAGATAATGCGACCGCGTGCGGAAGATACGTCGGTACTGATCCAGTAGCACCCATGTAGACAGGAAGCATCCATCAAAAGTGGTTGTGGACACTGTGAGAGAGCAGAATCACAAGGCGAAGATCGACTGTGCTCCATTGCACATGTTCTTCTTTCGTTCACCCAATACCCCGAGGGTGACCGTCCAGAGTAGGAGTCCTGCAGTTTTTGCCAGAAGACACGCATGGGCAGTCCGACCAGCAAGGGCCTATGCTGCTCCTGTGTTCTTGTGAGCAGCATGGTACTCGCTGAGAATGCTCTCTGTGGATGCGGTGACACCCCCGCTTCTTTGGGACGCGCCTGGGATGCAGAGGTCTGTACCACCCAAGCCTCGGTCTGTAGGACCTCACCTCGTCGACGTCAGAGCTAACCCTAGCTGCACCTCTAGCCCTAGCTGGAACCCTAGTCGCGCGATCCGCAGCATCGATCGGGTGGTCCCTATGCTTCCACCGCCGAGATCTTGCGTGGGCCAATCAGACGGCCGGATCATGCAACGAAGATCCTCCTGCACACCAAGTGGCCCTCTCAAAATATCTGGCGCGACCAGTAAGTAGCACCCTAAGAATTCTCACTAGCGGTACACGCGTGAAACCGAGATCGCCTGCACGCGCGCGCTCTTGCCCCCGCGGTGGGCACCATGGGTCGGATGCTTGAGCGCCTTTTTCCGGTGGTGTGTGCCTGTACGGCACCACCGAGGCGGTAACGCTACGGCCTATCGCCCCCTAGGGACGTGGCTGGGCCTATAGGTCACTCGTCTGGTGTCTCGCAGGTATGCCGCTTGTCCCTTCCCTGCGTCTAACGAGGCGGGCGGCGCGCGCTGGCATAGGCAGCGAGTGGTGGCTGCCTGCCACTGCGTCCCGCCCGCCAGTCCGGCACCGCGACTTTCCAGTGCATGGTGTGCGGATGCGTTGCTGGTGTACTCCGCCGTGGCGTTGACGCGTGCGCCGGGGTGGCTCGTGCATTTACACCGTGTCTCTGACGGCGGCCTTGACGTTCCTTTCTCTTGACACTGCCGCCTCTCCCTAGCCCCCTCCACCATCTCTTTCGTTTCTCTTTTCTGCGCACATGTACCCCCGCATCATTCTTGGTCATCCCTTCTCTACCCCCCTTACCCTTACACACGGCTTTTGGACGTCCAAAGCTCACGACGTTTGTGGAGGATGACGACCGTTGCGCCTTGCGGGAGCAAGTACGTCGCAGTGCTCTCCCATGCCGTTTGTGCCATGCACAACTGGTCTGACCCTGTGCACATCGGGCAGCGCATGTTTTCTCTCGTCGGCGATGGCGTTCTGGCGACCCGGTGCTTCTCCACACAACGAGAAGCTTTGTGTTGGCTCACAAACCCCGCGCACCGGGAGGCGCTTCAGGGTGACGCCACCGGGCCCAACGAGCTGCATGCTGCCGCGGCTGATGACGATGGGTGCCTCGCCATTAGGACCCACTCATCCGCGAGCTGCTTTGGCATGGACGTGCGCGGCTGCGCCTCTGCTTTGGGCATGGTGCGTGAGGCTGATGTGGGGACGTGCATCATTCGGCGCTTTGACTCGACCCCCTCGGCGTGGAGGTGGCTCGTCGCCAGCGTCGGCAAGACGTTGCTGGACGTGGTACACACCTTGCCTCAAGCAGCAACGGATGGTGTCGCTCGGCGCGCGCCGCAGCTCCTTCCCGGTCCGTCATCTTCCGCGGCACCCCCTATGGCTGGCTCGCGTGCGTCGTGCAGTAGGGCGCCGGGCGCTCGCAAGGAAGGCACGCGGTCGATGTTGCCCGCCGTGCGCGCGGCGGCGTCTTCCAGCAGTGACGACTCGACAGTCATCTCGAACTATGACGTTGTGGAGCTGGACTGCTCTGGTGCGACGCCACGGCATCGCTCCAGGCCGCCAACCGTCGGCGTGCGGTCGTCTTTGGGCACCGCGCTAAAGCGGTTCAAGTCGTCGCATGTCTCCTCCACCGAGCCGCCCTTGAACTTGCGTACACCCCCATCCGCATCGCTTACCATCCCAAGCGCCTTGTCGGCGACAACTGCTGCGGTCGGGTCGCGCTCGTCTCGCCCATCGCGGGGCTCGCTACTAGAAGAGGTGCTGGAGGCGGTTCCCGGGTTTTCGGCACCCAGTCCTGCAACAGACCCGGTCCCCTCTCGCCGTCGCGGCCATGGCAGTGACAGCTCTTCCCTGTTTGGTCGTCGAGGGGCCCGTGACGGGGCCGCCAGGTGTAGCGGTCGCATGGCCAGTGTAGGGGCTCCCCAACCTCGCCGTCGAGCGGCAAGTGACGGCCCCCGCGGCGTCGGAGTGGATTACGCGGTGGACGCGTATGGCCTGGCGCCCATTGGTCGTCTCGCGGCGGCCGGCCTGTGGGGCGACGTGTGCGAGGAGCTCTTTGCTCGGATCAACAGCGCCTTTGTGTCTGGTGTCCCGGGAGCCGGCAAGTCAACGCTGTTGAGGAAGCTACGGTCCTTCCTTGCCAAGCGATATGCGGCAGAGGGCGAGGTCGTTGTGCTGGCACCCACCGGCACGTCCGCAAAGACGGCGAGCGGCATGACGTACCACTCGTTCTTCGGGTTTGGGCGCGATTACGAGCCGCAGCGGACAGATCCCAAGAAGGAAGCGGAGCGGTTACTGGCGACGGGTCGCTACGGGCCCATCAAGCTGCGACTGCGTCCGGTGCGGGCGCTCCTGTTGGACGAGATTTCTCTCGTGCCCGCGGCCAATCTCAGCGTCATGTTTGAGCTGCTATCGATGGTCCAGTCTGATGCCCGCCCCTGCCTGTAGTTTGCTTTCGGGGACTTTCTGCAGATTGGGCCGATCAAGGGCAAGATGGCGTTCACGGCTCCGTGCTGGAGAACGCTGTTTGGGAACTCCTTCCTCGAGTTGGCGGGCAGCTTTCGTCAGCGCGACCCCAGCTTCATCCGCGCAGTCCGAGATGCACGGGTCGGAAACTGCTCCGAGGCGGTCGAGCAGCTCGTGCAGAACTGCTGGGTCGAGGGGAGCGAGTACCAGAAGAAGATGGACATCCTGCACCTGATGCCGCGGCACAAGGACTTCGTGCGGCAAAATCGGGAGTGCCTCGCCCGCCTCTCACCGGGTCTGCCGCCCAAGGTCTTCACCGCCGTGGACTCCCTGGTGCTGGACCCCGACAGGGACATGACCCGCAAGCCGCCAAGGTTGGAGGACGTGAGCATCAAGTCAAGAATGGCTGCGCTGGCCGACTGCGTCGCCCCACCCGCGCTCGCTCACTGCCATCAAGCGCGGGTGATGGTGATTTCCAACCGCAAGAAGGAGCTGGGCGTGGGTCACGGCAGCATTGGCTTCATTGTCGGGTACGGCATGGACGGCAACCCGATCGTGCGGCTCGAATACCACGTCCTTCCACCTGGCGTCGAGCGCGGCAGCTGGGGTTTGCACGACATGGGTGACACATGGATTGAGGTTGCATGCCCACCCGTGCAGTTCACGGCGCGCGTGTTGTCGGCTCCCGGCGTGCTGGCGGTGCGCATGCAGGTGCCATTGGTGTTGGGCTGGTCCAGCACCATCCACATGTCTCAGAGTTTGAGTATCTCCGAGGCGGTCCTGGACTTGTCTGAGTGCTTCGAGGCCGGCATGGTGCACACGGCAATGAGCCGGGTGCCGGTGAAGACCGAGCTGCACATCAAGTCGTCTGCTCCTAGTCGTTTGTTTGCTGATCCCTGCGCTTTGAAGATGTATGACGAGTGCCGACGATTGTAGGTCATTGGGTTTTGTATTTTTTGTTGTTATTAGTTGTTGTTCTTAGTCATCATGAGCACATACATCACTTCCTCATTTCCCCCAAGACTCGTGCCTCGAAGAGAGAATGCCTGTGGTTGAAGAGTGTGTGTCGCGCAGATCAGCTTCAACACGCTCTCGTCGCTGCCTGTACTCCTCCGCAAACTGTGCGGCGCTACGACGAGGGAGCGGCGCCGAGCCAGGTGCCCCAGTCGCATCGGATAGGGGCTCGACGGAAAGCAGAGATGCAGGTGGACAATCAACGCAAGACAACGAGGGAGAAGAAGACAAAGAGGAAACCACTTGGGAATGAGAAAGAGTCGCTGCATCGTTGCCGACACTCAAAGCAGGTAAAGTACGTGGGGGCAGCGGGGCCGGTACACTTGGTAGCGTCAGCCCTGCGCCTGCGCTCACCGGCGCCGGAGGCGGGCTGCCGACAGCACCTGCGACACCTGCCCCGGTAGATCCACCACCCAACACGACGGGCGCACCAGGGAGGTCTCGAGTTACAGCAGCCGCAGCGGCAAGTGCGCCACCCACCACAGCTGGAGCAAGGACGAGACGGACCAGTGCCGAAGCGCCACTGGCTGGGCCACTTGGAGCGGCGGCGGGGGCTTTTTCAGCTGCGGCGCGTACAGGCACACCTCTACCTGCAGCAGCAAAGCCGGTACCGACACCGCTGGCCCCGGCAGTTGCTGTTGCAATTCCGTCAGCGCCACCCCGTGACGCGGCGCCAGCAGGAAAAGAAACGCCGTTCTTAGCAACAGCTGAGCTTCCTCCAGACGGACGAGCTTGCACAGGTGCGCCTGCTGCGCCACCCGCCACAGATTTGCGTTTGGCCACGCGGGGCCGCTTGGCGCCTGGTGGGGCGGATGGTCCAGCCGACTGCGACCTGGGACGTGGCGGGAGGCGTTTGAACGAGGTGGTCGCCGGAACGCGTCTTGTCGTTGACGCAGCCACAGAAGCAGGGGCCAAAGCGGGACGAGCAGCCGCCGCAGGGAAAGCAGCAGTTGCTGCATTGGGGGCGCGACCGGCGGCGCGCAGGCGCACGCGGTTTGCCTGGGCCTGAGCCTTGGTCGCCACTGCCTCGTTGGCCAACGCCACCGCCATCTCCGCATACTGCTTGGAAAGGTCCTCTGCTGATGCGCCGTGGAGAGGATCTTCCGGGGCAAGTGCGGGGGGGTGTCGATCATCCGCGGCACCGCCTGATGGACGAGAGGGGTACATCGGAGCCGCTATCGCGGTAGTGTTGAACTCGTGACACGACGCCGACAATAAGGGGGTGTTCTTGGGAATAGAGCTCCGACCGGCAGCGGCAAGGTCCGCCAGCGTTGTCCCGTACCCCTCCTCCTTCGTTGCTAAAAGAAGCATGCACGCCACGACCACGGGCAACCTCATTGGGGCCTTGCCCCAAAGCCGCTGGACCGTCTCAAAGGCGACGAGGGCGTCCTTGTGGAAGAAGCGCGCGGAGCGGATGAACAGGCCCTTGATGGTGTCGTTCATGCCACCCATGTCCACCAAGATGACCCAGCGTGACGACACTGACGCTCGCTTGCGGTTGAAGGTGTGAGCCACGGTGCCGACAGGTGGGTAGCTGTTGGGCAGGTCTTGCGGAGCGCGCCATTGCGGCCACCACCCGTCCGTACGGAGAGCAAGAGCAGCCCTTTCGCCCTTAACACCACCAGGCCAGGGCGTGCCGTTCTTGCGCACAGGGCGCGGGGAGGACCGACCCAGTACAAGGACGCTGTCGTCCAGCAGCTGCCGCAGCACGGCCATGCCGTCAAGACGATCTTGCAGGCCTTTCAACACCGCCGCCACCGTCTTGACCGCAAACTGGGTTGGCACCACGGTGGGCTGCCGGTCATAGACGACGTGCGGCGGGACGTCCGAGCTCGCGCCGAGGATGGCCTCGTCCTCGTTTTCATCAATACCGCCGCTGCCGGCTTCGAGCGCTCCTCCGTCTTCAGGTTCCGCCACTGGTGCCAGGTGGCCCAACACGTCCCGACCAGCGGCGGCCAGAGCCTCGCTGCTTCTGACGGTACGGCCGTCCGACGAGGCACGACCGCCGAGCGTCAAGGTCGACCCCCCATGTGGCAGCGGTACGTCTTGATCAGGCTCAGCGGGAGCGCCCTTGGCCGCTCCATCCCCGCCGATCAGGGCGGCGGTGGCAATCGAGCCGCCCACCGAGGTTGTCGGCCCGCCGAAAAAGCCGGCACCATTTGCCATCTCCCCATCGGACAAAGGTGGAAGATTGGAAAAAGACAGTCCCCCGGGGGGAAGGGCGGCTTCCTCCTCCTCCCCCGTCTGCCCAAGAGGAAGGTCGATCGGGGGGAGCTCATCCAACTCGTCGCCCGCCCCGCCCGTTCCGCCCGACCCGTCTGTCCCGCCGGCGCGAGTTGACGCCACAACAGTCCCGCCTGGGGGGAGCTTTGGGCAATCGTCTTCGTCCACGGCGTGGGCCGCCGTCGGTTGCGCCTTTGCAAGAAGCAGCGCGTCGGATTTCGCCAGGGCATCCACCTCAAGGTGGCGATACGCAAATGCCAGCCCGACGTTGACGACGCGCTCGGCGTGCGAGTTGTTGTCCGAGAAGAAGCCGAGGCGGTCCACGACTCGAATCCAACGGTGCGTGGGTGCCTCCTGCGGGTTCTCCGATACTTGCATGCGGCTGACCGCCGAGTGCAGCGCGGCACCATGCGGCGCCAGGTGAAAGTCGAGCTGGAAGGACGCCTCGAACACGTTGCGCAAGAGTGATGCCAGGAAGACATTCTGCTTGTCGTCGAAGATCCCGAGGTTCTCTAAAAAGCTCACATAGAGCCGACGCTCGGTGCTGCTCAGCTCAGCGTCCGCCATATCTCCAAAAAGCTCAAAAGTGTGGGGGAAACCCCCCTGACAGGGGAGACACGACCCCCCGGCATGAGCCGGGGACGGGTCGTGAACAGTCACGCAACACCCCCCTAGGGGGGTAGCGTGGGACAACCCCCTTGGGGGGGT
>Ga0114955_1000959_pt1 | contig 13169 bp, 19 predicted proteins | sample Porto_5metaG_FD_87302 | JGI IMG/M metagenome (GOLD analysis project Ga0114955, IMG submission 87302) | Marine algal microbial communities from Porto, Portugal - Porto_5 metaG | ecosystem: Host-associated > Algae > Red algae > Unclassified | place: Portugal: Porto | collected 2015-02-02 | reverse complement strand
TGGAGCTTACAGCTAGATCGATGCATTATAATATGTAGCCCGTTCTAAAAAGAGTTCTGATCAGAACTCCTCCCGTTTCGTCGCATTCTCGTATTTCAAACGAAAGCCAGGTTTATGCATGGTTTGCTGGCCGGGTCGCCGACTGCCGGGTCTTGTACCACTTCCAGTCCCAATTTATTTCTCCAGCCCACTTGCTGTGAAACATGCCTCGATAAAAGCGGGATAAGTGCGAAGTTATAACGAAAGTTTGAGAACACATGATTGCTTGTGTTCCTGTTCGGATCGGCCAAAATTGAGCGGTCTGCAATAGAGCCAGCTCGACCTGACATACAGCACAAGAAACGAGAGGTGGTTTCTTGCCAAGAATAACCTGAAAAAGACCGGCCTGTTGCCCCCTACACGGAAAAACGATTTGGGACACCCCTCTTTTTCAGCCTCAGTTAGCACATAGGTCAATGAGTTGCAATCCTGTAACCCGAAGAACCTGAAAACGACTGGCTCCAAGATCGTGATTAACTGAGAGGTCCACACAACAGGGCCCACAGGCGTTTACCAACGAGCTGTCGGCCAAGAACGCCTCGGGACAGGCTCTCTCCATGGAGGCGAGCAAAGAATTTTCCTGTTCCCCACCCCGCATGGCCCCGTGCAGTGAGGTGTCAGTTCTTCAGAGAACGAGCATGTCTCCTTTTTTGGACACGCACCATACGACGCCGCTGCTTTCTGGATCGTGACTTGAGAAGTCACAGCTGGACTCTGCGTGAGAAACGCAACGGCAGCCCTGCTCGAAGTGTGCCGTGGTGCTGTGTCCTTCTTCCTCCTATTGTGTGACAATGACGCGTGACGTTTGTCAATTTTTGATACGCACGTGACGCAATTTTGGATCACCTCTCACACTGTCGTAAGGCTCAGATTTTTGGACTTCGTGGGCGTTTTTTCCACCCCCTCCACTCCTAGGCAAGATGGCTCTTCTGGGTCTGAGCATGACAGCGACCCATTGAAAATCATGAAGCAACGTGCTACATGATGAGTGGTGCATCGCGATTTTCGTCGCGACGCAAAACCGACCCCCCCGCAGAAGCCTGAATGAGGAGAGTGGGGCACCACCAGTCGCAATTTTGGCTGTCGACAAAACCGCTCGTCTGTCTCGTCGCCGACCGTGGCTTAGAGCGACTGGTACCAAGTCTTGCGCCTCCGAGCGGAGCCACCCGCTTACGCCGCTTCCTTGCAGCCATCGTTTCGCAGAGGTTCACAAAGTGATCGATATGAATGGCAACAGGACGAAAGTTCTGTCTGCTCGGCTCATCGTGGGAAGTTGGTGCAGGTGATTGGGCACTGCGAGCATCCTTGTCGGCATTCACTGCCCCTCGAGGCCACTCGACGTCAATTTTGTGCAAAGCATGTGCAGCATGGCAAGGTCGGTTTACGCAGACAGCACGGCTTTACACCGGTGGGTCGAACCTCGCGTCCGCAGCTGCCTTTTCGCGTGCCTTGGCGCTGGATCGTGACGCGAGCCCTTCTGTTGTCGGCCGGGTCGCCCACAAGCGAGCGTCGGCTAAGGACGTGGCGCGCACAGCCACGAAGGCAGGCGATCTGCGCTTGCGTGCCAACAAGCCTGCGCCGACCGTGAACAGTGAGACCCAGAAGAAATATGAGTTCTACTGGGAGCTATGGGCAGAGAAGATAAATGCAAGGGCGGCCGAGACATTGATTGCGCATGAGAGTCGCATGAAGAAGCAGTCTCATTTAAGCGCGCTTGTGATTTGTCTGTGGTCATGTACCATCCGGAGGGGAGGCAGTCGGGATGCACCTATGCCTCAGGTGTGATGGTAGCATGCTTTGGGAGTGAGTGATCAGCGCCCGTCCATGCCGCACGCCGCATTGTGTACTGGGGGGCGCGTCAGGGGGGGGAGCATTTTCCGAGGTAGAGGTCTTTGCAAGGAAAGCCACCGCCCGTCTCATGGCAGCGCAGGGGCCCATGAACTGTTCCACGTTTCAGTCTAGAGAAAAGGAGAGGTGCTTCGGTATTTTTTTGAGCAGAAGCTGACACGATTGGAAGTGACCAATGGTGCGTCGTATTTGAAACGGGAACCCAATGGGACGCTGCCGCCGCTGCGGCGACCCAGAAGAGCCGGTACACTGGGTCAGATTAGGCGTGCCTCAGAAGCATAAGAGTAGACTTCCGCCAAACGACTGGCAAACAGGCAGGAGAGGACTATTCTATGATCCAGAAGTGCGTCTTTCATCCAAAATTGCGTCAGGGACAGCACAGTCATTGCCCGCTTGTAAGAGCAAGCCCAGCGGTGCGGATCCTGCACCAAACTATGATGCAGCACCAAATTATGGCGCGGAAAGGTGCCCAGCGGTCAGAATTTTAGTGCACGATCCGCACCAAGTGTTGGGATGGTGTCGATCCGACACCGTACTCCGGTGGTTTGGTGTCAGATCTGCACCATCCCAGCGTTTGGTGCAGCGTATGGGGGCAACTCGCGATCGGAAAGAGTCAAGCCATTGAAATGCGACGAAATATAGGGCATGATTTTGTGCCACGACGCTCGCAATCCCGAGCTGAGCGCTCTGCGCGTGCCAAGTGCCAAGACTCCTCATTGTCACACCATCGTTGAGTGCCACGATGTTGATCCAACATGCCTTTCCAGGCGGCCAAGGCGGGGCATAGCAATGGGAAAGGGTGTTGTGCTTTTCAAATCATCACCTCGCACTGCGAGAAAAGAGACCGATCGCCGCAGCGGCCGCCACCGGATGCAGCATCACCTGCCCACAAAGCAGCGGGCCCAGAACCGTCGTCAACAGCACGTCTGTTTTTGCCTGTTTTGAGCCGCTTGGTGAGCCGTGTTCCTGTTTGAAGGAACAGAATTCTTGAGCAAAGAACAGAGCGACCCCCCTTGACAGGCTCTCAGAGCCCATCCCATGCGAGGTCCTTACATACTTGTGTTTGTGAGAACACGAATCATGCATCACTCCACGCATAGCGCCTGCTAGGAGAGCGACAGATACTTCTCCGTCTCTCTCTCTCTTTAGAAGGGTGAAGTGCATACGTCCCATGCTGTGTCGCTCTCTTTATGAGTGGAGATGCATCTATCCTGGCAAACAGATGCATTTGGCGCCCTTTCTGGGAAAAAAGCAGCCTTGATAGAGCCCTAGGGCGGATGGCAGACGTTCTGTTCGCCCCAAAACACGCAAAAGCAGACGTGCTTCTGAGGACGGTTGTGGGCCCGCTGCACACGACGGTGATGAAGAAGAAGTTCCGCAAAGCAGCTGAGCGGGCGCGTTGGGATCCATGATCACGACAAATAGGGAGTCATGGGAAGGGGGGATTCGGGGTCGTAGGGTTTGCGAGGCATGCGACGTCGTGGTCGGCTCCCAGAGTCGGCGGCGTAGAAATCGCCACACTGTGCCGAGCAGACGACAGATGGAGATATGTGATACCGTTGGATGGAAGGTGCGCTATAGATGCGAAAAATTCAGCACAGCATTCCGCGTTATGGTGCGCGCACCGCTGGAGCACAAAGAATATCGGGGGCACCATATTATGGGGGAGCCACTCACATCACCCCACGATTCCCGCAGAAATCACCGTATTATGGTGTTGGTGCGCACCGCTGGGATTGCTCTAAAGTGGGGTGGCCGACCTCGTAGTCAACGTCAGAAGTTTACACTATATTGGCTAACATGGTCGGCACTCATCAGAATCAGACGCCAACAGCACGTTCGATCGTGGAGTTCGGCGAGTAGTGGTCAGATCATGCTTAAGTACAAGCTCATCGAGCGCTTCTGTGGAGAGCTTAGGGTTGTGGAACAAGAGGTAGAGGGACAGAGACACCAGAAACATGACATTTTAATTCCAAAGCGGGATAAGCTAGTACCCCCAACGCTACTGCAGACCAAAAATCCTGCTTTGCAGATATAGAGAGGAAAAGGTATTGCAGTTTGCTCACTTTTTCCGGTCCGGGTCGGAGCAGAACGCAATCATGACAGACTCTCAGCCATCTATTCAATCGGATACGTGCTGCCGGCCATTAGATTTCCGTCCTGATTGCGTTCTGCTAGGTCTCAGACCGGCAAAATTGAGCAGACTATAATACCAAGAGGCGGAACAGAAAAAGAAGAAAGTCGCTGTGACCTTCGGGCTGCTGGATGAGCTGTAGAACGTCGGGCGGGCGGGATTGGTACGCGAGAAGAGTCTGACGATTCCAACCTCGGGTCGGCGATGGCCAGCCCCGACGCCGCAGCGGTCTTGTACCGCCCGCCGCGGATTGCGCCGCTCCGACTGTCACCCCACTCCGGAGATGTGCAAAGCAGACGAATGTCAGCGGCACAGCCGCAGCAGAGGGCGCGCGAGAGCCTTCCGCGCGGCGGGGGCCGACGCCAAAGCAAGCAAGGTCGAAAAGAACGTAGCCACGCCCCACAAAGGCACAAGGGGCGGGGGCGGCGGGCGAGCGCCGAAAAGCAAACGCACAGCCAGCCGACTCGCGCGCGCGCGCGGGAAACGCAGGCGGCGCGTCGGCCGCCGACCAACAGGGGAGGCGGCGACACGCCATCAGCGAAGAGGGGAGCGGGAGAGTAAAGCGGGGGTGGAACCTGAAGAAGCGTGCCACCCGCCACCGCGAGAGTCTCGGCCGTTTCACAGGGACAGCTCGACCCCCACGCGGGTCGTGGCCCGCGCCGCCGACGTGGCGACCGACAGGAAGTAATAAACCGGCCGGTTCCAGGAAGAATTGGAACTTGGGTTAAATCCAGAGGTAGAGGGACAGAGACGCCATTAATGTCGGAGAAGTGTTGTGGGCTCGTGGCGCCCAAGATCTTCCCGGGCCGCTGGGGATGGCCGCCAGCGCGGGGTGAAGAACAAGCGCAGCGTGGCTTAGACCGACGCGTGGCCCATCATCTCGTAATCATTGGCGCCGGGGCATGGATGGCGTACGCTTCGGAGTCGGCGCCGGCGCGCAGAGATTCAACCTGGTAGCGACCACCGAGCGGCGCTGCATGAGGAAGCTCCGTAACCTAGCGCTGCAGCCACTCGTTGGTGACGCGCGCCGCCAGCCAGTTTAGCCGAAGCGGGGGCGGTGTGAGAACAGGCCCAGAAAATCCCACACAGTATGGGGGAATGGCAGGCCAGACCATGTCGTCGGGTATTCCTGTCGAGGAAAACCCGCCGCGAAAGGAACCCCCGCCGAAAGTGCGCACACGCATGGATACAACCAGGGGAAGTCTCCCTGAGCGATAAACATCAGTTGTGCGACCGGAATGTTACTGCCCAGGTCGAGGGCCCCGATGCGGTCCCCATGCCTCGCCCTCTGAAACCCCTCCAGACATCCGCTACAGACGGCCTACATACTCCTTTCCTCCGAAGCCCCCAGAAACCACCCAAGTGCACCCTCCCCACCGGGCCCAAGAGGAAAGACTCTCGAAACGGCGCCGAAGCTTCTGGCTCCGCCTTAAGGCAGGGCGCGGGGCGCAGATACGTGACACCCCGGGATGCTACCGTGTCGGGCACCCGATGTAATCCTCGTCGGAAGTCTTAATCAGGGGCTTATGAATGTGCCGATTTTCGGCTCACTCCGATATACTCAATATTGGCAATTTTGGAGTCAGAAAAGAGTCTTGACGCAATTTCTTGAGTACGGATAGGATATACATCCGAAAAGAAAAAAATGTAGGACATGAATAAGAATAAGGAATCTATTCAGAATATATCAGATTCTGCAACAACTACGTCAGATAGGAAGTACTTGCGATGCTGATTACCAAGAAATAGCGAAGAGCGCGTTGTGGTGGAATGTGTGAACGCGACCTATGCGAGACCGTGACACGCTCGCGACAGCGATTGCCAGTCAAGATCGCAAGCATCGTTGCCCATCTCGCTACCTTAGTTAACCTTCATGGATGAAAAGTGTTCTGAATTGTACAGGCCGCCCGTCAGCTGCCGCGTGCGACAAAAGACGAAAAATCGCCCAGATTGCCAATCACCTTCGCGGTCGACGATGTGCCTTGAGTTGGCTCACTGCATTCCAGTATGTGTCTAACATATTACTGCGTGTCTCGTGCCGGCTTCGAGCGTTCGGAGCCGCCGGGCGAGTCAAGTTACCTGAGGTAGTGGGACCCCTTCGTTTGACGACTGATAAGTCGTTGTACTCTCGTTTATCCGCTTCAGAGCCATTAAAATCGCCGTGCCATTCAGTTAAGAGTAGGCATAATCGGGCTTCTATTTCCGGAATTTGAGTGTATCCGAGTACAGTGCGTTCTCGTTATAAGAGAATTGTTTACAAGAGAATATGGGTCGCGAGTCTTCCATTCCGGACCGTGTAGGCCACTTTTTACTCATTTTGAGCTGAATCAGCCGTCTCTTATAACGAGAACGCACTGTATATCTATCCATTATATCAGAGTGCCATTTATTCACGTAAGCCGCTCGTCTTAATCGGGTTTGCAAAAAAAGGACCCGTGAGTGGGGGCCTCGTTTGCTGGGAGGTAGTGGTCCCAGGGAAAAGGTACTATGATGTTTACCGTGGCCAGTCACGAGCGATCCACAAGTGCATCACCACCGGAGAGTCGAGAATATGCCCCAGTTTAACATATTGGCTTCGTGAGGGCCGCGTGTCGTTTCGGCGTTATTTGGAACCGGCAGACTTCCTTTCCGAGCCCACGTGTCCCTCGTCATTGGGAGGGATCTGGCTCCCGAAGCCGGGGCCAGGTGTCCTGCAGTCACAGTTCCCTCTTCCAAAAGGGTCTCCGTCCCAGCGACCCAGAGCCAGGGGGCCCTGTCCGAGAGTCACGGGTGGGCCAAGACGGTTATCGTCGGGGCCTGCGCGGTGCAGGGGCGGCGCGCAGCCCCAGCCAGATCCGGCGGCTGCCGCCCCGGACCGTTGGGGGTCCGCAGGGCCAAGGGGGGCACGCACTGTCCCTCTGGGGAGAGAGTGGGTCGAAGCGTGGCAAGGGGGCCGTGCGGCGGGGGTGCGCCGCGCGGGCGACCTGAAGGGGGGGGCGTGGCACACATCTCTCCCTGGCCGAGAACGCCAGGGGGTGAGGGACGTCCGCGGGGGGTGTGGAGCGCCCTACCAGTGTATGGGGGCCCGTACATGAGGCGTGGCACGCGTCGAAAGGGGGCGAGAAGGGGCGGTCGCATACTCCCTGCCGGACCGCCACCTACCCCGCCCCAATCTCCTTCTCCCCGCCCGTGTGGGTATTCATGCTTCTTAAGAGGGAGCGGGGTAGTATTCTCTACCCTCCCATTGCGTCGCACGCCCTGAGTAGAACCGCGCAAGCCATGTCCTGCTCCAGGTCAACGGGGTTGACGCCTCCGGAGGATTCGGCGGTCCCAGGTGCGGGGCGCGCCGTGACGTCGTCGGTTGCGGCGGCGGTCGGGTCGGAACGCCGTCCTGTGGCGTTGGGGGCCTGTCGCAGCGGCGGAGCCCCGCCGACGGGCGGGGCCAAGTCAGGCGGCGCCGCGTCGGAGGCCGCTCTTACAAGCCGGGGCGTCCCCTCCACGGGTGCCACAAAGTCCAGGGACGCCGCGTTGGCCGGCGCGCGGGCGAACGGTGGAGCCCCGCCGGTGGGCACCGCGGCGACAGGTGCCACAAAGTCAAGCGGCACCGCGTCAGCGGCTGCCCGGGGGAAGGCGGCGCGTCGGACGAGACAGGCCGGCGGCACTATCCCGGTCCGGGAGCCCGCAGCGGAGGGGGGGTCGGCGACGCAGCCCACTCCGCCCACGTCGTCCCAAGTCGAGGACTGGGTCGGGGTCAGCGACCCCCGCATCGAGCGCGTCGGGGCGGTCCTCCGAACGCGGGGCCCCGCCGCCCGCGGCGCCGGCAGAGCAATTGCCGTTGCCACCCAGCCGGCCGGGGACTCCCCTGGCGGCTGCGGGGTCATCCGGCGGGGAGGGCCCTATGGACTAAGACTCCTCTCCGCCGTTCCCGCGGCGGGCGCGGCCCCCAGCAGTGGGTGAGGTCGGACCGGCTGGGGATGCCACGGGGGCGTTGGTACAGTGGATCCCCCCACGCGTCCGCATACAAATAGTATCGTGTCTCCTTCGGGACCTGTACGAGGCCATCCCCGTGCCGAAGCAGGGGCCGGCGTGGCAGAGGTGCGTGACTGGTCACCCCGTGCCGTATGAGCTGCCTGCTCGGGTGAAGACCGACGTACCCGTACGTCTGTAGGCGGCAGACGCATAGCGGGTGGCGTGCGCGTCGACGTGCATGGCCAACGTCATGGAAGAGACGACGGCGGAAGACTTCCCCCCCGTCATTGCGTGGGAGTGGGAGTGTCGCTCCCCCCCGTACATTGGCAAGAGGGACCCCCGCTTCCACCGCCGCGACGCGCTCACCGAGAAGTGCGTGCGGGACGCGTCGAAGGTGCTGTTGAGTGCTTCTCAAGTGGAGAGCACCCGGATCCACGTGTCGAATGGGAAGGACCACTATGTCACGACGCCCACATTGTGGTCGGAGGTGGAGGTGCCCCCCGGATCCCTCGAGAGAATGGCATGCGTCGTGGCCTACTTCAGCACGGTGCTCTGTCGGGAGGAGTCGAATCCGGTGGCGGCGATCTTGACCACCCAGTGCGTGCTCGAGGTGGCGGTGGTGTGGTACGATTCCGCCCGGACGTATTGGTACCTGTGGCACTTGGCGCCCGGGTTTGTGAACCTCCTCGCAGGGCTTCACCCCGCCAACTTGGCTAAAACGTCGGGACCGGAGGCAAGCTCTGACTTCCTCGAGCTGTTGGTGCTCCACCAGTCATTGGACTGGGTGCGGCGGGCCCGTATCTCTCCCGCCGAGATGACAGGGACGATGAAGAGGGGCCCCGGGTAGTTCTTTACTGTGACAAACGTCTGGTTGAAGAGCGCTTCGGCCTTCATGCGGGCCTGGGAGACGCGTCGTACCCCTGCGCTGAGAGGGTCACGCCGAACTCGGCGCAGCCGCATTCGGGCTGGGGTGCCGCGGAGGAAGGACCCCAACAGAAGCGCAAGCGCACCAGTGGGCTGGCCAAGCGCCCCCCTACCCGTGCGGGCGCGATACGGCGAGCGTCTCTGCTCGAGAAGGCCCCAGGCGGTACGGTTGGGCTGACAGTGATTTCCCTCCCGGGGGTGCCGTATTACTCGGCGCCGGAAGGCGGGAAAGGGCGCATCCGGCGGTATGTCACCGCCAAGTGCGCCCGTGCGCGGGCGACCACCTACCCGACTGCTTCAGGGACGCTTTGGGGGGCCCATGGAGAGGCGATCGTCGCCTCCTTCGCGGATATGCTGGATTAGGTCTTCCGGGCTCCGGGTGCCTTGTTGCGGGGTTGCCCGTCCGCCCTCTCGGGGGCGGCGGACCAGTTCCTAGTGAAGAAGACCACCCCCGATGGCATCGGGTACCAGATAGACTAATGCTTGGAGGCGCACGGCCGCCCGCAGTCTCCGGCGCCAGTGACGACCGGCGGAGGCGCGAGCTCAACTCGAGCCCCGTATGCTGGGGAGACCTCCGCAGCCGGCCAACATTAATATTGTGGCGGCTATTCCTATTCCTCCGGGGTGTCTGCCGCAGCGGAGCCCGCCCAGTGGAGCGGGGGACATCTGTCAGCCGAAGCGGGGCCGAATAGGGCCCCGCGCTCGACTCGGGGGCCGGACCCCACGGGCGCGGGGCCGGCGCACGAGCATTCGTTTGACCGACCTCCCCGTGAGCAGTACGGGGGGTACGCGTGATGCGATACTCCGCCGTCGCCGGACCTGGGTTAGTGGACAGTTTCCGTACGGGGGCACCCTGTCCGGTCGGTCCCCAGTTGGGAGGTCCATGTCTCTCGGGTAGCGAGAGCGTGTCTTTTACTGTGGAAGGGAGGGGGTCCCGGAGTTGTGAGTGCTATCGGGGGTTTTAGCCCGGGGCGCGGCCGTGGGTTGCTTTCTCTGTGTGGAGTTTGCTGTTGTCCGCCCGATAATACGGGTTAGTCGTTTGGAACCCTTCTTCGCACCGTGAGTCGGAGCTGCTGGCAGTATTTCCGTACCTTCTCTGAGGGAAGGTCCTCCACATAGTACCAGGAGTCCTCCCGGCGGCCATACCCAAACCATCGCACTTGAAGCATACCTCGCTCGTGCTCGTCGTATCCCCGTCCGACGAGGTGGTCAAAGACAGCCGCTGTTGGTTTACTGGCCGAAGAGTGAAGGGACGGGACCCGCCACGCGGCCAGGGCCCGTGCCCTGCCGGGGTCACCCCCTGGGGGTGTGGGGGCCCAGGTGGAGTGATTATTGTTTTTCGTACGTATCCCATCGTCACTTTTGATGGTTAGCCGACGACCATCCGTCTTCATGACCGGGTAGGGACCCAGGGCCTTGAAGTCAGGCTTCCCTCCTTGAATTTTGAGTGAGTAAACGAGGACCGAGTGTCCGTCTCGGAGGGTCTCATGGCCGGCCTGGATGCGCTTGGAAAAGGCTCGTTCATAGCGATATCGGGTCGTTGACATAGAGTTCCGCACGAGGGACATCAAGGTGTCCAGGCGTTGGCGGAAGTTTTTCTTTTCCGGCCCTGGGGTTACTAATCCCCCGGCGTCTTGACCCCTGGTAAGTCGTTCCGTTGGCACCGGACTGAGTCGGCGCGGAATAACAACCGCAAACGGGACTTGTCCAGTACTCCCACAAACTTAAGTGTTATCAGCCGTTACCACCAGGCTTGAGTACCCGGAACACGTAATTAAGAGGTCGCTTACGTAGTGTCGCAGTTGTTAATCTACTGTTTCATTAAACCGTTCGACTTGACCATTAGTTTGCGGGTGATGGGGGATTGCTTAGTTGGATTCAATACCCAGTGCCTTGAGGACGCCTGGCCAAAGCACGACAGCAAACTGGGGACCGCTGTCCGATGAAACCGAGTTGGGGATACCGTAACTGGAGACCTATGTCTCCAGAAAGGCACTGAGGACATCGAGGGCCGAGATATCCCTGAGAGGAACCCGCCGAGTGACCTTAGTGAAGCGGTCACACATACTTGGAATGAACTCATATCCTTCGGGGGTTCGCGGTAAGGGGCCAAGAAGGTGGATTGCCAGCGTTTCGAAAGGTTCCGCGGCTGGGAACAGTCGCATCAGCGCTGCACTTCGCGTGCCCATGAGTCGGTTCCTCTCACGGGTGGTACGGGCCGAGACCCATCCGAAGACGTCCGCCACCAGCGAGGGCCAATAGTCATGGTCTCGCAGCGTTTGATACATCCGTGACCCCCCGGGGTGCGCGGCCAACGGGGACGAGTGTTCCGGCCGTAACAAGTCCTGTAATACGGACCGGTGGACAAGTACCTCTTGTGTCCTTGTCCGATGACGTTCCCGGAGCAGCAACCTATCTGAATTCTAGTAGAAGCGCGTGGGTTTGGGGGCGTCGAGGAACTTTTTGACCCCCTGAAAGAACTAGTCGTCCGTCTGCTTGTGGGATAGATCGCCCACGGGTGTTCGGGCGATCCCTTTATTTTAGGGACGTCGGGGGTCTAGTAATACCCCCGACTGGGTGGTCACCCCGACCGTGGGGATATTTCTGTCACTGGGCCCTTCGTCCACTCCCTCCGTTGTGATGCGGGACGGAGCTTCAGCCACCGCGTGCTGGGGGCCAGGCTTGTACTCCACGTCGTAGTCTAACTCCGAGAGGAGGAGGCGCCACCGGCTTAGTTGGTTGTTAGTACAGGACGTCGTGGTTAGTATCCGCCTCAGGGCTTGGTGGTCACGCCGGAAGAGGAATTCGTACCTTCGATGTAGGGCCGAAGTAGGCCGACGGCCCACACAACCCCCAGTCCCTCAATCTCAGTGACGGTGTAGTTCTTCTCTGCCCGAGATAGGCCCTTACTGAAGTATCCGACCGGCAGGTACTTCTCATCGGGTTGCTGTTGTAGTATACAGAATACGAGCTGGTCGTAGCTGGCGTCCACGTTGATGATATACTTTACATCCCTGCGCGGTATTGCAAGATTGTGTGGGTGGCATAGCTGTTCGCATTGTTTGTCGCGCGCGGCCTGATCCAGTGGAATCGAGTGGTTCAACGGCTTCGGAAGCTCCACGCTGTTTAACTCATTCAGCGGCTTCGCGGTTTTGACGAAGTCTACATTTCACCCGCGGTAGACGTTGTGGATACCCAGGGAACTCCTCAGTTGGGTCTGGGTCGTGGGAAAGAGGACCCGTTTGATAGATTCAAGGTTCTTATCGTTTAAAATCAAACGCCGGAGCCTGACCACATTCCAGAGAGATACCACCTCGATACTAAAGAGGGTCTTGTTGTCTCTGTCCATCTCACACTCGGCAGTCAACCAAATGTTCCGACTGGCCCGCCTCGGCTCTGTGAAGTTTCCGACGTGACGTGTGAGAGCATCTCCACTAAGGGCTCAAAGCTTCCAAACAGCCAAACGTGGCACCGTTGGGTCGTTTGGACGGTGAAAGCACTGCTGCCTGGGATTCTCTCCAAAACGAGGCAGTGACGGGGGTGTGACATCCCATATATAGAGCTGCTCACATTTTTTAATCTTCGAACGCATCTCGTGGACGCCTCGCGGGATCGCCTTCTTTTGGAGCTTCATCGGCAGCGCGACTCCAAACAGGCCAGTTTGGAGACGCCCCCAGTCGTTTGGCGAGCCCCTGGTACCTTTTCCGAATCACGATCACCAATGACAGTCGCGTGACAATTAAATATCCACGGAGATTCTCTTTCGGGCACTTCTGGATGGTTGGCTCCCCACAAAAGAGGCCCACCCACAGCGAGCGCCCAAGCCAGCCAAACGTTGAGACTTGACCTTTCTAGTTTTAGCTTGAAGTTTGGAGAGCCAGTGACAGTGATATACGTTGCGCACACGTGGCCGTTGGGTTGGACAGTTGGGTGCATTGGTGGAGATGCTCGGACCCCTGGAACGGCCGGCACTGGGGGAACGGCCAAATTGGCCGATAGCCCAAGCTCGACGATGTGCGGAGCCGGAAAGAGCGATGGCGGGCTCATTGCTGTGATGTGCTGCCTTGTGTCTGAGAAGCCCGCGTCTGATGCTCCCACTTTGGAATAAGGTGAGGGATTCTGATGGCAACAACCCATTGAGTCGTGACCTGCCTTGTGGGATGAATGACGTTGGTTAAATAACCAGTAAATGGCGACCGACCGTAGACGCGCGATAAAGCGAACACTATCGCCTTAGAGGCGAGGAAGAAGAACCTTTGTTCGTGCAACATCCGAT
>Ga0114955_1000954_pt1 | contig 13180 bp, 8 predicted proteins | sample Porto_5metaG_FD_87302 | JGI IMG/M metagenome (GOLD analysis project Ga0114955, IMG submission 87302) | Marine algal microbial communities from Porto, Portugal - Porto_5 metaG | ecosystem: Host-associated > Algae > Red algae > Unclassified | place: Portugal: Porto | collected 2015-02-02 | reverse complement strand
TATTCTACGTGAATGGAGTCAAGAAGATAGCTTCTTCTTAACTGATTATCCTTATATTCATCAAAAAACCAAAACACAGCGAGAAAAAGCAATTCATACGGATATATCTATTATTATTGGGCTGACTATACTGGACCCTAGCTTCCAAAATGGAAATCATAGTATTATTGAGAGCCCTTTTTCAACTGTAGAGAACCCTTTTTTCTCTAACTCAAGAGCAAAGCTTCTCGTCGAGCAACCCCTATTAGAGAAGGAAGGAAAAGAATATTTCTTAAGTACTTATAACTCTGAAGACGGGACAGATTACGAATTGTTAATAGAAAAAGAATACGCTGAAGAAAATGGAAATAAAATTAGTGATTTAGATCGGTTTGATTATAAAGTGTTTTTAGAGATCATGAGCCAACGCGACGAGTTGTTCGCTACACAAAAAATTATTAACGTAAAAATTGGTGACCTTGTGAAAGCACTTTATAAAACAGACAGTAAGCGCAACTATCAGATGATAGAAGAAAGAATTACAAAAATGAAGCACTACAGCATGACAAAAGTACAGCATAATAAGAAAATTGCCTATGGTATTTTTGACTTTGTGGATATTACTACGATGCCCAACGGAACGCGAATTGCTGAAATTCACGTCAATGAAGTGATATATAGAGACTATATTCAACGCCAAACGGTGCGTATTTACAAAAATAAAGTAGAAAAATTAAGTTTAGACGCCGCTTACCATTTGCTATTCGTTATGCAAAAAGAGCGTCTCATTTGCTATGAAACAAAATCTTCATACAATGTCACAAGAGATTATTTATATTTTTCAACAAGAGTCCGCTTTCGAAAAAGACGCAAAAAAGAAAACCTTGTCGAAATTGAAACAGCCTTAGATGAGCTAGTCGAACAAAAACTAGCTGTCCAATCTTATAAAAGAGTGGGCCAAGTGTTTCAGATCACCTTTATTCCTGTGGGAGAAAGTGAAGTAAAAGACTTATTAGCCGGTGATTACGAATATGCTCCCCTTTCTATTTATCAAAACGTAACAAGTTCTATAGGCTAAAAAAGAATGCCCTTATAATCTTTATAAGGGCATTCTTTTTATCTATGTACTATTATTCACTGCATTTTTTGCTCCACATTTCCGTGCAAAAGTGTTTTTTTGCTCCAATTCTCCATGTAAACATACTATTTCCCCTGATAATATAACTATTAAACTTCACCTTCCTCATCATTTTGTGAACTTTTCGTGTCCGAAAGAAGTGTTACAACTACTTTTTGCTCCAGATTTCCGTGCAAATGTGTCGTTTTTCTTTTTATACTGCATTTACTATAAGTTTGGCTCCAATCTTCCGTGCAAATATGCCACTTTTACATAATTTTTCTTGGGACAGCGACTTTCCCCCTCCGTTTTCTGCATTTTTGGCTCCAAATCTCCGTGCAAAAGTGTTTTTTGCTCCAGATTTCCGTGCAAATATGCCACTTTTTAAAAAAAACGCGATTTTTTCTGCAAATGTTCATTTATTCTCTGTAAAAATGTGAACTTTCTGTGTCTAAAAAAGAGCATTTTTTTGTGTTTTGTTCCTATTTTCCGTGCAAATGTGTCACTTTGTTGCCCAAATCTTTATTTTTATCATTTTTGCTCCTATTCTCCGTGCAAATATGTCATTTTTACATCAAAATTTTTTTGAATTTGTCGCATTTTGTGTATTTCATCCGTCATAATACGACATTTGTCTTAAGAATGCTGTTTTATCAACGTTTATGAAATATAACGCTATTTTTGCTCCACATCTCCGTGCAAATATGTCACCTTGTAAATAGATGTCTCGCCCCTTGGTATCACTAGTCTTTTAAAAAAATGCACCATTTTCCCGTGCAAATATGTCATTTTACAGCCTATATGACTGTGTCTATACTGTAAAAGACGACGTATATAGTTTTGGAAAGGAGGTAACTACATGAGTATACAAAAGCTGGCACTAAAACGGCACACCCTTGTAGCAAATAAACTGCTGATTGTCATGAGTGGTTTAAATAGAGAGACGAAACGAGAGAACAGCTATTACTATGAAAAACATTCATTTGGTCTAGCGAAAAACTTTGTAGACATAAAGTGGACAGGTTCTCTGATGAAGCAAATTTTAGCTTACGTAGCCAAATGTAACAGCCAAGGTCATATTTCAATTATTTCTGAGCAAGAACTGGCTAATACAATCCAATGTTCCGTTCGGACCGTTCAAAATAATAATAAGCTTTTAGAAGACTATGACATCATTCGCTGGGATCGTTTATGGGGAGACTATATTCAAGTTTCTTTAAACAACTATTTAGAGGATTTTTTAGATTTACATATAAAAGAAGCGGCTGATGCTCAAAACATATCATATACTCCGGAAATGCTTGATAAAGATCACAATACATTTACTTCAAAAGGTGGTTACACTTCTGTTTCAATGGAAGTGATTTATCAATTGCTGGCTATCAAAAATATTAACATGCTGCGTCTGGCTTTACGTGCTTTGTATGTATACGAATCTGATGTAAACGTAAAGAAAGATTCAGAAGCCCTTTTATCTTACACCGAGGTAAAACACATTCTTCCGAAATACATTGGCTATAAAGCTGCTATTAAAGAAATGGCTAGTAAATTGAGTAAAATTTTCCGTATCGATGTGCTAGAAAAAGATGATTGTGTCAAAACATTATTAGAAGAAAAGCAGCCAAGAAAATCAATTATTGAAAAAATCAAGGATGGTTTTATTTTAAGCTTCAATTTAACTGGTGCTCATGATAGTAAAAAACAAAAAGAAATCGAAAAAATCCGTGGAGAACATGCATTTGCTCAGTTTAAGAATTTCTTTAAATCTTTTGGCCATTATTCCATTAAAAAAGAAGATATTCATTCCATTGTACATGAGTTTGGTTTAGATATAATCGAAAAATCATTAACGTCCGTTCAGCGTTACTTACAGCAAACTTACATAGAAGAAAGTATGGATGCATTTCGCCCTCTTGTGCATGAAATGGAGTCAAACTTCTTTACGTATATCCGCAAAATTGCCAACGGGTATTATCAGGCAAAAATTAACGCTCTATAATACTCTTTTTTGTTATGCCTTTTTTTACTCACCTCTACTTTATTTCCCTCCCATTCTTTCTTTCTCTTTAACTTACTAAAATATATTTGTCTATTAACTATAATAAATCCCTTTAAATGATAATGATTTTCATTTTCGTGAAAAAAATCAATTAAATGAACAAAAAATACAATAAATAAACGTTATTTTCCGATCGATTGCGTAGAAAATATGGCTGTTATAAAAAAATCCTATATTTTTTCGTGAAAATTCTTGTTGTTAACTGCAGTTTTTTTGATTCCTTAATACCCCTTAAACTCAGTCAGCAGAAAGCTTTTACCAATATAAGTTTTAACAATGTTTATAATCTCTTTAATTTCTTTTTAATCTCTTATAAATGTATAGTAATTTCTTTAAAATAAAGAGCAGCGAATAAATATCGTTCATATATCTGAATGCATTAAATTAAAATATATAACTCACTGAAAAAAGCGATCCTATAAAATGGAAACTCTCTTTCTTACTTCATGTATCTGTATCACTTCATAAAAAAACACACAAAACAAATTCTTTACATCTGCTTTGTGTGTTTTTTTTATTTAGTAGGATTATATTGTTTAAGAACTTTATCACGTACATATTTAAGATGATGATACATTTTCTTGAATGCATCATCTGGGTCATGATTAGCTAACGCATTATAAATAGCGGTATGATGTTCTACAGTAAGTGCTGGTTCTCTAAAGGTAATTTCGCTATCTGTTTTTTCATGAGTGAAAAGCAGGGAATTAATCATACCTTCTACCACTGGATTATCCGCGCTAACAGCAATAATTCGATGGAATTCCTTATCCGCTGCACCGTAATTGTTATCTTTGCTCTTTTTTATTTCCTCGATCGTTTCTTTTAACTGGCTTAATTGATCATCGTTTATTTTTTCCGCCGCCATGGTTACTAGGCCCAGTTCTAGTGCCATGCGCGCCTCCACTACTGCAGGTAAATTATCGATTGATAACGCTAACATAACGGAAAAAGGATGTGCTCCTATTTTGTTATTAAAATACGTACCTCCACGAGTTTTTCGTGTAATTACACCAAGTACTTCTAATGCACTCAAGGCTTCTCTCAATACAGGGCGACTTACATTCAGTACGTCTAATAACTCCATTTCAGTTGGCAGTTTGTCTCCTGGCTTTAATTGCCCGCTGACCAATAACTGAATAATACGGTCGACTACTTGTTTTGCCAGCGTATTACGATTAACGGATTCAAATGACACTTTTTTAGTCGAACCACTCATCTTCATCCACCCTTTTCTGAATATTGTTTATTTGTAAGACTAATTATATCATATAGAATTTTTTTATGTATTACCAACCACTACTTCTTAACTATTCTTATTTCTTATCTACATAAGATTATGTATTAAACTGCTCGTTATTATAAAAACAGAAGCTCGAACAAAGACGTAGAATTGTTCGAGCTAAAAGCACCCTATAATTATTTTTGAAAAAATTTTTAACGTACCAGACAAGGACGTTTATTATCAAAGCTCCAATTTTTAATTAAATACTGCATAGCTTTTGAATCATCACGTGCTCCTAATTGCATTTTCTTATATAGCAGATGTGCTTGCTCGATTCGTTCTAAATCCACCTCTATGCCAAGTCCTGTTTTTTTAGGTACTGCTACTCTTCCTCCCTCAATTTTAAAAGGATCTTTTGTCAATCGCTGACCATCTTGCCAAATCCAATGCGTATCAATAGCCGTTATTTTTCCAGGAGCGGCAGCAGCCACATGAGTAAACATGGCCAGTGAAATGTCAAAATGATTATTTGAATGTGATCCCCATGTAAGACCCCAATCATGACACATTTGAGCTACACGAACTGAGCCTTGCATCGTCCAAAAATGGGGATCTGCTAGAGGAATATCTACAGCGTTTAACTGGATAGCATGCCCCATTTGACGCCAGTCTGTAGCAATCATATTCGTAGCAGTTGGCAGTCCAGTTGCTCTGCGAAATTCCGCCATTGTTTCTCTTGCTGAATATCCATTTTCGCTTCCGCAAGGGTCCTCTGCATAGGCCAATATATGATGTTTATTTTTACATAGTTGAATAGCTTCTTCCAAAGACCAAGCTCCGTTGGGGTCTAAGGTAATGCGAGCTTCAGGGAATTTTGCAGCTAATGCTGCTACCGCTTCTATTTCTTGCTCACCTTGAAGTACACCGCCTTTTAATTTAAAATCATTAAATCCATACTGCTGATGAGCTGCCTGTGCAAGTTTTACAATTGCTTCAGGAGTCAGAGCTTCTTCATGACGAAGTCGGAACCACTCCACTTTTTCATTTTCACCACTTAGATAGTCCAAGTCGGTTTTTTTGCGATTTCCAATATAAAATAAATAACCTAGCATTTCCACGTATTCTCTTTGTTGTCCTTCTCCTAATAATGCTGCAACTGGTACATCAAGAAATTTTCCTACTAAATCTAATAACGCCGCCTCCAACGCTGTAACAGCATGAATAGTCGTCCGTAAATCGAATGTTTGAAGGCCCCGCCCTGCCATATCTCGATCTTCAAATTTTTTACGTACTGTATTTAAGATGTTATTATAATTTCCGATTGATTCACCTACTACAAATGTTTTCGCATCTTCAAGGGTTTGACGAATGTTTTCACCTCCAGGTACCTCTCCCACCCCTGTGCTTCCGGTACTGTCTTTTAAAATAACAATATTTCGAGTAAAAAAGGGACTGTGAGCTCCGCTGAGATTAAGCAGCATACTATCATACCCAGCCACTGGTATGACCTGCATATCTATAATTTGAGGCGTAGACGATTTTTTTTCGTTTTGAATTTCACTATTTGTAAGGACATAATTGTTCATGATTTCCACTCCTAATTTAGGTTTTGATGTATCCGCTTACATATTAAACGTACTTTCATCCTTTGCGGGGATATTCTTTAGTTCTACTCGTTTAATCTCTCCCACTAAAAGAAGATAGCAGAGAATAGCTACAAGAGCGTTAGCGCCCACAAAAATCAATGCTCCATTAAAAGAGCCTGTTGCATTGACAATGTACCCAATAATGATAGGTGTTGTAATAGAAGCAATGTTTCCAAATGTGTTAAAAAGCCCGCCGCTTAAACCCGCTATTTCTTTAGGGGAAGTGTCAGCCACAACAGCCCACCCTAATGCTCCAAAGCCTTTTCCAAAAAAAGCAAGTGACATAATTACTACAACAATCCATTCAGCATCTACATAATTGCAAGCAACCATGCTACAGGAAAGCAACATGCCAATAACGATAGGTGTTTTACGTGCAAACGTTAATGAACGACCTCTCTTTAAAAAGAAATCAGATACAATTCCCCCTAACACCCCTCCTAAAAACCCGCATATAGCAGGTAGAGAAGCAATAAATCCAGCTTCCAAAATTGACATTCCGCGTGCTTGAACTAAATAAACAGGAAACCATGTTAAAAAGAAATAAGTGAGCGTCGTAATACAATATTGTCCAATATAAACCCCTAATAACATTCTGCTCTTAAGAAGTTGTTTAATTTGATTCCATCCCGGGCCGGTATTTTTCTTTGTTTCTATTTTTTTATCATCCATATCAATGAGCCCGCCGCCCTGCTGGATATAATTTACTTCTTCTTTTGTAATGCGAGGATGTTTGCTTGGACTATAGATCACTTTCATCCAAACAGCAGCTAAGATTACCCCTAAGACACCCATAATAATAAATACAAAATGCCAGCCGAACCTGTGAGTGAGCCATGCCATAATAGGCGAAAATAATACTAGTGCAAAATACTGAGCCGAATTAAAAATTGCAGAGGCTGTCCCACGTTCAGATTTTGGAAACCAGGCCGCTACAATACGGCTATTTCCTGGAAAAGAAGGGGCTTCAGCTAACCCAACCATAAAACGAAGCGTAAATAAGATAATTATAGCAGCACCGCCACTAAAAAAGCCGATAAATCCTTGAAAAAAGGTAAAAATAGACCAAAAAAATACACTGCATGCAATGATTGTCTTTGATCCGAATTTGTCTAAAAACCACCCTCCAGGAAGCTGACCAATTACATAAGCCCATCCAAATGCTGAAAAAACATACCCCATTGAAACTGAATTTAAGCCTAATTCTTTTTGAACAGAGTCTCCTACAATGGACAGCGTCGCTCTATCTGCATAATTAATCGTTGTCAAAACGAAAAGCATAAATACGACAAACCAGCGTACATGGCTTTTTTTGCTGCTTCCCGCTTCCAATTTTGGTTTAGCTTGCATAATCACCTATTCCATCCCCCTCTTATTGTTTTGTTCTTTTCCTATGTTTATCTCTCTTAAAAAGAAGGAATTTTCCTCCTTTTCAAGAGAATAAAAGGTTCATAATACAATAAAAGTATTTAACTTTTTATAAAAACAGTTTTAATAGCAGTGAAAAACTCCTTAGCAGCCTCCCCTTGTTCTCTAGAATGAGAACTTGATTGTTTCATGCCTCCAAACGGTGCCTGAAGTTCAACGCCTGCGCTTTCCGAGTTAATTCGAATAAGTCCAGCATCCATTTCATTAATAAATGAAAGCATATGAGAAATATTTGTAGTGAAAATAGAAGCGCTTAGCCCATATTGAACATCGTTAGCTAGTGCTAATGCTTCCTCAATAGATTCTACTTTCATCAGCGCTATGACAGGACCAAAAATTTCTTCTTGTGAAATCGTCATATTCGATTCTACGTTTTCAAAAATAGTAGGTTCTACGTAAAATCCATTTTCGTATTCCCCGTCAGTTAACTGACGTCCTCCGTATAAAAGAGTTGCACCTTCACTTTTTCCTTTTTCAATATATGACAATACGGTCTGCAACTGATTTTCGCTTGCGCATGGCCCCATCCACGTTTCCCCGTTTAACCCTTCTCCAACGGTAATTTCTTTTGTTTTTGCTAATAGCTTTTGTTTGAATTTTTCATATACCTCGTGCTGAACAATTACCCGACTCGTCGCAGTACATTTTTGACCTGTCGAACGGAATGCCCCGCTGATTGTACCTTCTACTGCTAAATCTAAATCTGCATCCGCCGCTACAATTACAGGGTTCTTCCCCCCCATTTCTAACTGATATTTAGCTCCTCGAACGAAAGCCTTTTGACCAATTTGTTTACCTACTCGATCGGAACCTGTAAATGTAATCGCATTAATTTCTGGATGTTCAGCAATAGCTTGACCAATGATCGACCCTGAGCCAGTAATCATGTTTACTACACCCGCTGGAATTTTTGCTTCTTCAAAACATTCAATAATCTTAGCACACGTAATAGCTGTTTCGGTAGCTGGTTTAATTATGATAGTGTTTCCGTAGACAAGTGCCGGAGCTATTTTCCATATAGGAATAGCAATAGGAAAGTTCCATGGGGTGATAACTCCAACAACGCCTAGCGGCACCCGAGATGTAAACATCAATGCTTCAGCATCGGTAGAAGGAATTACATCTCCCATTTTTCTCATACCTTCTCCCGCATAGTATCGAAGAATAGCTATTCCGCGAGCTGTTTCTCCTTTTGTTTCAGACAAGGTTTTTCCCATTTCACGGGTAGCGCATTCCGCAATTTCATCTAGTCTATTTTCCATAATATCCGCAGCTTTGTGAAGGTACTGTCCGCGAGCTGCGCCTGACAATCGCTTCCATTTTTCTTAGCTTGTTTAGCTGCTTTTACCGCTATATTTAAATCTTCAAGAGTTGATTTTTGTACATATCCTACAGCCTCTTTCTTATTGGCTGGGTTTAGACTTTCCATCATCTCTTGAGACGATGATGGCACGCCTTTTCCGTTAATAAAATTTAAGTATTGTTTGTTTTGAACACTAATTGTCATATGAACTCTCCTTTTTATAAAGCGTTTACATTTTATTGGTTAAGATAAAACTTGTTTAGAGGATTTAGGATATTGATCAAATGCTCGTGTTAAAACCTTTTCGAGCTGTGCGTAATGTTCTTTATCTACTGAAACAATAGGAGGCCTTACTGTATCTGTAACAGGTAAACCTATAATTTCCATCCCTGCTTTAATCAATGAAACAGCATATCCTTTTTTCTGCTTGCGAATATCGTTAATTGGAAGAATTATATTTTGGTAGAGTTCACTTAGTAACTCTTGATCGTGACTTAATAAAGCGTTGTAAAACATTCTTGATATGTGCGGAATATAGTTAGAAATTGCTGACGAATAAGAATCAAATCCAATTGGAGCGTATGCTGGCATCGTTACTTCAGCCATTGGCATTCCGTTTAGCCAGCCTAGTCGTTTCCCTAAAGACTGGGTTAATTCTATATTTAATTCCATATTTCCATATCCGTCTTTTAATCCTACTAATTGGTTTAATTCTGTAAGTTTTTCTAAAGTTGGCAACTGTAAAATGGCATTGTCTCTTTGATAAACAATTGCGTTTAAATGTGTATGCTCAATGATTGCTTTTAGATAGTTGTAAAGGCCTTCTTGTTCACCTTCAATTAAGTATGGAGGTAAAATTAAATAGCCGTCTGCCTGTTTTTCCTCTGAAATACGAGCCCATTCTAAAGCTGTAGAAAGATTACCGCCCACACCTGTATAAACGGGAACTTTTCCGTTGACGACAGATATAGCTACTTCTAACATTGCTGTATATTCTTTTGTATTTAAGGATTGAAATTCGCCTGAACCGCAAGCTATGAAGATAGCCTCTAACCCTTCGTCTAATAAAAATTGAATATTTGTTTCTAAAGCTTTTTCATCTAATTTCCCTTGGTTATTAAGGGGAGCAACGGGGAAACCTAAAATTCCTGTAGGTGCTTTTCTATTCATATTCACATGCATATCCTCCTATAAATTTTCAGATAATTTTTACATTTTTATTGTAAGACAAATTAAATTGTTTGTCAATAAAATAAATAAACTTAAATCATTAAATAAAGGATTTTAAAATAGAAACAAAACACACCTCTAACAAAGAGGTGTGTTTTGTTTCTATTTATACGCTTTTTTTATTTCAATTTCATAGTTTCTCAACTTACGGTAAAGTGTACTTCGATCAATTCCCAACAATTTAGCTGCTTGAGATATATTGGAATGGGTTTCCCTTAGAGTAAGCAAAATTTGCTCTTTTTCAGATTGAAGATGATTGTTAGTTTCCGCTTCTTCACCGAGGTAATTTGTTTCAAAAACATTTTCATTTAGCTGCTCTTTCATATCCTGAGCCGAAACTACATTATTTTTACTGATTACTACTAATCTTTCAATAAAATGCATTAATTCTCTTACATTTCCTTTCCATTCATAGGTAGTTAATTGTGAATAAGCTTTTTCTGTAATTTCTATATTTTTCTTTTTATAGAGATTAGTGTAATAGACTAAAAAATGATGAGCAAGATAACGAATATCACTTTTTCTTTTACGGAGCGGTGGAATATTTATAGTTAAGACCTTAAGCCTATAAAGTAAATCCTCTCGAAATTCGCCTTTTTCTACGACTTTTAATAAATTTTTGTTAGTTGCTGCAATAACTCTTACATCTACAGGAATATATTTATTATCACCTAAGCGCATAACCTGTTTTTCTTGTAAAACTCTCAGTAAGCGCGATTGTCCATATGTATCCATCTCAGAGATTTCATCCAGAAAAATCGTTCCTCGATGCGCCATTTCAAACAAACCTTGCTTTCCTTTTCTGGTCGCCCCAGTAAAGGCCCCTTCTACATATCCAAATAACTCACTTTCCAGTAAATTAGGCGGAATGGCGGCACAATTAACAGCAACAAAAGGACCGTTTTTCCGCAAACTTTCTGCATGAATACTCTGAGCAAATAACTCTTTCCCAGTGCCAGACTCCCCATAAATTAGAACGGTTGCATCTACCGAAGACACTGTCTGTCCAATCCGTTTGGCTTCACAAATATGCTTAGAATGTCCTAAAATATCAGAAAATGTGTAGCGTGTCTCGAACTTTCTTGACAGTACTTCCCCTCTAATTTTAGCTTCCATTTCTTGAATACTTGTAATATCTTGAAAAGTTATCATTGCTCCAATAATGTCTTTCTCCACTTTAATTGGAGCAATATTAAATATTAAACTTTTATTTTTGATTTTTTTGATTATACCTAGATGCTCTTCTCCTTCAAAACAATTTTTAATAGGCAAAAAAGGCATAGCAGCATCGATCTGCTTTCCTAGCACTTCTTGCCTTTTTAATTCTAGTAAATGCTCGGCAGCATGATTAAATACTTCTACTTTTTTATTTCTATTAATACTAATAATTCCTTGTATAGAATAATCAATAAGGGCTTTAACTGTTTGGGAACGCTCTTTTTCAATTTTTCTTCCTAAAGAAATCTTTTTAGCTTCTAAAAATGCTGTTCTAACAGCGGAGTTTCCAGATTCAATAGGAATTGCCTTAAAGCCTTTCCCAAGCGATAAAGTAGTTGTTTTCATTCCGCCAATAACAATATCTGTTTCTACTGAAGAAAGTTGCTCAATACAAGTTGGAATATCTTCAACTGAATTAAGAGGATAAATAGAAAGGTTGATACCCAAAATATCTGCTAAAATTTCCACATCATTTTTCATATTCTGAAACGCGAGCATGGCCACTTTAGGATTCTCTAAGCCTGTTGCCTTCTTGCTTTTATAAAAGGCTTGAGCTAAATCTTGTCCTGTAATTGGAATTTCAACTAGAGGAATTCTGCTTACAGAATCAGTAATTAACCTTGCAGTCCCTCCTCTGCAAACGATAACATCACAACTGGATTCTAATTTATTGGCAAGTTTTACGGCGCGACTTAACCTTGCAAGATAGATTTCAACCTCTCCTTGTAATCCTAACTCTTGAATTACTCTTCTCCCTTGTAAAAACAGTTGTTTATCTGGAGCAATAAAAGCAATTTTTGACATATTCGTTCCCTCCTTATTAGTTAGAATATTCTAGTTATTATAACGTATTGACACAACAATTGTTGCTTTATGTACAACAATTGTTGTATATTTCATCACTTTTACTCGATATAAAGGCTTTTTTTACCCGTTAAAGCACTTGGCATGCTTATTGCAATAAATAAAGATGAACATGTTTAGAAAGAAATTAAAAGCGATTAAGGAGAGATGAATCATGTCTTTGCAAATCAATCAAACGGAAAAACCCCTTTATATCAAAGTAAATGAAAACGATAATGTTGCTACTATTGTAAACTCAAAAGGATTGCCGAAAGGAACTGTGTTTCCATCTAGGTTAGAGTTAAAAGAATATATCCCTCAAGGGCATAAAGTTTCATTAAAAAACTTTGAGAAAGATGACAAAATTATTCGCTATGGAGAAATTATCGGAACTGCTTCCTCACCAATTTCTCAAGGAACTTGGGTAAAAGAATCATATGTTACCCTGCCTGATCCTCCTATTTTAGAAAAGTTGCCTTTGGAAACTAAAGTTTTTGCCCCTTTACCTCCTTTAGAAGGTTACACATTTGAAGGCTATAAAAATACAAATGGAAGTGTTGGAACAAAAAATATACTTGGAATTGCGACAAGTGTTCAATGTGTAGCAGGAGTACTTGATTATGCGGTTAAAAAAATTAAAACAGAGCTTCTTCCTTCTTATCCAAATGTAGAGGATGTAGTAGCTTTAACTCATAATTATGGCTGCGGAGTTGCTATTAATGCACCGGACGCCGTCATTCCGATTCGTACATTACAAAATCTTTCTACCCATCCAAATTTCGGGGGTGAAGTTTTAGTAGTTGGCTTAGGGTGTGAAAAGCTTCTTCCTGAACGTTTGATTCCCCAGGAGGATTCAGGAAATATAACACGTTTGCAGGACCAGACAGGCTTTAAGCAAATGGTTGCTACAATCATAGAGATGGCAGAGGGAAAATTAATTAAGCTAAATAACAGGACGCGCGTAACCTGCCCCCTATCTGATTTAACGGTAGGTTTACAATGTGGAGGAAGCGATGCCTTTTCCGGTGTTACCGCCAATCCAGCAGTTGGATATGCGGCAGATTTACTAGTAAGAGCAGGCGCTACTGTTTTATTTTCTGAAGTTACTGAAGTTCGAGATGCTATTCATTTG
>Ga0114955_1000953_pt1 | contig 13195 bp, 20 predicted proteins | sample Porto_5metaG_FD_87302 | JGI IMG/M metagenome (GOLD analysis project Ga0114955, IMG submission 87302) | Marine algal microbial communities from Porto, Portugal - Porto_5 metaG | ecosystem: Host-associated > Algae > Red algae > Unclassified | place: Portugal: Porto | collected 2015-02-02 | reverse complement strand
CGCGGCCATAGCGGCTCGAGCAGGTCTCAGCAGTTTTGTTCTCCTCCATCGTTTCGGCCGCCTTTTTGGCCTCGTATGCCTCCTCCACGGCGGTGAGGGCAGCTATGAAAAGCTCAACCTCCTCAGGTGAAAGGGGCTCCAGGAAGGGGCCTTCGCAGGGCCCTTCGAGGGAGATGGACGGGGTGCGGTCCATGCCGAGTGTGGAGAGCGGGGGAGGCTGGCAAGGTAAAGTTCGTAGAAGACGAATGGGCAGGGGGAGGGTGGCACCGGTCGAGGTCTTGCTGCGCTGTCGAGATTGCCGCTAGGCGCTGTGCGGAGCCAGAGTGCGGGCTCGCGGCCGTGAAGTGCACCGTTATGTTTCTTTGGCAGCAGAGTCTGCGTGGAGCGCCTGGAACCCCCCGTCATTGGCAGGTATTCTCCAGCAAGCGCGCGTAGATTAGCTTGAAAACAGATCGATGTCGCAAAACCGTTTACAAGGCTGGTGACTGCAAAGAGTGGGTTTTCGGGCAGCACACTATTAGAACGACTTCAGTAGCTCCTTTTTCGCCACGTTAGGGCTTTCTCGGATTACATGGTGAAATCAGGCGTATCCGGGCCCTTCGCGCAATGGATTTGATTGCTATTCAGCCGTGTACAGTGCTGTATGATCGGCCGCAGTCAGCCCGTGACCACCCAACCTCGAACCAATATCTACTTGAAAAGGTCTGGTCGGCTGCCGCTCTGCTGCTTGAAGCGCACGGGTGCAGATGCAGAGGCACAGGGGTGTCCCAGAGGGTCTATTTTATGCACTATCCGGAGAAGTGCTCACCTGCATACGAAAGCCAGTATGGCGCCGCTCGCCGTTCACGGCGCCGAAACACTGGTCCTCCATTCTTTACTACTTGGCGAATCCCTGCTGGTGTGAGGGCAAGCACTAAGCCGCCAATCTCATTCATAATGAAAGCAACGCGATAGAATTCGCTGATAGATGCCGGCGGGGGGGCGGCCCGCGCCCCCGAACCCCCCCCACCCCACCACCCAGCAGACGGTGGGAAGGCGCCCTCACGCTGCGCCGCTCGTGGTAAGGCTGGCGCTCGGACCGACATCCCCGCGCTGCGCTGCTCGCCGAAGATCTGGGAGGTCCCCAAAATCCTCAGTATGATCCAATTCTGTTTTCTGTAAGTCAGGATCACTGTAAAGCAGGAGTTCATTTCGACGGCCTCGCGCCGCGCCGCTCGCCGAGCCGGATACTTGTGCGAAGTCTCCTTGCATCGAGCCATGTGTTCACATGCAAACGCGCAGTTCTTGTAAAAAGCTCGTAAGCTTGCGGACCCGTCTGGGTGGAGCCGGAAAGCGCGAATTTGCCCCCACCAGTTTGCGCAGCGGAAGTGCGTGTCGTCCGGAGTGAAATCTTTATACCATCCGAAGCTTCACGCCGCCCTGAGCACGGCCACGGCCTTTCCCCAGTCCGGACGCCGCTTGCCTGCGTTCCACAAAAAATTTGTAGCGCTCTGTTATTACGGAGGGAGTCTAGCTACAGAATGACCATGTCGCTAACGCCGTCGGCGTGCACACTCTCCCCGCAGTCAACAGACCATGCAGCTGGCGAGCAACAGCCACACAGGCCGTGACAAAGTCGGCACTGTTTGACGAGTGGATCAGAAGATTCTAGGCCGTTAAGGCGCTTGGCTGCGTGCGGCTCTTATGACATGGAGATTGTCTTGGAACCAGCTTGAGGGTCGCTCCGTAAAATGTAAGAAACCAACTCTTGCGTCCTACCCCATTTTTCCTCTACAAGTCTTGTAAAAGTCGACGCCCTTTTGGGGGACCTGACGGAGGGCACTGCGGAGCGTATTGCCTGAAAAACGCGTTTGTGAGTGAGCACACAATCAGCACCACTGCGTTGTCCCTCCCTCCGTCCGGCGCCTCGTTTACCGCGTTTTTGTGGTGCGGCCGTGGGAGACCGTGTGGAAAGGAGCCGCCACGGAGCACCAAGAAACTAAAGAGCAGGGCGGCTCCTGACTGATCACCGTTCAGGAGAGGCAAACATGGGTGCTCTTCCCTCGACCGGAACGCCAAAGAATCCCTGTTCACTGCGCTAAAGTTGTTGATGGCTCGCTCTGATGACCCGCCCGCACCCCCCTAGCGGTGCGCCCTCGCCTTCTACGCGGCAGGACCCTATGTGTCCTGCGCGCGGAAGTACTTGACTTTGAGCGCCTCGACCGCCACGGCCTTTCCCAGCGTCTCCTTCACAGTCACCGCGTCGCGAAAGAGCATCCCCCCGGCAAGCGGCTCGGCGCGCATGTCGACGCCACGGCGGCGAGGGAGCCCAAGTCGACCGTCTCCGTTGGATCCCCAAGAGAGGTAGCCACCTCGCGCACACCGTCGTGATGGAAAACTTCTGCCCTCGCTCGTCAGCTGGTGGTAGTGAGAAGCCAAAGTCTCCACCGAGCGTGTCGGGCTACCTCGCCTCGCCTCACGCCTCTCATAACCCTGCACTTATCGCACCGTCCCCAAGCGCGTCAGCCACCCCGGCGAGCACCGCGGCTCGTCCCGGCACCCCCGTGCCCGCGCATGCCATCCCGCGGGCTCCCCCACACTCCTGCTCCCTGTTCCGCGCACGCTCTCCCCGCGCGGTCTGGCCCCGCGCCGTGGCATCCGCTCCGGCGCATGTGTTTCCCGCGAGGCCCGCGGGAAACAGGCCGTCTTTCTCGCACAACATCTGTGTGCCAGTTTCTGTTTTCCAGGGCGGCGGGTCCACACGCTCCCAGATAGAAATCCGCCACAGAGAGCCGACCCCGGCCTGCATTGACGTGTCGCTCCCAGTCCGGCTCCCGCCGGGCCTGGTAGAATTTCGTCTCTTCGGGAACAACTTACACCGCCGCATTCGCACCCGCCGCGCTGATTTCCATGTCTGCGCGGGCTGTCGGCGTCGGGCGCTCCCGCAGGAATGTAACGCTGCTGCGGGATGAAAAGGACCCCGCCGGATCCACAATGTCAGTGGGCGCGTCCGTGCCCGCACCGCCGGCAGAGTCCACGAGGGCATCCACCCCGCCATCCTACTCGGGCTCTTCGCTCCCGCTCGGCTGTTGGCACAGCCACCGAGCCCAGTTCACGGCGTCTTCAACGGCTTAGAAGGCAGTGGGTTCTAGGAGGTTGCCAGTGCCCGCCCTGGCAGCCGTCTTGGTCACCGAGAGCCGCCCGTCGTCCACCAGGGGCTGTCGTGGAAAAACCTTTGCGCGAGGGTTATCCTCATAATAGTCTCGTCTCTATCCGGGATACGTGCTCCACGGCGGTACTCGTACCTTATTTCTTTGAGCAGCATTAAGAATTAATAGTACCACGGGCCGCGCCAGGCGCCGACTATATCGTTTTCTGAGTATCTTTGTTCGTTTCGAGTGTATTAGAAAGATGGGATCACGGTCACACCTGGGAAAGCTGTGGAGGCGCCGTCGTCCACGAATTGTGTGCAACGCCAGTCAATTGGGCCACAAATCTGCTCTGTCCCAACCGCTGGCCTGAGTGCGGGGCGCCTCAAAATCTCAATCACGCTCAGTTGAACACAAAGCATCCGTTGCCAACAATGATCCCACACAACGACCATCAAGCCCACAGCTCGGGGTGCTGCACTGCGTCACTGCGCCTCCCGGATCCTCTTCTTCTCCCTAATCCCCAACCACGCACTTGGGCGATGGCATCTTTGTCTCCAAGTTCCAGTAGCCGGAGCGAAGGCGTCGAGGTGGACGCTGTGGCTTCCGTGCGTGCCTCGCTGGCCCTGGAGCAGGACCAGCTGTCGTATATCTGTGAGAATCACCGAGATGCAGAGAAAGAACATACTGTGGCTCAGCGTCGTCCAGACGGCCTAGCATCCATCTTCGGCACGTACACTTCCACACCTACGCTGGTGTGTTCCAGAAGGATCAATGACAATGGGAGGGTTTGGCTGCCAATCCAGACCAGTGCCAAGAGCTGCACCAAGGACGCCAAGGCAGATACTACTTTTTAGATACCTTCGGAAGCGACCAAGATGCGCAGAGACGCCACTTGGTTGTGCGCTGCCGCGTATGCACACTGGGGGGGTCTTCCACAATGTACGGCGTCGGCGGTCCTGCCACCCTCCCCAATCCGAATCCCGCGCGTAACACATCCCTATTCTACGATGGCCCTTGAAATACGGAGGAGGGCTATTGTGTGTCCTATACGTTGTGCACTCCCTGTGTAGTGACAAGCAGTCGGTTCCTGACTTGGCTCGCTGCATGAAATCTGGGGTCACTTTCATCCTTGACTATTTTAGATCGTTCTTTTTGCTGCTTGACTTTCGTTTTATTAATTTTGACAGAATGGATCTGGCGTGTAGGGCACCGCATTGCGAGCAAGATCGACGAGCGATCCCAAGCACAAGACAGCATCGCACCCGAAGAATACATCGACAACAGCAACCGCCACCCGAAAGCAACCGCTGCCACCTACCGACTTCGACCACCGCACGTCCGTGTCACACAGATCGACACCGCCCACAATCCAAGCGATCCCCCCGCTCCCACTCAGGCCTAGTTCAGGACCAGTGTTCCGGCTCTTCTTGATTTTAGCGGGGTCGCTGCGCATGGTTGGCTCCCACATCCAAATGCGACTCCTCATTGGCCGAAGACCCTCATGTCAGCCATATTCCACCATCTAATGGAACGGTGGCGAAGGAATCAATTTCGGTCGTTGTGCGAATCCTGAACCGGGCGCGACGGGTAGTGCAACACCTCAATCGAGTTCGCTACACCTCTTACCTCTCGGCCATGCGGTAGACACGGCATATCTCAGCCCCTGATCAACCGTTTACGCTTCTGTTTATCTCGTTGTTCGGGTCTATTCTTCATCATTCTTGAGGTGTGCACAACGTCGGAATAAGCGTGACCACAAAAAAACAGACAGCGGGGATGCCCCAGACGCGCCTTTTTCGGGAAAGATGAGCGCGGGAAAGAGGAGGAACTGATAGGGAAGCACTATTTGAATGCATATTGAGACCAGCGCATGTGCTTTGACCGGAAAGACATAGGGGGAGGTCCCCAAACATCAGAGGGCGACCATAAGGACCCCCTCCCCCCCCCGTTGCGCCTTTCGTGGGTCGTAAGGGTCTTGCATGAGGCGTGGCTCTCTCTGTGTTTGCGCGTTAGCACTTTTCTGCAGCCCTATGAATGGGACTATGGACATTCTACACAGAAGTCATACTGGCACACAAGAACGATACAGAGCGGATCTGGTAATCACGGTGCCGGATGTTCTCTTCGATGTGCTTAAACAACATGTCCTATGCTTCAATCATAAATTCTGCCCACCGTTGCGCTTTAAAGATGCTCCTGTAGTCTTGTAGGCATCATCAGCATTTTCTGCTGCCCACTGCATCCGCTTCTTGACCGCCTCCGCACTCTCGGCCGCTCACTCCAGCAGCGGCGGCTTGTTCTCCGGACCCCGTTCGTCGGTCACCTTCTTTGCTTTGCGGGCCCCGGCCGCAGTCGGTTTTCGACGGGCCACGTAGCGCGCAAGGACGGCCACCCCCGCCTCGCGTGCCATAGCCATTGCGCTCATAAATCCCTCCCCCCGCTCCAACTCCGTTGCGCCAGGAAACTTGACGGCGTTTTGGCCGTACCCCCCACGCCATGCCTGCAGCCCCTGTTCTCCATAAAGGCCAATGCTGCCCCACATCCCCAGACCCTCCGGAGCCTGGAACATCAGAAAATGGAGCTTCGGGGGAATCGAAAACCAACCAAAGCTCCCCTTCAGCACGGTCACCATGGCGGACTCATTCGATCGAAGCGCCAGGACATCCTCGGAAGGAACGATGGCCGCGCGGTTCCGGGTCTCGCGGACCTTGTTCCACGGGGACCAGGCCTCCTTGTAGGCGGCGAGGTGCGCCAGTGGGACCTTCCCGAAGAGCGCGGCACACACGATCATGCTGTGGTCGCCGATGGTGTGACAGTCGCGCCCGATAAACAGTCCACCATGGAAGGAGGTAGGCCGCGAAGACACCCTCTCATGTAGGAACCCCACGAGCTTCAGCGCAATTTCTGCGCCCGATTTTAGTCCTCCTGCGGGAGGGGAGGGGGGGGGTCTGCAAATGGGAGATGTCGGCGGGACGTGGGGAGACCCGTCAGGTAGGAAGACAAACAGCGAAAGACACACTGGATTCTTTATCGACAAAATGCCCTTCACCAAGAAATCAGAGTGGTGTCCTTGAGCAAGCCGAACTCCGTGAAGCCCTCAGACAAGAGGTACACATGCATACGCCAATGGCACTGGGAAGATGGGTTCCCAGGACTAGCGTGGACTGCATCCCACCGACGACCGACATAGCAGCCGACCGGCACACGCAGAACAAGGAAGTCATCCTCCGTCCCGCCACACGTTGCCTCGGTCTTCACAGCCGCCTCAAGCGCCTTTTTCCTCCCTGCCTTCCTCTTTCCCCCACTCCTCCCCTTCTCAACGACCTCCCCAGCCCCCTCAGGTCCCGCTCCCTCCCCTTCTTCCCCTTCCCCCCCGACACACACAGCAGGGGTCAGCTGCCTGTCCGGCCACGTACGTAGTTGGGTCTTTGCCTGCATGGCGCGCAGCCCCCCAAGAATCCTGGGAGATTGAGTGCCGACAAGTGACACAGGCGCTGCGTCAGTTTGCGCAAGCTGTTCCTCAGCACCAGGATCCGGAAAGAGCAAAACGGGGGAGTAAGACAAGTAGGGGATACAGAAGAGGTTAAACCAAATCGAGCACATGCCATCGATTGCGGCAAGACCGGAACTCAATCCCGGTACAAGAGCGAGCAGCGCCAGACACCCAGCTTCCATGGAGAGCTACTGGAGACCGCTGTCATTGTCGGCGCTCCGCTTCTTCGCCCCCGGCGCCGACGTCGTGTTGAAGATGACCTCCAGCATACTCCGCACAGCCTCCGCCGCCTCTCCGAGGGCGAGAGCCGCCCTTAGCGCACACTGGCCGCCGCAGATCACCCAGATTCCGGCGCCTCCCCTGCTCAGCTCCACGCGCACCACATCCACGGGATCGCCCAGGACCCAGGTCCCATACCGCATAACGTCAACTGCGAGCGAGGCCACCCAAACGCTGTCGACGCAGCGAACCAAGACGGGCTTCGGGAAATCAGCAGGGCCGCAAAGTGCAAGGGCTCGCCGCATCTTGCGGGCCCCCACGCCGCAGACCGCCGCAAATTCTAAAAGCTCGGGTTCCTCCTCCAAACAGGGGCTTGACGGCAGAAGTTTCAGGCGGGGGTGTGGGGGGGTGATATCGGATGGTGCGGTCGCACCGTAAAGCAGCGGAACCAACAGGGTGGGAGAAAGCCGATCATGAAGGGCTGAAGTGGTTGTGGCGCGCGCTTCCGCCGCCGGCGTGGACAGGGGGCGGTCCTGACGCGGCACCCGAAAACGGGAGAGTTCTGGTCGGGCCGCGACAGTGGCGACTTCTTTTAGGAGCCAATGAAGATGAGGAAGAGCTCTCGACGGCATCGCCTTGAAGTGCCCTGCGGTGCTCCACCTTGTACGCGTTGGCTCCAGCGTTCCAAGCCCGCTTGTACGACGAGTTGTAGGAGCGAGCCCAGACCGCCGTCTCCTCCATAGTCATACCCGCCAGCGCAGGAGGTCGCCCCGCCGCCATGATACCCGAGGCCGAGATTGACCGAAAACTGGCGGCGGATAACACCTCGTCGACTGCTGCAGCGCCTTCAGAGGCGACACAGGTTCCGGAATACAGCCAAGGTGCTCAGCCCGACTGCAGCGCTTCACGCAGTCGCTGAATACAGAGCAAGTATGTCCTCTCGGACACACGCTGGACACATTGCTCCGCCCGTGAGGATGTTTTTTGGACCAATGTGAGCCCGGGGCTCCCGCGGGCCACCTCTCCGGAAGATTCTTTCGACAAACCTCAGCTAACGAAGCTCTGTCAAGCTGTAGGCTACGTGCGTGCATTGGGGACAGGTCCAATGACCGCACATGGTGCCGTACTCAAGTCCTTAGCGGCGCTTCAAGACCAGACAAGGCCATCCAGACCGCTTTCAGTGGGTTTCTTGGACTGCTGTGAGCCAAACATTTCCACGGGCTGCCAGCCGAAGAATTTTTTCAACGCCTCTGAGCCAATCGGGTGCTCTCAGGTGGCTTCTGTGTGCTCCTGGTCGGTTGCCTCCGTTGTCCTTCACTCTACCAGAGCATCGCCTGTCCATCGTCTCTACCATTCTATTTCTCTCCCTGCCGTCGGACGTGGTCCGCTGGCGGTCCGCACGGTAGCGCCTCTTTCCACCTGCGCCGCGGCGGCCAGCCCAATGGCTTCATCGACACAAAGCAGACCGCCTATCCAACGCAGCTTTCCAGCGGGGGCAGGAGGTGGGCAGGGGGCAGCCGCGGGGTCTCCTTGGCGGCATCAGCCAGCGCTTGTGGCACACATGGCGCGCCTGAGCTGCCTCCCCGCTGGCACGACCGACCAAAGGCACGCAAAAGAAGTTCCCACCTTCATTGAAGAGGTAAAACGAAAAAGAAAGAAAACGTCACCCAACAGAACTCCAGATGCCCTCACTGGCGATGAGAGCGCTGTGAATATCAAGACAAAGTCCTTGGACACGAAGAAGGCTCTCAATATTTTATTCTGGACTGCCTTGAGCGCGGACACCGCTCCCAATAACCGCGTACGTCAACATCAACAAGTGGAGACGAAAGGAAAGGGAAGTGTCGACATGCAGAGAGAAATCAAATACTGGCGCAGAAAAAAGAAAAGAAAAATGAGCAGCTCACTCTCCACTCATGAAGTACTCGTCTGCTCGACAGTGTCAAGCCCCTCATCTTCCCCGTGCTACTGGTTGTAATCCTCTTTTCGCTCCCCGTCCCCACCGCCGTCATCGCCCGCAGCATCTGCGTTTTGACGAAGCCACTTCCAATAAACCCTCCAGAGCTGTGGCTCGCACACGCCGCCATCTTCAACGACCCGAAATCCAACTCAGAAAATTTCAACATGATTTCTCATGCGCTCCCGACTGTTCATGAAAATATGACCTAACCTGTCCTCCGACGTCTCAGCCGCTTTCCAGTGCTTCAGGATGAAGAAGACACCCTCCACTGGAGCAAAGACCGGTGAGCACTAGGATGCCCTTCTGCCGCTCCAGTTCGTCGCCCTCGTGGGAGTGGATGGCGGCGTTGTCGATGAGAAGGACGGAGCGGACGTGCAATTGATGGGCACGCGGCGTATCTTCCTGGAAAAATACCGACGTCGATGGGCGCAGCGCTCGCTGAAGTTGGTGATGATACGCTTGTGGGTGTACCCAACAGCAAGCAGCACTCTTGACACGGTCAATGGCGAGTTTGGTAGCTCTTCCCAGCCGGGAAGTTCCGAAAGCTGCCGCAACGTCTCGGAAATCTCACCCAAAAAGTCCTCTGGGGAGTCTACGATCAGCGAAGTCGCGGCTGCGAGAAAATTGGGGTTGGAAAGAGCATTGTGACAATGACATTGTCGTAGTGCTGTTGACCGAGGGCATCATCAGGCTAAAAGGCTCCTGTAAAACTGAAAACCAGGTACCAACGTCCCACGGTCGCAACGCTCAAACCCCCCAGCTCTTCAGCGTCCTCCCCATTCATACTGTCACCAACAAACCGGGATAGAACAAGCACGTGTCCGTTCTGTGCAAACATCATGTCGGGGGCTAAAACTCCCGACGGAGGCGCAGTCCACTACAACACTGGTTGGACGCTCACATGCAAAATTGAGCCACCGCAAGACACGAGGACACGCGTCACTGCAATGAGGCCCGCTATCGCAGGCAATCCGAAGGAGACCGCCGCCGGAAAGAACAGCGGTAATGCGGTGATAACGAAGTGCATGCACACGACCACGGGCGGGTTCATGCCGAGGTGGTTTGATGCGCAGACTCACCGACCACCCCGCTGCCCACGCATCCGACCAGTACACAACAAATGTACGCAGTCCCGCATTAATGGAGAAACTCAGGGATACGACCAGAAGATACGTGCAAGCGTCTTGACCAAACACACCGCACGCCCCCACACGCCGCCTTACCCGATCACCCATCGCAAAGCACCATGCCGCAGGCACAGATAGCCACTCAACATGTTGCTGCCTCCAAGACAGAACGGAGTGCATCCAGTGCGGGACGGTGCCGCCCTTGTGTCACCAGTCTCACTGCGAGAGTCTGTAAGCGTCCCATTGATCTCTTTCTGCCTGATTTGTTACAGCTGACGGACGCTGACGGGTGCGCCACTACAGCTGATTGAACTTGGTTCCCGTTTTTTGTTCGGCGGGCCACGAAAGCTTCGCCTCTGATTGCGAAAGCCAGCAAGCTCCACCAAGATGCGGATTTCTCTTGAAAGAAAAGGGCCATTGGTCTTGATTCCTGCTCTCGTTTCTGGAAAGGAAAGCAACCCCCTGACAACCTCGCTTGTCAAACAAGCGTGGAGCTGATAAGGAGGCACTACGTGAACAACAGACTGGCCCAACAAAAATGACCGGTTGGCTTCTGGCAGAAGGTGTCACACGTGCGCCACGTGGATGGCACTGTGGGTCACGACTGGAAAACTGCGTCCAGAAGAGTCCGTTGCAGGCCCAATGGCCACCCACCTCACATGAACTTCGTGATGGTGTGCCGGGAAAACTTATAGCCGACAATATCAGCCTGTAAATGTGCTTTCTGACCCCACGTCTCCTTGCACCCGCACAGGGCAGGAATTTGTGTCAGGAAAGCCCCTCTGACAGCATTGCAGACAGCCATTTCTGCCGCATGGCCCCGTGCCATGCGTTGACAGCGCTCTGTGCCCATCCCAGCACCATCCACAATCATCGTGGGGTCCATTCTCCGAGTATGCGCCACCGTCGAGGCGCTGTTAGTCCCGCCATCCTCCCTCGCATCACTTTTACGGCTACTCTCTTGACTACTGTCTTCAACACCATGCAATACACGGTTGCTCGGGTACGCCGACCCCTGATTGGATGAACGCAGGCATGAGACAAGACACGAGAGAGTTTTCAATCACGCTTTAATGAAAGGCTGCACTAGCAGGGCGGGGGTAGTTGCCGAAATCGGTGTCTTTGATTCGCATGCCATAGTTGAGAGCACGTGCTGACCGCCTCAGATGTGGCTGCGGCTGTGGCTTTGGTAGTAGCGGCAGAGACGGGCGCCATCGAGGCGGTCACCACCGAGCACCTGTACATCTGTAGGAACGATGGGGAGGACACGCGAGGGGGCCGGCTTACTTCATTCAGCCGAGGGGAGGGCGATCGAGGTCACCTCAGTTTCTAATGCTCTCGTTCTTTATTGATTCTATGGTCATTGGCATATTGCTGGGAAATGAGACGACTAGCTTGGGCAGTGGGGTTGCTTTGTGTCCCAGCCCGTGATTTTGCTTTGTGGTGGTTTCCCCGCCCTTGTCTCTTCTTGTAGGACTCCTTACTTTTTTAGCTGGTCTTCACATCCCGCTCCGGCCGACGCATCCTGTTCCTCTCTCCAACATGTGCGACCTCCACTGCGATGCGCTTACCGCGTATCATACAGGTCTGGGAATACTTGTAGCTCGTGCGAGTCTTTAGCACTGACCTTCGCATCCCCAATGAATTGCTGTAGCAGGTGCGGCGTCGATAGAAAATAAAGCTGTTGAGTTTTTCGAACAGCAGGCAATTGCCCTGAGTCTTCTGGGCTCCCTTGGAAGCATTTGGTCTGTTGATTCGTTCTTTTTGAGTTGCATGCGATTGGATATGGGTCATGCGAAGTTGGAGCGCCGCAAGAGCAGACATGCTGGTAACAGGCGTGCCTCGAGGGTGCCGGGGTGGGGAGCAATGTGCGACGGCGGGGACTGGCGCGCCCGGGGACGGTCCGAGCAGCGCCGGGTTATGAGTGGCGTGAGGGCAGGCGAGGTACTCCAGCGCGCTCGGTAGATACATGGGCATCCAACCACCTGACGAGCGGGGGCAGATCTAAGTCCCAAAGAAAGTGTGCGTGCGGTGGCTCCCTCTCCTGGGAATCCGATAGTCCTCTTGGCGAACCAGCTTTTCGGCGCCTGTGGTGCCATGGCTATGGACTTGCGGAGTGTCCACGCGCAGAGCGTGATAGAGGTGAGGCATTCAAGGGAGTGCCGCAGTATTAAAAAGCAACTCAAGGTGCTCGCTGCCGCCGGCGCTAAAATCAGACGGCCTATTCATAATCTCCCCAAGCGATGCTCGCTGCACCATCCAGATCTCTTGCGGCCTCCGCCCACCTGGCGGTCGAAAGCGCCTCCCGCCATGTGCGCGCTCCCCCAGCCGCGGGAATCGCTTTCCCGTGAGCAGGTTCTGTTCCATGTGGGCAGCCCGCTCCCCCGGCCTTCCCTGGGCCCTGCTGGCCTCCCCCATCCCGGCGTCCTCCCACAACCGACGGCGCGGACAGGGTCAGTTTTCTTCTGTTGTTCGCTGTTTCCCTCGCTTGCACGAGTATGATACGGAAACCACATATCGGGGATCCTGCGCTGCTGTCGTGCCTCTACGTGTCGTACACTGGCACGAGGCCTGGTGAACACTGTGAATCTCACGATCGGCATCGAGCGGCTGAGATGGACCGGCACCGAATTACAGTGCGTCGCCCGAACTTGATGTGACTTGCTGTGACTTGCTGTGAGCTTTTCTCGGATCTGATCATTCTTATGCGACGTGCCATACTTGAATGGTTCTGTGGGAGCAAAATGCGTTCGCAAAAAATCAGGATTCTCTGTTGTGAGCTGTGAACTGTTGTGACTTGCTGTTAGTGTTTCTCACATCTGATGAATCTATGGCGACGAGCCGAAAGAGAGTTAAGTTCAGATACACGTAGATAAACTAGCGGTCCACGCAAGCCACTGGGCCACCCCCAGTTAAAACTCTGATAAAGAGGACATTGGGATTCTTGGCCATTCATTGGCTCGAACCGACACTGTCGGCTAAATGCTTCCTTTCGGAAAACGTGTGGGCAGGATTTGGGGCTTTCTGAAGTCGTGTCACAGCTCCTGTGAGCTGTCTCAGCTGAAGCCTCCCTCGTGTGTCTGTATCGGCCTCCATCCACACGTATTGCTAGGGAGGAATCAAAGCTCCGTCAAAATTTTCGAGTGGAGTCGGTCTTGGTCATCGCGTGCGCAGGATCCGATTGCGCGGGATCACCTGCGCGGGTGTCTACATGCCTGCGCACGTGATCCGTCGTGATCCGGATCTAGCAGATCCGGGGCAGCTG
>Ga0114955_1000950_pt1 | contig 13209 bp, 21 predicted proteins | sample Porto_5metaG_FD_87302 | JGI IMG/M metagenome (GOLD analysis project Ga0114955, IMG submission 87302) | Marine algal microbial communities from Porto, Portugal - Porto_5 metaG | ecosystem: Host-associated > Algae > Red algae > Unclassified | place: Portugal: Porto | collected 2015-02-02 | reverse complement strand
TCCCGCGACACAACCTCCGTGGCTCCAACGCCCGAGAGCTCCGCGCCCGCGCTGCTCGTGCGGAGGTTCATGCCTCCGCAGAAATTGGCGCGGCTGCGCGCGGCTTTAACGTTCCCGCCCGCGACGCCACTGGCTGCGGTGGTGGCGGGGTTGCGCGTCGTGGCGGTGACGGCGGCACCAATGGTGGCCACGGTGGCGCTCACTCCTCCGCCGGCCGTCCCGGTCCTCGCGTACCTGGAAGCGGAGACGCCCCAGTCCGCGCGGCGGCGCGGAAGTAGCCCCGCCCGCGATGGTGCGCGGCAATGGCAAATGGCCGAAGCTCCCGCCCGCCGCCACCATCTCCGTCCGCGGGTCGTCAACGCGGGAGCAACCGCCCCCGATGCACATGCCCGCGTGCCCCCTGGTCACGCCGCCGCCGCGGTCGCGACCGCCGTCGCCGAGTGCCACTCCCTCTTTGCCCCTCCCGGTGGAGAAAATTCCCATGGGGCACCGCCAGCCCCATCGTGTGCGCCGCTCGCTTCCCGATTGGCTCGTGCTGGGCGCGAGCGCCTGGGTGCTGGACACGATCGCCCAATTGGTGAAGATCCCGTGGACTGGCCGACCCCCGGCGCCGCGCGCCCGCCCGTACCCCGCCTGGACGGCCGACGCGGTCTTCATGGAGGGCGAGATCCAGCGGCAGCTGGACCTCGGGTACGTCCGGGAATTGACGAGCCCGGCGGAGTGGCGGCACATCAAGGTCCTTTCTCTCGCCTTTGTCGTGCGGTCGAGCAGTGGCGCGGAACGGACGGATATCGACTATCGCTACCCGAACCGCTTCATGGCGCAGCGGACATGCCGCTACGAGACACTGGCCGACCTCGCCCAGGTGCTCCGGCCGGCAGACGCGATCCTGGTTTGGGACGTCGCCGACACATACCACCATCTCCTGAGACGGTCAGAGGACGCCCTCTACCTGGCCTTCGAGCTGGACAGCCGCATCTTCCCCCCACTGAAAATGCCCTTCGGGATCCGGGTCTCCCCGTACACGTGTACCAAAGTCTGAAGACCGGTCGTCCAGTGCCTCCGTGGAAAAGTCTTTCGGATGATTGCATACGTGGACGATTTGGGCGGTGCCCTCCCGGCGAAACGCGGCCAACCGGCATCGCAAGCCGAGGGGATCGACGCGGTCCGCACGGTCGAGCGCCTTTTCCGCCGTCTCGGGGTGCGCGTCCACCGCAACAAGGGCGTGTAGACCGGGACAACGGCCATCCGCCTTCTCGGACTTACCGTCGACTCGGAGCGCCGACTGTTCCTCCTGCCACCGGACCGTGCCATTTCCGTCGAGCTGACGGCGTCCTCCAACCTCCGCTGGGAAACTTCCCACCGCGGGCACGTCACGCTCTCCCAGCTGCGCTCGTTTTCGGGCACGGCGGTCAGCCCCTATTTGAGCATGCCGACCGCCCGCTTTCACCTCGCCGCCCTCGACGCGGTGCTCAACGCGCGGGTGACGGGCGACGTGCTAATCACATACGAGTGCCTGAGGGATTTGTCTTTGTGGTCAGAGCTGCGGCAACATGCGTCGACGGGCTGGGCCATCTGGCCGGCTCCTCCGAAGATCACTATGGAGACGGACGAGAGCACGGTCGGCTGAGGGGCGGTTCTCGACGGCGTCGTTCCGGCGCGGGGCTTCCATGACCCCCACCGGCGGACGCTGCACATCAACCCGCTGGAGCTCGGCGCCATGCGGCTGGGGCTGCAGTCGTTCCACGCCCTATTTTCCGACCGCGAGACCGTCATCAGGCTCAAAATTGACTCGAAGGTGGCGATTGGCGTCATCAACAACGGCACACCCTCGTCGCCGGCGACAATAGACGAGCTGCGCCGCCTGGAAGCTCTCACTGAGGCGATGGGCGTCGTGCTCCGGCCCGAGCACCTTCCGTCGGCGCTCAACCTTTGGGCGGACCGCCTCTCCTGCGAGCGGGACCGTACCGACTGGACGCTTAGCTGTGCTGGGTTCACGCGGCTCGAGGCCAAGTACGGGCCGCACACCCTAGCCCTGTTCCCGACCGACTTAACGACGCCCTGTGGGCGCTTCATCTCGCGCGTTGCCACCCCAAATTCGTCGGGCATCAACGCGATGGACCACGACTGAACGGTGGACGACTCTTGGGCCAACCCGCCTTTCAATCTCGTCGGGCCCGTCGTCCACGGCATCATCCAGAAGGCTGCCCGCGTCACGCTGGTCGCCCCGTGGTGGGGGGCCCAGCCATGGTGGGCCCCGGCGGTGGAGGCGTGCGCCGAGTTCTCTCTGCTGCCGTTGGATGAGGGCGTGTACACGCTCGGCGCGGCGGACTACCCTCCCCCCAGCCCCTTGTGCCGGACAGTCGCGTTCCGTCTCGACGGCAGCGCGGCGTCAGCGACGCCACCCGCTTTGCCCACCTCTAACCGACGCTGACGGAGGCGCAGCCGTTTCCCGGCGCGATGAGTGCACCCTCTCGCTCTCTCCTGCTGCACGCCTACCTCTCGTCGACGCGTAGCTCCTACATGTCGTGCTGGCGAGCGTCTGTAGCTGTCTGCGCCTACCGGACGCTCGTCCCGCTGCCTGCCGACGCGGTCACTATCGTCGGCTACATCGCCTACGAGAACGAGCGCGAGGCGCTGCCTCCCAACTCGCTCGGCAAGTATTTGTCGACAATCAGCAGCATTCACGCCATGGCCGGCTGCCCCGACCCGACAGCGGCTCACGTCGTCGCGCTCGCCGTGGCCGGTTACAAGGAGGTCCAAGCGGCGCTAGTTGGCTACCAGTCGCCCAAGCGGCTGCCCACCCCGGCCGATTTCATCATGCAGGCGCTCTTCATCGGCCTCCGCACCGCGGAAAATAAGCTTTCCCGCCGCTGTGGCGGCCTGTTGTGGGCCTAAATCTTGCTCAACCGGTCCGGCGCCGCCTCAGACATGCGGTACCGGGATTTTCACGTGACGGCGGCCGGGGTCGAGTGCCAGGTGCCCTTCTGCAAGGGCGGCGTGCGCCGCGGAGCGGAGTGGATCGCCACGAAGGTGCCATATGCTGCTGCCTCCCCCGGCGACGACAGAGCCATCTGCCTGCTCCGCAGTCTTTTGAGCGACCACGTCCGCCACCGCCGCCGCCCGGACGAGCGTCTCTTTTTTCCCGGCTACTGGCAGACCGCTTACTCGTCCTGGTCCGCTTGTCAAATTGTGTCTTGGCGTCCCGCGCCCCAGGCCCCGCCTTTGCGGGAGACCGCTTTGCACCACTGTTGTACGCGGCGTGTCCGGACGCCCGGCTGACAGCCTACCGCCTGACGGAGGACAAGCGGCTTCCCAGAAAGCTGACGTCTGGGTGCCGTGCGGCATCTGGTTGAAGTGTCCGTGCCACGACTCGAGCCCCTATTTTCGGTAGCGACGCAGGATCCTAAAATTGTCTCGTAAATCTGGTGCGTGACAGCACAGCGTGTGGAGCTTATGTGAAACACTAAACCAAGGGAAGGCCGCGCACAGCCCATTCACAAACCGATCGGTGCCAGGCCGGAAGGATTTGGCGTCCTCTGTGGAGCTGACACCCGTCCGGGTGAGCACTAGCAGCAGCTCCGTCAAGGTGCCACATGCTGCGCTGTGCGCCGCAGCGACCGCAGCAGGCACATACGTTGCAAACAGCGCGACGACAGCCGACAGCCTCCGCGCATTCAACTGGCATTGGCGGCCTTCGAATGCGCCACCAAAGTAGAGTTTGGGTGCGACGCCCACGGCAAATCATTGAGCCAAGGCCAGATTTACAGCGTACGCGCCAGCTCGCGCCGGCCCATGATGGAAGTTCACTGCCTCAATCAACCGCCGTATCAGGCCTCCCGTGATTCCCAATTTGAGATGCAGAGGCATGGGGGGAGATGTGGCATGAGTCAATGACCAACAGCAGTCGGCTTTTGACGGAGAAGTGCGCTTCCAACGCCACTGTGGACGTCCGCCATTTGGGTGAGAGCCGCATGGTCATATTTCTGGCAGAGGAAGATGCCGTAAAGGATGGAGTTGCCGCGGCTTGAAGGGTGCAGTTGGTTAGCACAGGACAGGTTTGATTTACAAGAGTTGATCAGGCCCCCTTTCTCTCGTCCAAAACAAATGTGGACATCCTTCACAAAGGAAGCAGGTGGGATAGAGGCCATCGTCTGCCCCTCAGGGGCACGAATGGCCACCATATCGCGCCCATCCGCTCCATGTATCGCATGCTCGATAAATTACGCCTGTCGGCGCAGATCGAGGATGAGCGCCTCCAGCGCAGCGCGTGCGATGACCAGGAAGGATCCTTGTCCGTTTGTAATAGCCTGGCTGCGCTCCTCCACTGCCGCCCTCATCAGGTTCGTGCGCAGCGCCACTGGGCTTTCGAGGCCGCACCTGGGGCCCAATAGCATGCGGAAGCGCTGAAATGTGGCAGCACTGCCGTTGTTGTCCACAGAAAACTGCGACTGCACCCGCAGAGGAAGCGCTGCAACGGCAGGGCTCGGGGCCACCGCCACGCGAACACTCATGCGAGCCCTGAGGCACACGTCTTCCAAGACAGCTGACGTCATGCCAGCGTCTACCCGCAAGATCTTGGAAGCGGCCTCTTCGGCCTGTGCGAGGCGCCGCAGTGCCTGCCGAGGCTTGACCGTGTCCTTTCGTGGCGTAATCTCGTGTCGATACCGTCTCTTGTGCCCGCTGCCGAGCGTAACGGTGACCATCTCTGGACTGGTCGCCATCAGAAGGCTGACGGCTGACCAACGCGTCAACACGGGCGAGGAGGGGCGTATTTACGGAGTTTCATATGTCTGTTTAAGGACAATGAGAGCGGCGGCGGGATCAAGCCGTGCTTTCCTGAGCGCCACTTGGTACTCGCCCGCAACGACTTTTTCCAGGGAGGCGCTGGACTGCGGTCGCTGCGCAAACGGCGTCCCGGTGCTGCTGACACCGCCTGTACTCTCTTCAGGCACACTATCTGTGGTGGCGTTACTGTGTGAGGTTCAGGGAAAGGTGGATAGGACGGACAGTGTTGGGAAAGCACAGAAAACAGGTATGGGCAGAAGAGGCAGAGGTCAGGATCATGTGTTACAGAGATAGTGGAAGAGGGCAGGAAAACAGTAGTGGGAGCGATTCCAGGTATTTGCGCGGGGCGTGTAGCTGGTATGGAAAGAAGAACAGTCAACAAGGAACTTACCTGGACAGGTTGTTGATCGCAACACCGACATTCGCCGGCAATAGAGGGCAACGCGGCGTCATAGTGGGGATGCGTGGGCATCGCGATCGATTACGTGCATTGGGTGTGCTCGCACGCGTGTGACGCGTATCGGGCATGAAGCGTCTGGGCCGCGGCTGGAGCTGGCAACGGTTTACGGCGCTTCATGCGAGAGTCCCTGGAATGGTGCCAAAGTCTATCACGTGCCACCGAAACAGCTGTAATGTATTTTGTTTTGTGTAGGGCTACATCCGCCAGCGAATATGTTGTGACCGCCCTCAACTGGGTTTACGCACTGCGCGCGCGCCCTCCCGTAAGCACACGCAGCGAGCCAGGCCTGGGCGAGCTCCGCGCCGGCGCGCGGGGCGTGCACCGCAAGCGGGGACTGGTCGCGCGAGCGATGGCGGGCGCCCTCGCGTTCCGGTTTGTGCGCGGGCCGGGCGCACAGGGCCAGCCGAAACCGAAATCCACCGGACCCCATCTTACTAGAAAGGGGAAATAATACCCTTTATGACATTCAAGTATACACCATTTCACGTGAACGTATCCTAACCCCACCCTTCGGAGCTGAGGCCCGTTCGCAGTTGTAAACCGCGGGACAGTATACCGGCGTGATGTTGATTTGATTGGCCGAACTCGTCCCGGGACGGTATACCGCTCTAATCGTACGCGGGATCCCCACGTATGTCTATACCGCGGTATTCTGTCACAGAGTCCAAGATTGAACAACGGGTGGGTTTGAATTTCTCCCACGCAACGGGTTTGAAATTGCTCCCACGCAACTGTCAGACGAATGGTGGATGGAGCATTCTGGCTTGATGCCACACACGCCGCTGCCTAGAGCAGCACGCAGCCCACACCCCACACGAGATGCACGACGATGCGTGGTTTAGCTTGTCGCAACGCCTCACCCACCTCCCCGTCCGCACTGCGCAGCCTCCCCTTCGCGACCCCCCCCCCCGCGGCGCACGCCACCGGCGTTGCCCAACATGACCTCGCGGGTGACTGTGAAGCAGATGAGGTCCAAACTGAAGCGTCATGGGCTGCCAATTCACGGAACCAAGGATATCGTAGTGAAGCGGTGCCGTGTACACGGGTTATCGTGCGAGGGACCTGGGAGTGCCGCCGGGTTGACCGGATTCCCCTCAACCAACCCCACCCCTGCCACGCCTTCCTCGGCTGCCCCACTCACACCTGACCACTTGCAGAACCCCGCACCACCACCCCCCCGTGATGTGGCCGCCAGTGCGCTTGCGCTGCCATCCATCTCTATGGCTTGCGGGGCGGGATGGGGGGAGAGCGCCATTCTCTAGGCACGAGAGGGCTCGACTCAGGCACGTGATGTGTCACGGTGAGGTAGCCACGGGAGTGATCGTTTCTCGGGGCCCGATGAGCCGGCAGCAGCAGGACTCGAGGTCGCGCCGGTTGGATGTCTGGGTGGTGGTCGTGGCCAAACTTTTCAACGGTTCCGAGACTTTTACTGTACCTCCCGTGCGCCAATGGCGGTATTGACCCCAATTGCCACCCGGTTTTGAGTATGGGACTGGCTTTAAGGGCGAATTGGACGAAGGTAAGTTCGTAATACGCTTCCTTTCCTTTGGTAATTGCAACGTGTACGCTTCTGATGCGCTTCCTACCGCACAGTAGCACATTTCTGACGCTCTGTTTGCTGTCTTATTCTGTCCATGCTGTGCTTCACAGATTGGATCTGGTTTTTGGCGCGTGTACGGGCGCTTTTCCACATCAGGGCAGAATAACCCCAGCCTGTGGGCGGAATTTTCGAACGGGGACACCCTGTTGGACTACCAGCATGCGCTACTAAGCGGCAAGGACACGGTTTTGAAGCTCATCAACCCCAAAGTCGGCCCTGCCGGTGTTGAAGGCGACGAGCCTGTGCTGCGCACCTCCTCCCTGCCCGCCAATCGTGGCAAGCGAAAGCGGGTGCTACAACCGGGCTTCCAGGCGCTAGTGGACAGTTCTGCAAGCATTGCAGCGTCGGCCGCAAAGCACGAACGCCTCTAGGAGCTAGTCGCGCTCTCAACGACGTTGAAGAACGCCCGAGATGCTGATTTTCGTGATCAGCTATTCACGGCCATCAAGACCCAATTTGAAGGTGCGCTGCGGTCGTCCGCTGGCTTGCCGTCCGGTGCCTCCCGTGACCGGCAGGGTTCCACCGCGGCGGCGGGGCCGCGTGCTGATGCGGAGGGGCAGATGCAGGACGGCCAACGACGCGACGGCAGCACTAGCCGGCGCTGTGCCAGTCTCGAGGCGCCTCCGTATGTGGAGGGAGCTGGGTCCGATGATCGACTGTTGGATGGAGAGGAGCCGTAATAGTGTGCGCTGCTCGCTTTTCGAGGGATTTCGTAGTTTTTCTCTTGTTGGTGCGCCCAAAGTGGTGACGTTGAATAGAGTCCTTCTTAGTTGCCTCTCTTCTGTTACATATGGGTCTGATCTCACTTGGCTCTGAAAGCTGGCGGGGCGTAGAGGTGTGGCGCTTATCATGAGGTGCTCTTTTTGGAATGAATTTTCTCAGTACATAGGAGCCACACCAGGCCGCAAAAGACCAAGCTCCTCCACCCGAAGAGTCATCCGCACCCTCAACACAGAGCGCTCACGATCACGAAGCCGACCGCGCTGGCCAGCACTCACTGCATCGTTACTGGAAAAAAAAGATATTCCCACGATCGCGATCTTCACCAAGAGAAGCCAAACCGGTAGCGGCATGGTCGCTACAATAGTTATGGAGACGAAGACATGCACACATCAGACCTGGCCGCTTAGCGAACGGCACACGCAGCGGCCTCCAAAAAACCCCCCAGCGCCACACCAGTATTCCGAAAGCCTTCTCAATGTGGATACGCAGAGAGGAAAGGTGACAGTTTTATGAGTCACTCCAGCGGTCACCCTTACCGCCACCAGGCTACGGGACAGCCAACACCTCGCCTGCCGCGTAAGCTTCGTCAGAAGCAATGCAGTGGCCATATCGAATCAAGCTTAATGTAATCGGATTGTCGGCCCTGTAAAGCACTTGACCTAGGGAAGTGCACGTAAACGCAGTTAAATTATGCGCTGACTCGGGGCTCTTGCAAGACATCCACCGAAGCTTGTAGTCAGCGTCACAAATGGCCTGCACGTTGAGAGCGTGGAACCCTTGGCGGGAGTAGTATTCTGCAACACAGTTCACGTCCGCTGGTAGAGGCTGTTCTTGTTCGATGGCAACACCGTCGAGGGCCCCAATGACATTGCTGAACGGGGAGTTGCGCTGGGCCTGGAATTTGCTCCGTACGCCTGCCGCCGCGAGCAATCAGCCAACTGGAAGTCCAGAGCTAGACCGGGGGAACAGTTCACAGCGTCTACCACATCCCACAGGGCCCGGTGGATGGTCACCGAGTGCAAACCGAATGCGGCACAGATGTCGACGTAGCTCCCGCCGCCCAAGTAGTGCAGAGCCAGGGCCGTGCGGACCTCCGCAGAGAAGCCGCGGCGAGGTAGGCGGGGACGCAGAACACCCACCAAACCGTAAAAGACGTCCTCGGACATGCGCATGGCGCGCTCAAAGTGGTTGCCATACCGGGCGCGCACATCAGAAAAAGAAACACGAATGGGCTTTTATTGGGCAGGGGGAGAAAAGGCACTAGGGAGAGCCCCTGCAGCACCAGCTACAGATGAGAAAAAGGCACCCGCACGCGAAATAGGGAAGGGGTCCATGTTGCGCTTCGCCCACGTGTCAGCAGCCAGAACGACGCTCCGTGGCGGGGTAGCGGTCTTCCAGTCGGTCGGTCGCAACCCATTGCGACGGAAGTCTTGTGTTCCGGCTGCAAAACTTATGTAATTGATTTCCACCTCGAAACGGTACGGCACAGGTCCTTCGCAGGTATGTACCGGTATACCGTCCCGTCACGTGCAACTGCAAACGGGCCTGACTAGAACCCCACACTGGTCCCGAGCCCGGTGTCCAAACGCGGAAAAAACAAGTGGCACAGAGCCGTTCACCAGTCACGCCTTGTCAAGGTGGCTCTTCTGGGTCCGAACTTTACAGGCACCGTCCGAAAGCCCACTTGCAACGTGCAGGAACATGAGTGGCCGAAAAGGAATTGCGTCGCGACGCAATTCTGCGTCGCTCCATACGGCCACTCTCTGGGAGGTGCACCACCACCAAAAAATAGCGTCGGATCAACTCGCGATCCTTCATCCATCTCATCGGCGAAAGCGTCTTGCACAGAGGCGTCACCGATCCCGCTTTGATGGTTGCGTCCGCTTTCAGAAACCGTCACCCTGTCGAGGGTCCCGTGATGACTGATACCGGTGCAGGAGAGATGTACGCTCCCCTCCTTTCCCCTCGAGTGGAGCACCGAGTGAAGGGCGACACCTCTTTCACTGTATCACTGAAGAACACTTTTGTCACGCCGCCACCTGGTACCACCATGCCTGACTCTGATGCATTGCACACCCCTCCCTAGTGTGTATCCCCCCGACCGGATCATATGATCCGGTTCGGATCAAATGATCCGGTTTTTCAGTACCGTTTTTCGGGCGCTTCCTGCCATCAGTGAAACTTTTTGACGTCAGAAAAGGGACTCAGCGCAGTCTCTTATCTCTTGGGACACACGATGAACACCTGCGAAATCCGCAAAGGACCGAGAAAGGTATAACAATCGACATTTTCTCTGTTTTCGACGGCTGTTCTCGACGAGTTTCCGAAAGCAACACCAGGGGTGCGCTGGAGGCCTTCCGCACATCGTTGTAATCGTCAGGACGGCGGCTCTTGCACCCCCGAGAGCGGTCAGGGGCTGGCGTGAAGCCATTGACGAGATACTGTACGGGGGCCACTTGGTCCTTTTGGATTTGTGTGCATGGAAACGCCCGTAGAGCGAGGATCATTTTATCCTTTTGTCGGCGGAATAGACACTAGCTCTCTTGTTCTGTGCCGACCTCCTGCATGGAAATTATGTACCCGTACTCAGGGCCACGGTGGCGGACCTGTCACTGGTGTTTTCTGGAGGAGTCCATCATGCATACCAGTGTCGTGTGTGCAATCGTCTCTTTCTTAAGCCAACCGGGGGTATGGCAGAAAGGCGAACCGCGGCCTTGGACAGACAACCTGGCTCTTCCGCGCGGCGCGTTGCAGCTCTCCCTTCGGCGAGGTGCCGAAACGGCACCTGTGATCCTTGCTACTCGCGGATGCGGCGAGCAGACCACCGTGCGGCGCCGGCACCGGTCACGTCGACTACTTCACTACCCCCCCCGACCCCCGCTATCTTCTCGACTGGTCGATCGCCCCTGCCCCTTCAACCCCGGCAGTCCCTTAGGCCACAGCAACAACCCTCCGTGCCTCTCAAGCCGGCCGTATATCGGGTCCTCAGGTTTGATTGTGGCCTATGCGCGGCAGCGAGGCGGAGTGAGGCTGATGCTCGGCGGGCGGCCGCATATGCAGCCACCCAGATGAGCCTACTGGAAGAGCAGGTGCGGGGGCTTCGTCGACCGAGTCCTCCATCTTCTGTCGTGACTTTAGGGGGTGATGTCTTCGTGGACAGTGGACACTCTGATGCAGCACCCAGCTGTCATGAATTCATGGAATTCCTAATTTCAGGGGGTTTTGATGAGGCGGGGCACGACGACGTCCTGTGGCGCATCGTTTCCACAATCCTGCTGCGACGTGACGAGAAACAGATTTTTGTGCGGCAATCCAACGGGAAAAGTAGGGTGTATGTCCTACGAGCTTCTCCCCGCAAGCAAGTCGTTAAGAAGAGCCAGAAGAACAAGCAACGGGAAGCAGCGCGACGCCACCTCGCTGCAGCCTGTGCCGTCTTAGGCTCTGGCCGGAATTACGTGGCGGGCGGCGGCTAGGATTCCGTTACTGTGGCTGGTGGAGTGTCAGGGGCTGCCAGTCTCTCATTAAGGGAGAAATTTGGATTCGTTTTTGAGCTCGGCGTGAGCTGATCTTGCCTTAAAAAGCTTTGGCTGGCCTTGGGGGGGAGCAAGAGAGGGCTTTCCAGCCGCCACGTGCTGCGCGACGCCAAGCGAAAGCTTTCTGCATCTCCGGCCAAGAAGGTCTTAGTCATCAACACGGGTGCACACCTTTCCAACTTTTCGCTTGCGGTTCAAGAGCGATTCAAAGCTCTCTGCGACGCTGACCAGTTTGTAGAGCGGGTTTCCTATGGTAGCGACCATCGAACGCTGCGGGCAGCCGACGCGACCGTACCCGACAGCTTCAACCCGGGAGCCTGGGGCGGGCGCCCCCCACCGACCTTCCCCGACGTCCACGTGACCATTGGTTTGGACAAGGGCGGGCACCCGGGGTCGGAGAAGATCGTTGTAAGTATTGTCAACCAGAAGCGGCCGAATAACCCGCGCAACACCATCCTCGCAGCGGTTCGCCCGTGCAAGAAGGACGAGTACCCCGAGGTTTCGGAATTTGTGGCCATCCACTCGCCGCGCATCGATGAGTTGTTGGAGCGGGGGCTGGATGTGTGCAGCGAGCGACGGCCGGTGCGCTTGCTGCTGTCGGGAGACTTTGAGTCCCAAACGACAGTGGTAGGGCACAAAGGCCCGAATTCGACAATGCCATGTCTGCAGTGCAAAAGCACAAAGGCGCCTAGCATCGCACATGCCACCCTCGACGCGAAGTATGGGACGCTCCCAGACGTGTCGGGTCCTTGGCTCCATCGAGACGCCGATCAGTAGGCCCAATGCTGGGATGACTGTTCCAATTGCGGACAGGATGACCACCTGTCGGTGACGCGACCGGCTCTCGTGTCCCCTCATCCGCGTCAAATTGTTCCAATTCCTGTTCACATCACACTTGGATCAATTCCCAGGTGCTGCGCTTGGGCGTGGAAGTAGTGATCCGGTGTAGCGGCCAAGCTGCGGTGTCTGCCTTTTCCTGCGAGCTTTCCGAGGTGTTAAGTGAGGAGGCGCGTGTGCAGCCCGTCCCCTACCACGGTGGACTGTTTACTGGGCGGTACTGTCATGCAATCGGCGATCAAAGCGACGCTTTGGGTACGACCCTGGAGACGAAGCTGTGCGGGCTCAATGGGGAGTCTTCTGGGCGTGCACAGACGTATCTGACGGGGTACAAAGCCGCATGGGAGTCGTCGAACCGGATCAGGACAGTCCTCAATCGTGCGACCATCGCCACAGCGGACGAGGCGGCCGCATCTCGGTCTGACGCTACCAATCTTGTCGCTGCTTTGAAGGCCACCTTTGGGTGGCTCAACGTTTCCCCAAAGCTACAAATCCTGTTAGCGCATGCACCTGACTTTCTGGACGAGTTTTACAGCATTGGGTTTTACAGTGAGCAAGGCCTAGAGGCCTGGCACGGCCGGTATAGCCAATCGACGCGGCTGTACCCAGGTGAGACGGAGCTCGCCTCTGCTGCTGCCTTTATGCGCGCCATGGCTCTGGCCGGCGACGCCAGCTGCGCTATTTTGGAGCGGCTTGCACCAAGGCGGGCGGCTCCCAAGATGGCGGCGCACAAGGCCGTCAGTCCGGGCGACAAGCGGCTACGCGCCAACAAGCCGCCGTTGCCCCTTTGTGACGAGACGATGGAAAAGCTCGAGCGCGAGAGAACTTTGTGGGCGACGAAAGTGTTTGCAGTGGCTGCAGTGCGCCGCGTGTGGGCCGCGCGTGCACGATTGGAACGCACTGTATTTATGAAGACGTTCGGTGTTTGGTTTTTCAAACATGGGCACCCAACCTTGCCTGTCGTACTGTCTTGCCGAGGGCAAGGAGAGGTGTGCCGGTCGGAAGTGGAAGCTACAGGAGAGGGGCAAGCTCTACGAGAGCAACCGACACTCCTCACAGGGCAGTCCTTGCCTTGGCTGTCGTCTGGTCGACACTCACGCACGGTGGTTGCCGTGCTGCCGAGTGAGCCTTCCTGCGTCTGGGGCGGCAGCAGTGGACGAGAGATGGAGGGTATTGTGGAAGCGCAAGTTTTACGACGGCGGGGAGCGACGATGGCTGTGGACGTCGACAACGGTAGACGTGGAGGAGGACAGCGGCGTCGGTGGGGG